>Ga0209755_10000108_pt1 | contig 153733 bp, 124 predicted proteins | sample TergutCo191P1_FD_187301 | JGI IMG/M metagenome (GOLD analysis project Ga0209755, IMG submission 187301) | Cornitermes sp. P1 segment gut microbial communities from Petit-Saut dam, French Guiana - Co191P1 (SPAdes) (version 2) | ecosystem: Host-associated > Arthropoda: Insects > Digestive... | reverse complement strand
GCATTCGGTTGTTGCTTTGGTTTTTTGTTAGCATTCGCTCTCCGCCTTGGGCTTTGGTTTGTTTCTTTATTATACCAAAAACCCCGTCCATCCGGGCAAATGGACGGGGTTTGTCTTCAAACTGACCAACCGATTACAATTTGTAATCGGTTGGTTTAGTACAAGACACAAAATAATCCCGTTATTTCGGGCTTTTTTTATTGTCAAAAGGCAATTTTACCCCGTCAAAAACACCCGCTTTTTCACCGTATATTAAATGACATTTGCGTTACACTGCCCATAATGCTAGAATATACGCGATGCACAATTTTTCCATAAGAAGGAGCTGCAAATATGAAAAAATCCATCAACGACATCCAAGTAAAGGGCAAGCGCGTTTTAGTGCGCTGCGACTTCAACGTACCGCTTATCGACGGCAAAATTTCCGACGATAACCGCATTGTTGCCGCACTGCCTACATTGAAGAAGCTCATCGCCGATGGCGGGCGCCTTGTGTTGTGCTCGCACCTTGGCAAGCCAAAAAACGGACCGGAAGCAAAGTTTAGCCTTGCGCCCGTAGCCCAGCGTTTAAGCGAAAAATTGGGCATTCAAGTAAAATTCCTTGAGGACGATAACGTGGTGTCTGACAAGGTACGCGAGGGCGTAAACGCGCTGAAAGACGGCGAGGTTGCGTTATTGCAAAATACGCGCTTCCGCGCAGAGGAAAGCAAAAACGGCGAAGCCTTCTCAAAAGACCTCGCCACCCTGGCAGACATTTTTGTAAACGATGCCTTTGGCTCGGCGCACCGTGCGCACTGCTCTACCGTGGGCGTTGCCGCGCTGGTTAGCGAATCTGCCGTAGGCTATCTTATGGAAAAAGAATTGAAATTCCTTGGCGAAGCGGTGGATAAGCCCGCACGCCCCTTCGTAGCCATTCTTGGCGGCTTAAAAGTATCCGACAAAATTGGCGTAATTAACGCACTGCTTGAAAAAGTGGATAAACTCATCATCGGCGGCGCAATGGCATACACCTTCTTCCGCGCCCAGGGCTACAACACGGGCACATCTATCGTGGAAGAGGACCGCATCGACTACGCCAAAGAAATGATTCAAAAAGCGAAGGACAAAGGCGTCGAACTGTTCCTTCCCATCGACACGATGATAACCAAAGAATTTAAAGCCGACGCAGAATGGCAATGTGTAGACGCGGACAAAATCCCCGACGGCTGGCAAGGGCTGGACATTGGTACAAAAACACAGGAGTTGTTTACTAACGCATTGCAAGGCGCAAAAACCGTAATTTGGAATGGTCCAATGGGCGTATTCGAATTTGAAGTGTTCGCCCAAGGCACACTTTCGCTGGCAAAAGCCATGGCGAATTTGGACGCAACCACCATTATCGGCGGCGGCGACTCGGCGGCGGCGGTAATTCAGTTGGGCTTCGCGGATAAGATGTCGCACATTTCCACAGGCGGCGGCGCTTCATTAGAATTCTTGGAAGGAAAAGCACTGCCGGGCGTTACCGCAGTGCAGGCAAAATAATATGAGAAAAAAATTAGTAGCGGGCAACTGGAAGATGTTTTTCACGCCCCCCGCGGCAAAAAAATTCGCGGAAGAAATGAAAACAAAACTCGACACCCCTGATGTGGACGCGGTACTGTGTGTGCCCTACGTTTCGTTACAAACGGTGAAGGACGCCCTTGCAGGCTCTAACGTAAAGGTGGGTGCGCAAAACGTACATTATATGGACGAAGGCGCATACACGGGCGAAATTTCTTGCGAAATGCTTGCTTCCATGGGCGTACCCTACGTGATTATCGGGCATAGCGAACGCCGCGAGCGCTTTGGCGAAACCGACACCACCGTAAATTTGAAGACATTAAAAGCCTTAAAGCACGGGATTATCCCCATCATTTGCGTGGGCGAATCGCAGCGCCAACGCCGCGAAAACCGCACAGCAAACGTGCTTCGCAAGCAAATCGCCTTCGCACTGGACGAAATTTCTCCAAAAGCGATGAAAAACGTGGTTATCGCCTACGAGCCCATTTGGGCAATCGGCACAGGCGAAGTCGCAACCCTTGAGCAAGCGGAAGAAGCCTGCGCCCTCATTCGTAAGCAAATTGAGGAACGCATGGGCAGCGAAGCCGCCGAAGATACACGCATTTTGTACGGCGGCAGCGTAACCCCCGAAAACGCAAAAGCGCTCTTCGCCATGCCCAACATTGACGGCGGGCTGGTTGGCGGCGCAAGTGTAAAGCCATCCTTTGAGCAGGTGGTGCGCTGTGAATAAAGAAACGGTCGTACTAATGATACTTGACGGGTACGGGCTTTCCAACGAGCGCGAGGGCAACGCCATTGCCCAAGCCGAAACGCCCCATTTGGACTGGCTGATGGAGAAATTCCCCAACCACCCGGGCGCGGCAAGCGGTATGGACGTTGGTTTGCCCGACGGGCAAATGGGTAACTCCGAGGTGGGGCATACCAACATCGGCGCAGGGCGCGTGGTGTACCAAGAGCTTACGCGCATCACCAAGGCAATCGAGGACGGGGACTTCTTTGAAAATCCTGCTTTACTCGCCGCGGTGGAAAATTGCAAGAAAAATAATACTGCGCTTCATTTATATGGACTACTCTCCGACGGCGGGGTGCATAGCCATAACACACACCTGTATGGTTTGCTGGAGCTTGCAAAGCGCAACGGCTTAACCAATGTGTACGTACATGCCTTCCTGGACGGGCGCGACACGCCCCCCACATCAGGCAAAGCATTTTTACTTGAACTTCAAGCAAAACTACTTGAATTGGGCGTGGGTAAAATCGCCAGCATTAGTGGGCGGTACTATGCCATGGACAGGGACAACCGCTGGGAACGGGTAAAGGTCGCGTATGATGCGCTTGTACTGGGAAAGTCGGAAACCGCAGGGGAAGTAACCGTACAAACCGCCGCATCTGCAGAGGAATGCATCGACAAATCCTACGCCGCAGAGGTTAACGACGAGTTTGTTGTACCCACGGTTATTGACACACACGGGCTGATTAAAGAAAATGACTCGGTCATCTTCTTCAATTTCCGCCCCGACCGTGCGCGAGAAATTACCCGTGCCTTCTGCGACCCCGCCTTCGACGGCTTTACCCACCCGAAGGGTCACTTCCCGCTACATTACGTTTGCTTCACGGAGTACGATACGACCATTCCCAACAAGCATGTGGCGTTTACGGCACAAAGCATGAACAACGTGCTTGGGCAATATCTTGCCGATAAGGGCAAAACCCAGTTGCGCCTTGCCGAGACGGAAAAATACGCCCATGTTACATTCTTCTTTAACGGTGGGCGTGAGGAAGCGTATGCCAACGAAGACAGGATTCTTGTCCCCTCACCCAAGGTGGCGACCTATGATTTACAGCCCGAAATGAGCGCCCCCGCCGTAGCGGATAAGCTGGTGGAAGCAATAAATTCGCAGAAGTATGACCTGATTGTGGTCAACTTCGCCAACTGCGACATGGTTGGGCATACAGGCGTGATGGACGCGGCAATAAAAGCGGTGGAAACTGTAGATTCATGCGTAGCGCAAGCCATGGACGCGATGATGAAAACAGGCGCGCGCATGTTCTTCTGCGCCGACCACGGCAACGCCGACAAAATGCTGGACGAGGTAAACGGCGGCGCATTCACCGCACACACCACCAATCCCGTGCCCTTCGCGCTTTTCAACTGCCCGCATATGGACCTAAAACCGGGCGGGCGGCTGGCGGATATTGCCCCAACCTTGCTGGATTTAATGGGCTTGGAAGTGCCGAAGGAAATGACGGGCAAGTCGCTTCTTATACGAAAGGGGTAATTTTCATGATGGAAACAACGGTAATATTACGCTCAATTTTGTACCAAGCAAGAAAAGCACAATCATTGGATGAAGCTATTATTGCAATTGAAGCGATGTGTACAAAAGATGACATTGCGGCAGTTAAGGAAAAAATTGAAGAAGCTAAAAAATTAATATCCAAAGAAGGAGGCAAGTAAAGTGCAAATGTGTGGAGATTGTTATAAAGTCTATGATGAATCTGAAAATGCAAAATGTCCAAAGTGTAAAAACAAAGACAAATCAATCTTCGCAAAAACCAACGACGAAGATGAAGATTAACAATTTAAAATAATATTCCCCAAGGAGGATTCAAAATGTTAAAATCATCAGTAATCATCGTGGACGTTATCGCCCGCGAAATCATGGACTCTCGCGGCAATCCGACCGTAGAGGTGGAAGTAATTGTGGAAAACGAGGACGGCGGCAAGGTGTTCTCGGGTATTGCGGCCGTTCCCAGCGGCGCGTCTACGGGCGAGCATGAAGCAGTAGAACTTCGCGACGGCGGTGAACAACGTTACATGGGTCTTGGTGTGGAAAAAGCCGTGGACAATGTAAACAACATCATTGCCGAGGAAATTATCGGCGAAAACGCCCTTGACCAAGTGGCAATTGACCGTTTAATGATTGACCTTGACGGCACGCCAAACAAAGCACGCCTTGGCGCAAATGCGATTCTTGGCGTTTCTATGGCGGTGGCGAAGGCGGCAGCAAACGCACTTAACCTTCCCCTGTATCAATACCTTGGCGGGTTTAACGCAAAACAACTACCCGTGCCTATGATGAACATCCTTAATGGCGGCAAGCATGCGGACAATACCGTAGACTTCCAAGAATTTATGATTATGCCCGTGGGCGCATGTTGCTTCAAAGAAGGCTTGCGCTGGTGTGCAGAAATTTATCACACGCTCAAAAAACTGCTTAAATCCAAAGGGCTTGCCACCGCGGTAGGCGACGAAGGCGGTTTTGCCCCCGACCTTGCCACCCCCGACGATGTAATTGACCTTATCCTTGAAGCTGTGAAAAAAGCGGGCTACGAGCCGGGTTCGGACATTCGCATTGCGTTAGACGTAGCCGCTACCGAACTGTACGGCGATGCCAAGAAAAACGGTCAAGAAGGCAAATACTACTTCGTAGGCGAATCGAAAATGAAAGGGCAAGAAATTTACCGTACCAAGGAAGAAATGGTGGATATGTACGAAGCGCTGTGCAACAAATATCCCATGGTTTCCATTGAGGACGGTCTTGACGAAAACGACTGGGACGGCTGGAAGCTGATGACCGACCGTTTAGGCAAGCGCGTACAAATTGTGGGCGACGACCTCTTCGTTACCAACCCCGAGCGCTTGGCAAAGGGCGTAGAAACAGGCACGGCAAACTCCATTTTGGTTAAAGTAAACCAAATCGGCACGCTTACCGAAACCTTTGACGCAATGAAAATGGCGCACCGCAATAACATGACGACCGTAGTTTCCCACCGTTCGGGCGAAACGGAAGACGCGACTATCGCTGATATCTGTGTAGCCGTAAACGCAGGGCAAATTAAAACGGGCGCACCCGCACGCAGTGACAGGGTAGCGAAGTACAACCAACTTCTGCGCATTGAAGAAGAATTAGATGATGTAGCAGAATATTTAGGGCTGGGTGCGTTCTTTAACTTGAAGAATAAGTAAAAGACTAAATGCAAAACCTTGGGGGCGCTGCCCCCAAACCCCCGCGAGCTTTTGAAAAAGCTCTGTCAAAACTTTAACAGAAAACCCACGAATGCGGGTTTTCTCGAAGTTTTTGTTGGACTTTTTTAAAAAAGTTCATGGGGTTTGGGGCAACGCCCCAAAGTTTGGAGGCATTCATGTTCGAAATTGGCATAATTGTTAAGCCGCAGGGTATTCGCGGCGAATTGCGGGTACTGCCCACAACGGACGACCCCGCACGGTTTGGTTTATTAAATGAAGTTTTTGTACGGCGCGAAAAAGGGGAACCGCAAAAATATGCCCTTACTTCTGCGCGCCAGCAGAAGGGACTTGTCATGCTTACGTTGGAGGGCGTCAACGACCGCAACGCGGCGGAAGCCCTCGTAGGCGCGGTGTTGGTGATACCCGATACATGGGCGCTTCCTCTGGACGAGGACGAATACTTCGTACGCGATTTAATTGGGCTAACCGCCGTTGACGAAAAGGGCGAAGCGCTGGGCGAAGTAGCGGACGTGTTACGCACAGGCGCAAACGACGTATACGTAATACGCCCAACTCAAGGGGCGTCCTTTATGGTACCCGCAATAAAAGACGTGGTACGGGGCGTGGATATGAATGCGGGTTGCATTACACTTCGGCTCATGGACGGGCTTCGGGAGCTAAAGGCATGACCTTCTACGTGCTAACACTTTTCCCCGAAATGATACAGGGCATGGCGGGGTACAGTATTCTGGGTCGGGCGGTAACGCACGGCCATATTTGTGTGAACGCAATAAATATCCGCGACTTCGCGGTAAATAAGTACGGACAGGTAGACGATGCCCCCTACGGCGGCGGCGCGGGCATGGTCATGATGGCACAGCCTGTATATGATGCGTGGGCGCATACCTGCGAAACGATGGGAGCGCTCCCATACAGTAAAAAAACCCGCACCATTTACCTCTCCCCCCAAGGGAAGCCCCTTACCCAAGCCATCGCGGAAGAACTGGCGCGGGAGCGCTCCCTTATTCTGCTTTGCGGGCATTACGAAGGCATTGACGAACGCGTAATTGAAGAAATCGTCACCGATGAAATTTCCATCGGTGATTATATACTCACGGGGGGCGAACCCGCCGCGCTGGTACTCATGGACGCGGTTTCGCGGCTTGTGCCCAATGTGCTAAACAAGGAAGCCTCCCACCAAGACGAATCTTTTGGTGTAGACCTACAGGGCGGATTAGAATACCCCCACTACACGCGCCCCCCCATTTTCCGCGGGCGGGAAGTACCCGATATTTTGTTATCCGGTCACCATGGGAAAATCGCAGAATGGCGCAAAATACAATCTCGCCAACGCACACAGCAAAAACGCCCTGATTTGCTTGTGTAATACAAATTCCCTGTTGGAGGCGGAAATGAACACTGATAAAATTATTGAGAACTTCGGCAAAAAATTTCACAGTAAACTTGTAGAAATGCTGCCCATTTACACCGAGCGGTGGCAATTATCCAACCTTGTACAAATCGACTACTATTCGCTTAGTTGCTTGTTTTCCTGCGCTTCCAAGAGGCATGGCATGTGCATTTTAAAAATCGGTACAGACGAGAAATTAACCGAAGCTGAATTTCATACATTGCAAGAATTTAACGGCGACGGCATGTGCAAGGTACACGAAGCAGACATTGATAACGGCGTGTTACTGCTTGAGCGCATTACACCGGGCACGCAGCTTTTCGACGAACCGGACCAAAACACGCGCATAAATGCATTCTGCGAACTGGCGAAAAATCTGCACAAAACGCCCAAAAACCCCGAGCAATACGATTCATGTATCGAAATTATCCGCTACTGCACCACCTTCATACAAACGCGCCCCGAGTACGCCGCCTTGCACGCCGAAATGGCACACGCCGAGGAAATTTTTCAACCTTTGTGGGAAAAATACACCCAACGGGAACTCCTGCACGGCGACCTATACCATGATAATATTCTGCTGGGCGTAAACGGCTACATCGCTATCGACCCGCTGGGTGTGATTGGCGACCCGATTTTTGACATTCTTTTATTTATCCTGGATGAAATTGATTGGGATATTAAAGGAAATTATGAACATATCGTTCAAACAATTTGCACAAAAATGAGCGTAAACGAACAAGATATACGTGCGTTGCTTTATGTTGAATTGTGCGCGTTAAATTGCCTGCTCATAGAGGAAGGCCACGAAGATGAAGTGGATTTGGAAGAGATTTTACTTATAAAAAGTTTAATGACAAATGAGGTGCAAACATGAAGTTAGGATTACCCCGCGGCGTCATTGAACTCGCGGAACCCAACCCCCAATGGAAAAATGCCGCCAATGAAACGATAGAACGACTCCGCAATATATTTGGCGCGGTTGCCGTTGACATTCAACACATTGGAAGTACCGCTATTGATAATATTAAAGCAAAGCCAATCATTGACATAGGGGTTTTGATAACGGATTTTTCAAAAGCCGAGAAAAAATACGACGAATTAGCGCGAAGCGGCTTCTCTAACCGCGGCATGCTGCTGGACAAGCAAAGCGTTGTATTTTCTATGGGCGAAGATACCCCCGACGATAGAATTACCACGCATTATATCCATATCGTTCAATATGGAGATACCGATTGGAATGACTACATTACTTTTCGGGACTATCTAAATGCCCATCCTTCGGTTGCAAAAGAATATGAAACGATTAAAATAAACTTGGCATCGTTATTTCCCTACGATGAAGGCAGGCTTAAATATGTAGACGGAAAAAGTGATTTTATTAATCAAACGTTAAAAGATGCACGTAAAAACACTATTCCCAAAGGAGTTTTTCAATGATAACCATGCGCAATGTCACTAAAAGCTACGCCGACAAGCCCGTACTTGCAGACGTAAACTTCGAAGTAAAGCAGGGCGAAATTTTTGGCCTGCTTGGTCCAAGCGGCGCGGGAAAAACCACGATTATTAATATTTTAACCCGGCAGATAGAACCCGACGGCGGCGAAGCCTTCATCGACGTTACCCCCCGCGAGGTGGGTATAATGTTGGACTCGGGCGGGCTGTACAGCCATTTAAATTGCTTGGAAAATTTGGATTTGTACGCCCGCATCTACGACCTGCCCAAGGGCACGGCGCAAAAGGTGCTGGAAAATGTAGGGCTGGGCGAGGACACAAAAAAAGCCGCGTCCCAGCTTTCCCGCGGCATGAGCCAGCGCCTTGCCCTTGCCCGCGCCATTTTGTATTCACCCAAATTACTCTTTTTGGACGAGCCAACCAGCGCATTAGACCCGGGCACGGCACGTGGTATTTGCAAGCTTCTGCGTAAGCTGTGCGACGAAGGGGCGACCATTTTCCTCACCACCCACAACATGGACGAGGCGCTAAAGCTATGCGACCGCGTTGCTTTGCTTCACGAGGGTAAAATTGTAGAGCAAGGCGCACCCGAAGCGTTGTGCAGCAACTACAACGCCATGCGCACCGTACCCGACTTAGAAGCCGTTTTCCTACAACTTACGGGGGTAGAACTATGAAAAACATCCAAGCCATCTTTATCAAACAAATCCGCAGTATGATAAAAATGCCCTTGCTGATTGGGCAGGGCATCATGTTTATTATTATGATTGTGGTCATGTCCTTCCTGTTAGGACCGGACAGGGAATGCCCCACCTATACCGACGACCGCTGCGTAGAAGCCCACGTTTGCGAAGCCTGCCTGCGGGATAATCCCATTCATAGCCTGCCCACGCCTACCATGGCGGGCTTGTTTAGCGTAATGTTTATGGGCATGGTGCTTATTTCCTGCTCGTCTGCGCTGGTACAGGAGGATAAAACCACCCACAATCTACGGTTTATGACCATGTCGGGCATGAAGCCGCACCAATACCTGATTGGTACAGGGGCGGCGTTGTTTATGGTTGCAATTGCGCTTTTGTTGTTGTATGCCCTTGCAGGGCGGCACTTTGGCATAGAAACCTTGCACTTCCTTGCCCTTACCGCCGCGGGAGCGCTGGTATCCATACTTTTTGGCATTGCCATGGGCTTATCGAAAGCACCATGGGTTGCCACCCCCATAAGCATGGCGTTTGGTTTCGGTCCTATGTTTTCCACCTTTAACGAAAATCTGGCACGTTGGCTGCATTTCACCTACACCCAGCAAGTCAACTTGGGCATTTACCATATCCAAGACGGGCTACAACAACGCACATTTCTTATTATCGGCATTACCGCCTTGGTAATTTTGCTTGCCTTTGTGTGGATGCACCGCAAAGGGGAACTGCGATGGTAATCGCTTGCGCCGGTAACCCTTACACCCCTTCAATTAAATCCTGCATGGAGTAATATCCTGCGGGATTTTCTTTTACAAACTGCGCAGCTTTTAACGCTCCTGCGGCAAATACATCACGGGATTGGGCAATGTGGGTAAGCTCTACCACTTCGTCCAACCCTGCGTATACTACGGTATGCTCGCCAATAAATGTACCGCCGCGCAGGGCATGCAACCCAATTTCGTTGCGGTTACGCGGGGTTTTGTGCGGGCTGTGGTCAGTTGTAAGCGTCATTTTTCCGTCTAAGGCGGCGTTTGCGGTATTGGCAAGTAAATATGCCGTACCCGAAGGCGCGTCCAGCTTTTTATTGTGGTGGCGTTCAATAATTTCAATGTCAAAGTTGGCGTCGTGTAACAAGCGGGTGGCTTTGCCAATCATATAGTTAAGCAAATTTATACCCAGCGACATATTGGCGGAAGCCAGCACCGCGATATTTTCCGCGCTTTTTTTAACGGCGTCCATTACCGCATCGGGTAACGCAGTGGTGCATAGTACGATGGGGATTTTGCGCGCCGTACAGGTATTTACCACCGCTGCCACTTCATCGGCGGCGGAAGGCGGCATACAAATTACAACCGCGTCGGCGGGGCTTTCGCAGTCTTTAAAATTAGTAAAAACGGGGAAGCCCGCTTCGCCGGCAGGGGTAACTACGTCTATACCCGCTATCAATTCGGTTGCCGTGTCTTCCTTTGCTAATTTACATATAGCCGCGCCAAGGCGCCCAAAGCAGCCGCATACAATAATCCGCGTCATACCAGTCCGTACTCCTGCATGGCATTGCGTAATTTTTCCAACAATTCTGCCTCGGGGGGGACAAGGGGTGCGCGGCATTCGCCTACTTCAAAGCCCATAAGATTTAATGCCGCTTTTATTACAATGGGGTTTACGTCGGCAAACAGGCAACGCACAATAGGAAGAATACTCAATTGCATTCTTCGGCTATTCACGATATCGCCTTTTTCAAAGAAAACTACCATATCATGCACCTGCGCGGGCGCAATATTGGCAATGGTGGAAATAACGCCCTTGCCCCCCAGCGAAAGCACGGGCAAAATATAATCATCATTCCCGGAATAAATGTCCAGCCTGTCGCCGCAGCGTTCGGCAATTTCCGCCACTTGCCCAAAATCGCCGCTAGCTTCCTTTACCGCGCAAATATTGGGGATTTTTGAAAGCGTTTCCATAGTAACGGGCGTCATATTTAACCCCGTGCGCGCGGGAATGTTGTATAACACGATGGGGACATCTACCGCGCTTGCAAGGCGCGTATAATGCGCAATTAACCCCTTCTGCGAAGTTTTGTTGTAGTACGGCGTAACATACATAAGTGCATCTGCGCCTGCCTGTACCAGCTTTTTGCCCATTTCTTCACACAGGGCGGTGTCGTTACCGCCCGCGCCCACAATAACGGGCAGCTTGCGCCCACGTAAATTACCCGCTTTTTTTGCCGCCAATACCGCCGTGCGCACCACTTCTACCACTTCGTCCTTAGAAAGGGTAGACGCCTCGCCCGTTGTACCGCACGCAATAATCGCATCTGCGCAGCCTTCCCCTTGGAAGTCAATCAGCTTTTCATACGCTTGCGCATTAAACTTGCCTGCTGCATCAAACGGCGTGCATAGCGCCGTACCCGAACCTCTAAAAATTGCCATAAAAATTCCCCCTAGATATTTGTTTTTCTAAACGTATGGCGATAATAGAGAAAAGATACCTACGTGTCAAACAAAAGTATTAGGGGGAGCGTCTACACCCCTTCTGCGCTTTATAATTGCGTAGTAAGCTTCGCGTACTTCCTTTAGCTTGCGCTGGCTAATGGGCAGTACCGCCGCATTGCCGTTTAATATAACCTCGTCATATTTAATTACTTCTATGTAGTCATAATTCACTACATATGCTGCATGGACAAATAAGAAGTCATTTTGCCTTAACTGCTCTTCATATATATCTTTTAACGTGCCGTAAAATTCAACAGACTTTCCGTTTTTCATGTACAGGTAATTTTTACGCTTTATGGCTTGTACATACACGATATCACTGGTTTTTACTTTGTATGTGTCGTGTCCGATTTTATAAATAAATTCGCCCGCTCTAATGTCGTTGATGCTCAAGTACGTTTGCATTACTTGTGCTACCGCTTCATACGTAAGGGGCTTAATTAAAAAATGAAACGGGCGTATGTCAAATAACGACATCGCGTAATTTTGCTGCCACGATATATAAATGATAGAAACGACATTTTCGTGATATGTTTCACGTATTTGCTTGCCTATGCTTACACCATTTTGTGTGCTTTGGGTAAATTCTATATCTAAGAAAATTACATTGTACTGCGTCGCTTGCTTTTCAATATTTTTTACAAAATCTTCGCCATTGTAATACACATCAATCTCGTGTTTGATTTTTATTTTCGTAAAAAAATCTATTAATATGCATTCTAAATCGGCACATACATTTTTCTCATCATCGCAGATAGCTACAAACAATGCCATTTAATGCACCTCCCCCTGCATTTGTTACAGATATTTCTTACGTTATTACGGCAACTCGCACAGCGTCGAATTATTATTATAATTACACAAAATTTAGAAAAAAACAAGAAAAAAGGAGAACAACGACCCCATGAAGAACCTGAAGATGAAGAGCAAGATTCTCATTCCCACAGCGGCATTGGTTGCGATACTTATGTTGGTTGTAATGGTAATCACCATTAGGGAATATAACGATTTTAATTCATACTTAATCGAGCAACGTTTGGAAGCCGCCGCAAGTGGCGTGCGCACCTTTACCGACGATATCCGTCGCCAAGTAATTGAAGTAGGCATTAACGTAGCCAACGACCCACGTTTGGTACAAGCCGTACTTACTGCAAACACACCGCAGATTTTAAGTGTAGGTAACCAGGTAGCCGCTTACCACGGCGTTACGTACATCACCGTAGCCGGTGCAGATACCATCGTACTCGCCCGTACAGACGAGCCCCACCGCTACGGCGACGCTTTTGCAACGGTTTCCTTATTGGAAGCGTTGGACGGCATTATCTCGGTTGCTTACACCCCCGTAGGTGTACGCCGTTTGCCCATCCGTTCTTCTGTACCTATCTTCCATGAAGGGGAAATTGTTGGTGTAGCCGTTGTAGGTTTTGCGCTGGATACCCCCAAAGCCGTAGAGCAATTGGCCGCCCGTTACAACGCCGAAGTTACGATTTTATTCGAAACCTCCCCCGGCAACCACGAGCGTGTTTCTTCCACCATGTTGGACGAGCGTGGCAACAGCGTGGTTGGCACATATATGGAAAACGAGGAAATTCTGCGTACCGTAATGCAACAACGCCGCGAATTTATGGAATATGTAAACCTGTTTGGGCGCGAGTACAGCGCGTTCTACTTCCCGTTCCAAGACCCCACCGGCGCCCCCTTGGGTGTAATCCTTGTTGCACTTCCTATGGAAGATATTCATGCGCGGCAAAATTCCACCATGCTTATGGCTATTGTTATCGCCGCCGTAGGGCTTGTGATTGCGCTGGGTATACTGTTCTATATCACGGGCACCATTGTTGCGCCCATTAAAAACCTTGTTGCTTTGGTATCTGACGTTTCCAAAGGGCGTTTGAATGTGAATATTAACAAAGAAGATGTTTCCAAGGACGAAATTGGCGCACTTACGGGCGACGTATTAGACCTTGTAGGCGTAATTAAAAACATCGTAGGCGATTTAGACGGCGCATACAACCAATACATGAAAGCGGGCGACATGTCGTACCAAATTGATGCAACACGGTACGAGAATTCCTACAAAGACGTAATTAACAACGTAAATAACTTGCTTTCTTCCAACACCCGCGACATTGCTTTTATCTCAGACTCGCTGATAAAAGTAGGCGCAGGCGACTTTGACGTAAAACTAGACCTGTCCAAATTCCCCGGCGACTGGGCAAAAATGCCCAAGGCAGTACAAGAGCTTACAAGCAACCTTAACTCCGTAAGCAGCGAAATTAACGCAATGATAGACGCCGCCGCCATGAAAGGGAACATGAGCTTCCAAATTGATGCTTCTAATTATCAAGGCGACTGGAGCGAACTCATGCAAGGGCTTAACAAAATTGCCCAAGCCGTAGATGCACCCCTTGTAGAAATTAAAAAAGTTATGGACAACCTTTCGCAAGGCGAATTTGGTGTAACCGTTAAGGGCGATTATAAAGGCGACTTTAAAGCCATCCAAGATGCGGTAAACGCCACCATTGGCGAACTTTCGGGTTATATTAACGAAATTTCTGAGTCATTGTCACGCGTGGCAAAAGGCGATTTAACCTTCACCATTCGGCGTGAATATGTGGGTAGCTTTAACCGCATTAAAGAGGCGATTAACAACATTTCCACCACGCTTAACAAAACTATTTCCGAAATTACGGCGGCGTCTTCCCAAGTGCTTGCGGGTGCTAAGCAAATTTCCACCAGCGCAACCGACCTTGCAAACGGCGCGCAGCAACAGGCAAGCAGTATAGAAGAATTAAACGCAAGCATAGACGTAATTAACCAACAAACCCAACAAAATGCCCAAAGCGCCAACGAAGCAAGCGAGCTTTCCCGCAAGTCTACGGAAAACGCTAACGCAGGCAGCGAAACCATGACCCAAATGCTTGACGCGATGAATCAAATTAAGGATTCGTCTAACGAAATTTCCAAGATTATCAAAGCAATCCAAGACATTACCTTCCAAACCAACCTATTGTCGCTTAACGCTTCGGTGGAAGCGGCACGAGCGGGCGAGCATGGGCGCGGCTTCGCCGTAGTAGCGGACGAGGTGCGTAACCTTGCAAGCAAGTCGCAGCAGTCTACACTGGAAAGCACCGAACTTATTAACCAATCCATTACGCGTGTAGATGCAGGCTCGTCCATTGCCGAAGCAACGAGCGAGTCCCTCTCCGTAATTGTTACCAACGCCGCAGATATATTGGAAATTATCAACAATATTTCTGCATCATCCAAGGAGCAAGCCGAATCCATTTCGCAAATCAGCATTGGCTTGTCCCAAATTTCCAGCGTAGTGCAGTCAAACTCTGCTGTATCGGAAGAAGCGGCGGCGGCTTCGCAAGAGCTTAACTCCCAAGCCGAAGTGTTGCAGCAGTTGGTATCGTTCTTTAAGGTGTAATTAGCCAAACCCGCGGGGCATTTTGCCACCCCAATGCCATGTACCCCTCCCCTGCTACACTCATGGCTTGCAAAATGCCCCTTTTTCGTTTTATAGTATGTCCATGAACATTCCAAAAGAAGTACAAAAAATCCTACACACCCTCGAGGCAGCCGGCTTTGAGGGTTTTGTCGTGGGCGGGTGTGTGCGTGATATGCTGCGCGGCGTTGCGCCTAAGGATTGGGACATAACCACTTCCGCAACACCCACACAGGTGAAGGCACTCTTCCCCCGCACCTTTGATACGGGCATACAGCACGGCACAATCACCGTATTACAGGGCGGCAAACCCTTTGAAGTAACCACCTACCGCATAGACGGCACTTACACCGACGCGCGCCGCCCCGATAGCGTCACCTTTACCGCACAAATTGAGGAAGACCTTTCCCGCCGCGACTTTACCATAAACGCCATCGCCTACAACCCCACCCACGGCTTTGCCGACCCATTTAACGGGCGGGCAGACATTACGCGCCAAACCATTCGCTGTGTGGGCAACCCCACGCACCGCTTTACAGAAGACGCACTGCGAATGCTGCGCGCCGTGCGCTTTGCGGGGACGCTGGGCTTCGTCATTGACCCTGCCGCCATTAACGCCATTACAGCGCTGCGCGAAAACCTAACCCGTATTAGCGCCGAGCGCATTCGCGAGGAATTAACGCGCCTGCTGTGCGGTACACTCCCCGGCGCATTGTCGTTATTGGAAAGCACAGGCTTACTGCCCTATGTTTTACGCGGTACACCCTACCCCGCCCCATTGGCGCAAACCGTCCAATACTTAGAAAGCGCCCCCACCGATGAAACGCTCCGCTTATCCCTATTCTTTACCCCCTTCCAACAAAACGGGAGCGCTCCCACCGTAGAAAAAATTATGCGCGATTTGCGCTACGATAATAAAACAATCCACGCCGCAGCCTTATTTGCGCGTCTGCTTCCCCACCCCATTCCCGCCGAACGGTATGCAATAAAAAAAATCCTGCAGCAACTACCGCAGGATTTGGTGAAGGATTCGTTTGAAAAATTGCTTGCGTTGCAACAAATCACAGGCGTTTCCGATACCGCGCACAACGAATTATTGCGTCAACTCGCCGATGATGTTTTATCCAAAAACGAGCCGTATCTGCTCAAGCACCTGGCCATAAACGGCGATGATTTACACGCGACGGGCTTCCCGCGGGGTAAGGAAATGGGTGCGGCGCTTGCGGGTTTGCTGGATGCCATACTGCGCGAGCCTGCGGCAAATGAAAAACAAATCCTGTTAAACAGGCTTCATGGTGGGGAAAAATAGCACGTCCCGAATGGAGGCGGAATCCGTAAGCAGCATAACAAAACGGTCAATGCCCATGCCGTAGCCACCTGTGGGCGGCATTCCGTATTCGATGGCGGTTAGGAAGTCCTCGTCTATCATGTTTGCTTCATCGTCACCCGCGGCGCGTTGCGATTCTTGATACTCAAAGCGGGCGCGCTGGTCAACGGGGTCGTTAAGCTCGGAATAGGCGTTGCCAAATTCCTTGCCTACGATGAAAAGCTCAAACCGCTCGGTGTATTCCGGCTTGTCGGGCTTTTTCTTTGTAAGGGGCGAAATTTCTATAGGGTGGTCCAGGATAAAGGTGGGCTGTATAAGATGATGCTCCACAAATTTATCAAAAAACGCCTCCAGCACATGCCCCTTGCCGAAATGCGGCTCTACATGTACGCCATGCTCCTTTGCGGCGGCGCAGGCGTCATCCGGCGTAGAAATGGCGTAAAAATCCACACCCGTATGCTGTTTTACCGCCTCCGCCATGGAAATACGCGCAAAGGGCTTTGACAGGTCAATCTCATGCCCTTCATACGAAATGGTGGTCTTGCCCAGCACCGTTTGCGCCACATGACGGAACATTTCCTCTACCAGCGCCATAATGCCGTGGTAGTCGGTATAGGCTTCGTATAATTCCAGCATAGTAAATTCGGGGTTATGCTTCAGCGAAATACCCTCGTTACGGAAGTTACGCCCCATTTCATACACGCGCTCAAAGCCGCCGACAATAAGGCGCTTTAGCGGAAGCTCCAGCGCAATGCGCATATACATTTGCATATCCATCGTATTGTGGTGCGTGATAAACGGGCGTGCGGAAGCCCCGCCGGCTATCGTCTGCAGGATAGGCGTGTCCACCTCCAAATACCCGCGTGCATCCAAAAACGCGCGTATCGCCTTCACAATCGCGGTGCGTTTTACAAATACGTCGCGCACATCGGGGTTTACGATTAGGTCAAGATAACGCTGGCGGTAGCGGGTTTCCTTGTCGGTTAAGCCGTGGAATTTTTCGGGCAATACGTGCAGACTCTTTGCCAGCAAATCAATGCCCGTGGCTTTTACAGACTTTTCGCCCTTCTGCGTAAGGAAAACCGTACCCTGTACGCCGATAATGTCGCCAATGTCGAAATTTTTAAAGTCTTCATAGGCGTCCTCGCCTGTATTTTCGCCCTTCACGTATACTTGAATGCGCCCGTGTTCGTCTTGCACATCAATAAAGGACGCTTTGCCCATCATGCGCTTGGTCATTAACCGCCCTGCAACGCTTACGTTTTTGCCTTCAAAGCTTTCAAAATTATTATGAATATCCTTGCTGTGCGTATCCACCGTGTAGATGGTACGCAAAAAGGGGTCGCGCCCTTGGGCTTGCAGGGCTTGCAGTTTTTCTAAACGAACTTGTACCTGCTCGCTCATTTACTACCTCCTACGCGATTTTTAAAATTTTATACTTAATCACGCCGTCGGGCGCATCTACGGAAATATCATCGCCTACTTTTTTATCCAAAAGTGCCATACCCAAGGGTGACTCGTTGGAAATACGCCCGCCTACGGGGTCGGCTTCCGTCGAGCCAACGATTAAGTATTCAATTTCTTCGTTATATTCCTTGTCCAAAATCGTTACCTTTGAGCCAATGCTTATCGAATCTGCGTCAAGCTCGTCCTCGTCAATTACTTCTGCGTTGCGCAGCATTTTTTCAAGCAAGCCGATGCGGGCTTCAATCTCCGCTTGCTCTTCCTTTGCCGCATCGTATTCCGCATTTTCGGAAAGGTCGCCTTGGCTGCGCGCTTCCTTAATTTTTGCCGCTACGTCCTTACGGCGTACCACTTTTAGTTCCTGCAATTCGTCTTCCAGCCGCTTTAACCCTTCATAGGTTAGCATAGTTTTCTTTTCGGCCATGGTTCTCATCCTTTCGCTTACAAATAAAAATAAAAGCCGGACGAAACGTTCCGACTTGTTATTTATGGCTTATTTGGGGGGAATTATACGGCGGGCTTGCCTAAATGTCAACAGTGCGTATAATTAAAGTATGAAGAAAGAGGGCGATGACTTTGGCAAAAATGTATTTCCGTTACGGCGCAATGAACAGCGGTAAAACCGCAAACCTGCTTATGGTGGCAGACAATTACATCAAGCAGGGCAAGCGCGTGCTTATCCTAAAGCCCGCAAAAGATACGCGGTGGGAGATGGTCAAATCCCGCGCTATTGCCGAGGCATTACCCGCAGAGTTGGTATCCGACCACCAAGATTTATTCGAATTAGTTAAAATGCGCTCATTGGAAGAAGAGCGCAATATAGACGCAGTGCTGGTAGAAGAAGCGCAGTTCCTTTCTGCTGCACAGGTGCGCCAACTTGCCGTCGTTGTAGACAGAATAAGCATTCCCGTACTATGCTATGGCTTGCGCTGCTCGTACATAGACGGCGCACTCTTTGAAGGCAGTGCCGCCCTCATGTACTGGGCAGATACCATCGAAGAAATTAAAAACGTATGCCAATATTGCAAACGCAAGGCAACCAAAAACCTGCTGCGTGTCAACGGCATTCCCCAATATAAAGGGAGCGACGTAGTTATGGGCGATGTAGACGGCGAAGCAAAGGTCGTGTACACCCCCGTATGCAGGAAGCATTATTTAAACCCGCCCGAAAGATTAAAGGACTAGGTTTTAATCTTTTGCTCGCGTAATCCCCTTCGCTTGCTCCGCAATCACTTGCGCTTTTACGCATAGCTCCGCCGCTTTAAAGGCATGTTCCTGCGTCATTGCGTTTTCGGTACGATTTAAGCAATCTAAAATTAACTGCCCGAAGAAAGGGAAACCTACATTGCTTTGCACATCAATGTATTCTTCGGTCTTGTGGTTGGCTAGGAATAAATGCCCGCCGCGTTTGGCGCGGGCTATATCTACATATTTTCGCAGTTCGATATACCCCTCTGTGCCTGTGATAAAGGTACGCCCGTCGCCCCACGTGGACAATCCGTCAGGGGTAAACCAGTCTACGCGGAAATAACCCGTTGTGCCGTTGTTTCCGCGCAAAGTACAATCGCCAAAATCGTCAACGCCCGGGTAAGCGGGGTTGGCGTAATTTTCTATTTGCGCTGCAAGTATTTCCGCATCGGTTGCACCTGTGAAGTACAGGAACTGCTCAATTTGGTGGCTGCCAATGTCGCATAAAATGCCGCCGTTTTCTTCGCGGCGAAAGAACCATGGCGGGCGGCTTGGCGCATTAAAACGGTGCGGACCAAGCCCAAGGGTCTGCACTACTTTTCCTATCGCGCCGTCCCGGATAAGCTGCCCCGCGTATACGGCGGCTTCGCAGTGTAAGCGCTCGGAGTAGTAGACGGCATATTTTTTACCCGTTTTTTGTACGGCGGTCTTTGCTTCTTCCAATTGTGTCGGCGTAGTTAGCGGCGTTTTGTCGGTGAAATAATCCTTGCCCGCGTTCATTACGCGTACCCCCAACGCGCACCGTTGGGAAGGGATACACGCGCCCGCTACCAGCTGTACTTCCTTGTCGTCCAGCACTTCTGCTTCGCTGCGCGCGGGTTTTGCGGCGGGATACATTTTTAAGTAATGCGCCATTTTTGACGGGTCGGGGTCATATATCCATTTTAGGGTTGCGCCCGCTTCTATTAAGCCATTGCACTGCCCGCCGATATGCCCATGGTCTAAACCAACGGCGGCAAAAATAAATTCCCCTTGGCTTACCACGGGGTTGGGTTTGCCTTGCGGGGCGTAGTTCATTCCGTCTTTCATGCGTACCGCTCCTTATACATAAAAATTTTTATATCTATCATCATAACATGTTGCAATTTTCCTTGACACCCCCTTATATTTTTGAATATAATCGCAATAAATTGCTCGTCCAAATTTTCCTTTTTGGGCGAGTTGTGTCGTTGTGGAGGGTTTTATGCAGCCAGGTATGCAAACAAAGTACATTTTTATGACAGGCGGCGTGTGCTCGGGTTTGGGAAAGGGCATTACTGCAGCATCTTTGGGGCGGCTTTTGAAGGCACGCGGCTTCCGCGTAACCATTCAAAAGTTTGACCCCTATTTAAATACCGACCCGGGTCTGCTCAGCCCCTACGAACACGGCGAAGTTTATGTAACCGAGGACGGCGCAGAGGTTGACCTGGACCTAGGTCATTACGAGCGTTATATAGATGAAAACCTAAGCGTAAACAACAGCATAACCGCAGGGCAGATTTTTTGGGAAGTGCTGAGCCGCGAACGCAACGGCAATTACAGAGGCAAAACCATTCAAATTATCCCCCATATTACCGATGCGGTAAAATCGCACATTGTGTGCAACCAAGACACGCAAATTGTTATATCTGAAATTGGCGGCACGGTAGGCGACTTTGAGAGCCTGCCCTTCATAGAAGCGATACGCCAATTTGGCGACGATATCGGCGCGGAACACATTATGTTTGTTCACGTCACCCTTGTACCGTATTTAGACTTTGCGGGCGAGGCGAAAACCAAGCCTTCCCAGCACTCGGTAAAAGAATTATTGTCACTGGGCATTAAACCCGATGTGCTTGTTTGCCGTACACAACACCCGCTGGAAGAAGAAATGCGCGACAAACTTGCGCGGTTTTGCCACGTAAAACACGACTGTATTATAGAAAATTTGGACGCAAAATCCCTCTACGACGTACCGCTAATGCTGGAGAAGGAACATTTTGCCGACATTGTGTGCAAGCGCCTTGGTTTAACGCCCAACATGCCGGACCTTTCGGAATGGACTGCATTAACACAAAAATCCCTTACCAAAACCATAAACGTTGCCTTAGTCGGCAAATATGCGGAATTTAAGGACGCCTATATCTCCTCTGCCGAGGCGTTAAAGCACGCAAGTATTTTCCACGGTGTAAAAATTAACATCGACTGGATACATGCCGAGGAGATTAACGACGAAAACGCGCATATATTCTTGGCAGACAAACACGCAGTCATTATGCCGGGCGGTTACGGCGAAAGGGGTATAGGCGGGCTTATCAGCGCGGCGAAATACGCCCGCGTAAATAAAAAGCCCTTTCTCGCCATAGGGCAAGCCATGCATTGCGCCCTTATTGAATACGCACGCAATGTAGCAGGCTGCACCGATTCCGACAGTGTGGAATTTAATGCGGAAACCGTTTCGCCCATCATTATTCCTGTACACCCCCCGCAAGAAGGCAAAGGCAATAATAAAATCGTACCCATGCGCAAGGGTGCAATTCCCGTAAAGCTTACGCCCGACACATTGCTTGCTAAAGCCTATGGAGAAAACTTAATTTACGAACGCTTCCGCCATAATTATAAAATTAACATCCAATGCCGCATACCCCTTGCTGAAAGCGGGCTTATCCTGTCCGCAAGCTCCCCCGATGATGCGTTTTGCGAAGCTATAGAATTACCGAACAAGATGCATCCGTGGTTTGTGGGGGTACAGTTCCGCCCCGAATTTAAGTCGCGCATAACACGCCCAAGCCCCATTTTTAAGGCGTTTATTAAGGCGGCGCTGGGGGAAAATTTAAAAGATTAAGGTCATGGGCAGTTGTTGTGCGTCCCTGTACAAAAAATCCGCATATTTTTGCGGATTTTTTACTTGCGTCGGCGGTTTAATTTACCCCCGTTAAGCCCTAACTTTTTCGTAATTGAATTGCAAGTTTTTTAGCATTTTACACCGAGCGCCGCTTCTTTATCTTGGTGGAAACGAGGATTTTCACGGGGGGTTGGGCGGTGTCGTTGATAATTTCGTGCAGGCGTTTTACCGCCGTTTCGCCGATGTATTTCTTTGGCACGTGTACGGTGGTGAGGGAAGGCTCGATGTACGATGCCATGGGCAAATCATCAAAGCCGATGATGGCAATATCCTCGGGGATACGTAAGCCCTTGCGCTGGAAGGCCTTCATCGCACCCATTGCGATAAGGTCGCTGTCGGCAAAGTAGCAGGGGGCAAGCTCGTCCCCGCGCTCTAAAATTTCCATCATATCAACGAACGCCCCTTCCACAGAGGGCGCTAATTTATGTACGACGGATTTTGACACCGACATGCCGTGCATCTGCACCGACTTTTGAAAACCCTCGGCGCGTTTTTCAAAATTGCCTATTAAATAGGAAGAACGAAGATAACCCGGTTGATTTTTGGTGCGCGAAATAAGAAAGTTGGTGGCTTCGAACGCGCCTTGCACGTTGTTAATAAGCACGCAATCGTAGTCTGTAAAATCGAGATTTACATCAAGCAACACAAGCGGGATACGCCGCCGCAAGCTGTTAAACGGGCGAAAATCCTCCAACTGCATTTCCGTACCCAGCAAAATAATGCCCGCGCTATCGCTATGGGCAAGGTCGTCAACTTTTCGCTGCACGTCTTCGTCTTTGTGTATATAGGCGATTTGCAGTTTAAAATTGTATTCGGCGCACGCGGTTTCGATACCTTCGGAGAGGGCGGAGAAAAACGGCGTTTCGCTTACCACCGCGCCTTGGCGCTTGTAAATGACAAAGGTGATGTGCCACCCCGCCGCTTTTTTCTTGTAGGGCTTTTCAAAATCATAGCCATGTAATTCTGCCGCTTCGATAATTCGTTTGCGCGTTTCGGTACTTACGCCCTGCTTGCTGCGTAATGCCATGGAAATTGCCGCCTCCGACAAATTAAGCATTTTTGCCAACTCTTTCCCCGAAATCCCCATAACAAACCCCTCTTAAAATAAACTTTTGTAAAGAATATCATAAATTTTAGTAAAAATTAAGTAAATAATTAAGCAAAAAACGCTTAATTTAATATTGTAATTAATTTGTAACATTGTGATAATGCACACAAATCGCAATCGAGAGGAGTTCCAAAATGAAAAAGTTTGTAGTTTTTATCGGTTTGCTGCTAGCCGCAATGTTTGTACTTAGTGCGTGCGGCAGCGATGATGCAGGCGGCATCCGCGTTTCCGACGGCGAAGAAGCCGAAATTACCTTCCGCTGGTGGGGCGGCGACGCCCGCCACAACGCAACGTTGGAAGCCATTGCCTTGTTCGAAGACCGCTACCCCCACATCACCGTTAATGCCGAGTTTGGTGCATTCGGCGGCTTCCTTGAGCAGTTGACCATGGACTTGGCAGGCGGAACAGAGCCCGACATCGTGCAATCCAACTTCGCGTGGGTACACTCGCTGGGTAACGGGCAAAATGTTTTTGCCAACCACCTATACCTGCCTTATCTTGACCTTACCGAATGGAGTCCCGAGCTTCGCTCCTTTACCACCACGGCAGACGGACAATTAAGCGGTGTTTCCCATGGTATTACAGGGCGCGTAATCATTTACAGCCGCGACATGCTTGCACAGCATGGGCTTTCTGCCTTCCCTGCCACCTTTGACGAGTGGATAGCCTTGGGCGAGCGTATTTCCGCCGACAATACGGCTATTGACACAGGCGCAAACCGGTATGCATTCTTCCCGCTGGGCGACCAAACGCTGGATATTGTTTTAATGACGATTATCCTCAATGAATTTAACGTAAATCTGCAAAGCGACGGGCGGATTCTTCCCACCATTGACCAAGTGGAATACGCCTTTAACGTGCTTGGGCGTATGATTGACAGCGGTACTATCCCCACCATGCAGCAACAAGAAGCCCCCCACGACGCAACCAACCCCGTGTGGATGCAAGGGCGCGGCGGCTCTGTATTTGAATGGGTGGGCAATATCGGCTTACCCATCGGCAACTTCCTGGACGGCAACGAAGCCGACCTTGGCGTGGCATTATTGCCCGCTACCCGTGCAGGGGGCACGCAAAATTCCATGCAACGCACCTCCTTGGTACATGCGGTAACCCAAGCCAGCGTTGAACGCGGCACCCACTACATCGCGTCTTATTTCCTTAACTGGTTCTATACGGATGAAGGGGCATTGCGTTTGCTTGGCAACCAATTTGGCATTCCCCTGTCCCGTACGGCGGCGCGTATTTCTGCCGAAGAGGGCAACACCCGTGGTTTACAGCTTGCGGGCTTGCATTTGCTGGAAGCCAACGTAGGCGACATGTGCCATTTGTTTGAAGACCCCTCCCTGCGGGACCCACGCTTCTTCGCCATCGACGCCTTCCGCTACGGGCAAATGAACGCTCGCCAAGCCGCAGAACATTGGGTTAACGAGCAACAAGCCGCACTCCGTTAATCATGGAAAAGGGCAAACGCAATATGACGAAGTACGCCCCATTTTTCCTGCTGATACCATGGTTTATCGGTATCACCGTGTTTCGGGTGTACCCAATGATTTCGTCCTTCTATTACAGCCTCTTCGACTTCCAGCCCGTACTGCGCACCCGGGAATTTGTAGGCTTTGATAACTACGCCCGTCTATTGTTTCGCTTCCCCCATTTTTGGGATTCGGTACGGGCTACCTTGCGCTATGTGCTTTGGGGTACGCCCATGGTTCTTATTGCGGCATTCTTCATTGCGTTTGTGTTGAATTTCAAATTAAAGGGCATTAACCTGTTTCGCACCGCCTATTACGTTCCCTCCATTTTAGGGGGGAACGTAGCGGTGGCGATTTTATGGTCGCAATTGTTTAGTGGGAACGGTCCCGTAAACCAAGTCCTTGGCATTTTTGGCGTCGAACCCATTTCATGGATACGAGATACCACCTTCGCACCCTTCACCCTTATTTTCCTTTCTGCATGGCAGTTTGGCTCGGTTATGCTTATCTTCCTTGCGGCTTTGCAAAACGTTTCGCCCTCCTTATACGAGGCGGCGAGTATTGACGGGGCATCCAAGTGGAGGCAGTTATTCAAAATCACCCTCCCCATTATCACCCCCGTTCTGCTCTTTAACACGGTGAATGTACTCATCCGCCACTTCCAGGAATTTAACGCACCCTATTTAATTACCAACCGCGGCCCCCTACGGGCTACGGACTTTTTAAACGTACTCATCTACGACTATGCCTTCAGAAGGCTGGAGTTTGGCTTTGCCCTTGCCATGACATGGTTCTTGCTTGCGGCAATTGGCCTGCTAACGGTAATACTATTCTTTTCATCCAAATACTGGGTACATTACAGCGACTAGGAGGGGGCTACCATGAACCATCGCAGATATTTAACGCGCACAAACATTAACGCCACCATCCGCTATGTGATTCTTATCGCCGTGGGGTTTATCCTCGCGTACCCACTGTTTTGGATGATTGGCTCGTCGTTTAAGCATAACATTGACATTTTTGGCAATATGGCAATTCTACCCCCTGCGGGGCGTTGGACCTTTGAACACTTCCCCGCCGCCTGGCAGTTGACGCCACGCAATAATATGCTATTTTATTTTTTGAATACCATGCGCTTTCTCATCCCCCGTGTAATCGGTACGGTAATTTCCTGCACGGTGACGGCCTACGCCATTGCCCGCTTCTCCTTCCCCGGCAAGAAAATCGTGTTCGGCATTGTGCTGGTAACCTTGCTCATGCCCGAGCTGGCGTTCCGCATCCCCATATTTATGCTGTACCGCGACATTGGGCTGATAGATACCTTCGCCGCCCTGTACATCCAAGACTTTTTTGGTGTAAACTCATTCTTCGTATTCATGATTATCCAGTTTATGCGTACCATTCCGCGGGAGCTGGACGAAGCCGCCCATATAGACGGCTGTGACCCATTGCGCACACTCATCTCTATTCTTGTGCCCATTTTACGCCCCATCATTATCACCGTGGGCTTACTCACCTTCATGTGGGGCATGAACGACTTCCAAGGCCCCCTCATTTTCCTGCGCAGCCCCGATAACCGCGTGCTGGCACAGGCATTGCGGGGCTTGCTCTCGGAATACGAGGTCACCCACTTTGGGCAAATTTTCGCAGGGGCGTTTATGGGGCTTATCCCCACGCTGGCGATATTCTTCGCCTGTAGCCGATACTTCGTAGAAGGCGTGGCGCGTTCAGGGGGCAAGGAATAGATAGGTAAGCGGGGTACGGGGGAAAGCGCGGGAAGCGGGGTATGTTCACTCCACGCTAACGCGGATGATAACGCTTCGCGTTCTAATCCCGCATACGCGCAACGGCTAGACGCGCTCCGCGAAATACCCCTACCCGCACCGCGCTTTTCACCCCACCCTACCACTATTTCTTGCCCTTCGCGCAGGGAAAGGCAGTTAGTTGGGGGAGTAGAACTATGCTTAACTTGCTGTAGAAAATTTATATTAGGCGGTGTTATAAAATGAAAATAGAATATAGAACAGCATCTTCCTGTGACATTGATGTTTTGGTTAATTATAGATTAAAACTATTAAAAATCGAAAAAACTGATGAAAACTATGTCATCTATAAAAACAATATATATAATTATTTCTTAAACGGTTTTGAACATGACAAATGCGATGTGATTTTAGCATATACCAATAACTTCATTGTTGGAACAGGATTGGTATATTATTTTGATTCCGTACCTTCTCTCTATAATTTGTCAGGTAAAAACGGATATATAACAAGTATGTTTGTAGATGAAAAGTACAGAAGAAATGGAATTGCATCAATTATATTAGAAAAACTTATGGAACTTGCCAAGTCAAAACATTGTGAAGCAGTACACTTATATACTTCATCGGAAGAAGCTCATTCCATTTATAAGAAGTACGGATTTAATGACAGTAAAGGCAATATGACTATTAAATTATAGCCACCAGTGGTATAAGCATTTTCTTCACCCAGCGTATTTGTACAGTATCGACAAGTAAAAACAAATCTTTTACCGCAAACAGGGTAGCCCCGAATATTCTACCCCAACATTAATTTTTTTTATCAAGATATACTTGTCGTACCCCGTGGGTGGGGATAAATGAAAAAGCGCGTCTAGCGGATAGGGGGTATGTTGGTGCGTGGTGGGTATATGTGGTTGGCGTTTGGCATTAATGACAAACGCAACCACTTACCCAACACGTACCATAAATGCCCCATCTCCGCGTTAGCGCGTTTCATTTATCCCCACCCACGGAGGAACGGTAAGTGAATATGTTATAAACTGTCTTTAGGGATGTGACCTATGAAAATAATACGTCGCTTGCTGGCAAATATCGTGGATATATTCGTGTTTATTGCCATCATTGTCGTATGTTTTCAAGTGATTATCCCTCTTTTTATTCCCGCGGGGGAAGGGCTTTCCCTACCGTGGGCGGGGGTGGTAATGGTGGGCGTATGCGGGGCGACATTTCTCGCCCAGTATCCCTTTATGCTGGTAAACCAAACCATTGGCAAGGCATTATTTGGGTTGCGTGTAATTTCTACCAACGACGCACGCCCTATGGCGGCGGGAATTATTTTTCAGCGGGAATTATTTGCCAAAGTAATGACCTGTTATTTTATGTGCCTTCCCGTTTTATTTGGGCAGGAAGGCAAGCACGACGAAGTATGCGAAACCGAGGTGGTATGACATGAAGGAAATTAACAGCTTTGTAAATCATCTGCTGGAAACTTCCACCCCAAGTAAACCTGCGTGGAATATTGAACACACCCTGCAAAAGAAAGAACCGAAATGGAATTACGTAGACGGCTGTATGATGAAAGCCGTCTTCGATTTGTACGATGTAACCCGCGATAAAAAATACTTCGCCTTTGCCAAAAATTATATGGACGAATACATCGGCACGGACGGCTCGCTAAAGGGCTACGAAGTGGAAGAATATAATTGCGACCACATTAATATGGGAAAAATGCTCTTTCGCCTGTACCACGCAAGCACAAACGAAAAGGAAAAATACCAACGCGCAATTGCGCTGCAATATTCCCAGCTAAAAACCCATCCGCGCATTGACGCGGGCAATTTTTGGCACAAAAAAATTTACCCCCATCAAGTATGGCTGGACGGGCTTTACATGGTACAGCCGTTTTATTTGGAATATGAAACAACATTTAATAACAACAAAAACATAAATGATATTTTCACGCAGTTTAAAAACGTGTACGATATTATGCGCGACCCCAAAACGGGTCTATACTTCCATGGTTATGACGAAAGCCGCGAAATATTTTGGGCGGATAAAGTAAGCGGGCTAAGCCCCAACTTTTGGACGCGCTCCATCGGCTGGTTTGCCATGGCGTTGGTGGACACGCTGGAGAAAATGGAAAACGCTCCCGAACGCGTGTTTATGCAAAAAATATTACACGAATTAATGGATGCATCGTGGGCGTTTAAAGATGCGGAAACAAACCTGTTCTTCCAAGTTACCGACCAAGGTACGCGCAAGGGCAATTACTTGGAAACCAGCGGCTCGTGCGCCATTGCCTACGCACTTATGAAGGGCGCACGGCTGGGTCTTTTGCCCGAATTTTACTACGATAGAGGCGAGGCGGTTTTTGATTCCGTAGTTTTTCACAAATTAACGCAGCCGCAAATTTCTTCAAAATCCGCTATGCATAGCAATTTTGTGTTAAAAGATGTATGCTTAGTGGCAGGACTTGGCGGAATGCCGGGGCACGGCGATTACAAGCCGCGCGACGGCACGTATGAATACTATATTTCCGAGCCGCGGGTAAACAACGACGCAAAGGGCGTTGCGCCCTTCCTATATGCGTATGCGGAAACGCTGCATCATTCACATCATTTGAAAGGGGAGTTTTAAATGTTATCTGTAAAACCTAAAGAACAGTGCCGTTTTGATGAGGTATCGCTGGGCGAGGTGATGCTAAGGCTGGACCCGGGCGAAGGACGCGTGCGTACAGCGCGTAATTTCCGCGCGTGGGAGGGCGGCGGTGAATATAATGTAGCCCGTGGGCTTCGCAAGTGCTTTAAGCTGGATACCGCCATTATCACGGCGTTTGCGGACAATGATATAGGTTATCTCATCGAAGATTTTATTCAGCAAGGCGGCGTGGACACGCGTTACATTAAATGGATGCCCTACGACGGCATTGGGCGCAATGTGCGCAACGGCTTGAATTTTACCGAGCGTGGGTATGGCGTGCGGGGTGCGCTGGGCATTAGCGACCGCGCCAACACCGCAGCGGCGGCACTTAAACCCGGCGATATCAACTGGGAAGAAATTTTTGGCAAACAAGGGGCTAGATGGTTCCATACAGGCGGCATTTTTGCCGCGTTATCTGAAACGGCGGCAGAAGTAGCGCTGGAAGCCGCCAAATGCGCCAAAAAACACGGCACGATTGTTTCCTACGACCTTAATTACCGCCCTTCCCTGTGGAAGGCAATTGGCGGCAAGGCAAAGGCGCAGGAGGTTAACAAGGAAATTGCAAAATATGTGGACGTAATGATAGGCAACGAAGAAGACTTTGAAGCCTGCCTTGGCTTGCATATTGAAGGTAATAGCGAAAATTTAAGCGAACTTAACCTTGATGGCTATATAAAAATGATAAACGCGGCATCCGCGGCGTATCCCAATTTTAAAGCCATCGGCACAACCCTGCGCGAGGTAAAATCCGCAACCATAAACGATTGGTCGGCAATTTGCTGGGCAGAAGGCAAGGTATACGAAGGCATGAAGTTCGATGGGCTGGAAATTTTGGACCGCGTAGGCGGCGGCGACAGCTTTGCGTCGGGGCTTATTTACGGCTTGATGAACGGCTTCGACTACCAGACCGCCCTTAACTACGGCGTGTGCCACGGCGCGCTTGCCATGACAACTGCCGGCGATACCACTACGGCACGCCTAAAAGAAGTAGAAGGCTTGATGAAAGGCGCAGGCGCGCGGGTACAACGATGAGCGAGCGACCTATAAAAATCTTACAGTTCGGCGAAGGCAATTTTTTACGTGCCTTCGCCGATTATTTCATTGATATCGCTAACGAAGCGGGGGTTTTTAACGGCAATGTGCAAATCGTAAAGGCGATAAAAGCGGGCGACCTTGCCCCTTTACTTGCACAAAATTGTGAATATACCGTGCTGCTGCGCGGCATACGCAACGGCGCACAGTACGTAGAAAAGCGCAAAATCACCGCGATTGCGGGCGCAACCGACGCCTACGCAGATTATGAAGAATACGCAACGCTCATTCAAAACCCCGACTTGCAGTTTATCATTTCCAACACAACGGAGGCGGGTATCGTCTACGACGAAACCGACCGCCGCGCGCTTACGCCGCCTAATTCCTTCCCGGGCAAGCTAACAAAGCTGCTTTTCGAACGCTATGTCTATTTCAACGGGGACAGGGACAAGGGGTTAATTATCCTTCCTGTGGAATTGATTGAGCAAAACGGCGAAAAGCTGCGCTCCTGCTGTATGAAATTGGCGGCGCTGTGGGGGCTTTCCGACGATTTTACGGCATGGCTAACGGAGTGCAATATATTTTGTAATACGCTGGTTGACCGCATTGTAACGGGCTACCCAAAAGAAGAAGCGGCAGCGCTGGAGCAGGAATTAGGCTACCGCGACAAAATGCTGGTAGCGGGCGAGCCCTTTGCGCTGTGGGTTATCGCCCATGAAAAAATTGCGGAGGTTGCAGAAAAATTTCCGCTGGATAAGACAGATTTACCCGTGATTTTTACCCAAGATTTAACCCCCTACCGTGAGCGCAAAGTACGTATTTTAAACGGTGCGCATACATCCGGCGTACTTGCGGCATACCTTGCGGGGGTAAATACCGTGGGCGAAATGATGAATGATGCGGTAATGCGCCCATTCATAGAACGGGCGATTTTCGATGAGCTTTCCCCTTGCGTTCCATTACCCGCAGACGAGGTAAAAGCCTTTGCCCGGTCGGTCATTGAGCGCTTCGAAAATCCGTTTATACAGCACAATTTGCTCTCGATTGCGTTAAATTCCGTTTCGAAATTTAAAGTACGTGTATTGCCCACGATTTTGGAAACCCAAGCAAAAACCGGGACGTTACCGCAGTTGCTTTGCTTCTCGTTTGCCGCACTTGCACAATTTTACTGCACGGGGGAACGTGACGGCAAAGCATATGATTTAAAGGACGACAGCGCCGTGCTTGCGTTTTTCGCAAAGAATAAGGCACTATCCGCACAGGAATTAACGAGCACCCTGCTCAAACGCGAGGATTTTTGGGGACAAAACCTAACGCAAATTAGCGGACTGGAAAGCCTTGTAGCACAGCATTTAGATGACATTCGCACGCATGATATGCGCGACGCGGTAAAGGCGTTAGTACAATGAGCGCCCCTATGCGCGGCGATGTGATAAAAATTCACCCATCGGATACAGTAATCGTGGCGTTGCGTGCATTGAAAAAAGGCGAACGCGTGGTAGTTGACGACGCGGAAATTGAAGCTTGTTGCGCGGTTAATTTTGGGCATAAGGTTGCCCTTCGCGCTATAAAAACGGGCGAAGTGGTGATTAAATACGGCTACCCCATTGGCACGGCAACGGCGGATATTCCCGCCGGGGCGCATGTGCATACGCACAATGTGCGCACGAGCTTAACAGACCATGTTGTATATTCCTACGCGCCCGTTGCACCCGCGCTAACGCACCGCGCACCGCGCACCTTCATGGGGTATAGGCGTAAAAACGGCAAGGCGGGCATTCGCAACGAGGTTTGGATTATCCCCACCGTGGGCTGCGTAAACCCAACGGGCGATGCGATTGCACGGCAATTTGACGGCGTGTACAGCTTCCCCCACCCTTTTGGCTGCTCGCAATTGGGCGACGACCATGAAAATACAAAAAAAATCCTATGCGGCTTGGCGCACCACCCCAACGCGGGGGGTGTACTTATCCTTGGGCTGGGCTGCGAGAATAACAGCATCGCCGAAATGCGTGAAATGCTGGGCGAGGTGGACGAAACGCGCGTAAAATTTTTAAATTGCCAAGATGTAGACGATGAAGTTACCGCCGCCGTAGATTTAGTGAAGGAAATACTCGCGGAAATGCAGCACGATAAACGCGAGGAAATTCCGACTTCTGAACTTATTATCGGGCTAAAATGCGGCGGAAGCGACGGGCTTTCGGGGCTTACGGCAAACCCGCTGGTTGGCGCTTTTTCGGATATGCTAATCAGCGAGGGCGGCTCAACCATTCTCACCGAAGTGCCTGAAATGTTTGGCGCAGAGGAAATTCTAATGAACCGCTGTAAGGACGAAGCAACCTTCGAAAAAACCGTGCGGCTCATCAACGATTTTAAGCAATATTTCACCGACAATAAGCAGCCGATTTATGAAAATCCTTCCCCCGGCAACAAGGCGGGCGGCATTTCTACGCTGGAGGACAAGGCGCTTGGCTGTACGCAAAAGGCGGGTATGGCAACGGTCATTGACGTGCTTGCCTACGGCGAAATACTGCGCGAAAAAGGGCTAAATCTGCTTAATTCCCCGGGAAATGACCTTGTGGCTTCTACCGCGCTTGCGGCAAGCGGGGCGCATATTGTGCTGTTTACCACGGGGCGCGGAACGCCCTTTGGTGCGCCTGTGCCTACGGTTAAAATTTCCAGCAACACGGCGTTATACGAAAAAAAACGCCACTGGATTGATTTTAACGCCGAGCCATTACTTGGCGAAACGACGCAGGAAGCCTTGGCAGAAGACTTTTACGCCTACATTTTGCGTCTTGCTTCGGGTACAAAACGCACAAAAACGGAGCAGCACGGCATACGCGATTTAGCGATTTTTAAAACGGGAGTGACTCTATGAAAAACACAAAATTCGTTTTAGGCGCGCGCGCCCACGATTTTGGGCGGCACACAGCGGACGCGCTGGCATCGCTCATTAAAAAGAACGGCTTCGACTGTGTACAGCTTGCCCCAGCCAAGGCGATAGAGGGCATTAACGCAATTGGCGAGATAAACGACCGCCACTTGGAAGAAATTCGCACCGCGTTTACCAAGCACGATTTGGAAATTGCGGTGTTGGGCTGCTACATCGACCCCGCCCTAACGGACGAAACTCAGCGGCTGGCGAATGTACGCCTTTTCTGCGATAATTTGCACCATGCGCAAAAATTGGGCGTAAAATACGTAGGCACGGAAACGACGGGCTTCCCCGCGGACGGCACACACGAAGCACGGGAAAAGCAGTACGCTTTGCTCAAGGACAGCGTATTACGCATGGCGGAAGTCGCGGAAAAAACGGGCGTAAGCATCGGCATCGAACCCGTTGCTGACCATACCCTCAACTCGCCCGAGCTTACCCGCCGTTTGCTGGATGAGGTAAATTCGCCCCGTTTAAAACTTATTTTTGACCCCGCAAATATGCTGCTGCCCGCCACGGTGGATAAGTATGATGCTATTTTCGATGAAATGATTCGCTTAAACGGCGAAGAAATTTCCGTCATGCATATCAAGGGTATTACCATAGAAGACGGCAAGAAGGTGTGGGCAAATATACACCGCAGCGCATTTAGCTATGAGAATATTTTTACGTGGCTGAAGGCGGAGAAGTCGGGCATTCGCTTGCTTTGTGATGAGGTGCGCATGGACAGCTTTATGGAGGATTTAAATAGCTTGAAGGAATTGGCGGGGATATAAAAATAAAAGATGAAAACCGTGGGACGCTGTCCCACACCCTACAACCTTTTAAAAAGGGTTGACCAAAACTTTATTTTTTGGAGGTTTTTTGCATGGTTAATTTTAGATTGGACGGTAAAATTGCGCTGGTCACGGGCGCGTCGTATGGAATTGGCATGGGTATGGCGTTGGCGCTGGCGGACGCGGGTGCTAAGATTGTTTTTAACGATATTAATGCGGAGCTGGTAGAGAAAGGACTTGCAGAGTATAAGGCGCAGGGCGTTGACGCCCACGGCTATGTGTGCGACGTAACGGACGAAGCGGGCGTAAATGCCATGTTTAAGCAAATCCGCACCGATGTGGGTATTGTGGATATTTTGATTAATAACGCGGGCATTATTAAGCGCATTCCCATGCTGGAAATGACGGCGGACGACTTCCGCAAAGTGGTGGACATTCACCTGAGCGGGTCGTTTTTAATGGCGAAGGCGGCACTGCCGGGCATGTTGGAAAAAGGTCACGGTAAGATTATCAATATCTGCTCTATGATGAGCGAGCTGGGGCGCGAAACCGTTTCGGGTTACGCGGCTGCCAAGGGCGGGCTTAAGATGCTTACGAAGAATATCTGCTCGGAATTTGGACACGCCAACATCCAATGTAACGGCATTGGACCGGGCTACATCGCCACGCCGCAAACTGCGCCCCTTCGTGAGAAGGACGCAGACGGCAACCCCCACCCCTTCGACAAGTTTATTCTTTCCAAAACACCCGCAGGGCGCTGGGGCGTACCCGAAGACCTGGCAGGACCTGCGGTTTTCCTCGCCGGCGATGCGTCTAACTTTGTAAATGGGCATATTTTATATGTGGACGGCGGCATTTTGGCGTATATTGGGAAGCAACCGTAAACTTACCTAAACAATCCATTCTGGTTGAGTATCGTTGTGCTGAAAAGGAATAAAATATCTTGGTCGGTAATTTCAATAAAGGTAGGCAACAGGTGGGTGGAGATATAGCGAATATCCACCAATATTATCTTTGCGTAGCCGCCGAGGAGTAGCGGCGTTATGCTGCTGCCGAATGAATCGCGGAAGATGATGAGTTCGCGGTTGGTGGTTGCGTTGGGAATTTCGATAGTCATAACCGCCTGGGCACCGGCTAAAAAAACATCATAACCGTCCATGCCGCCGAATAGTTCGGGCATGTACACCCTCAGGGGCAGACGTTCCCCGTCCACGGTTATATAGCGCGAAAAAAGTATCTGCCCGCCTTCTTCCAGCAGGGTGTATACGATGGCGTTTTCCGTATATTCGTTGGTTAAGAAAGTTAATTCATCGGGGCGGACGGGCAAAGCGGCATGGCCGTGGAAGCTACCCCGAAAGGGAAACAAGGTATGGGCGGTATATGTGTTTGGCGGCGGCAAATCAACCCCCATATACCGCGTTAATTGCTCGGCGACGGGTAATAAATTTTCCTGCCGCCAATGAATATCCGTGCGGTAGAAATCTTCTATGGATAAAAGGCTGAATAAATCAATATAAGTATGTGCCCCCATGCGGTGGTGCATAATGCGCATCATTTCGGCATAATCCAGTGCAGGGAAGCCATTTTGCGCGGCAAGAAAATAATTTTTGTCGGGTATTACGGCGTAAAATACATTCAACCCCTCAAAGAGCCATTGGCTGATGGCATTCAAATGGGCGGCGTTTCGGTGAACCGCTTCGGCGTTTAGGGGAAATTCCAAGCTCGATAAATGGCCCGCTACGAAATAATAGCCGTTGGTATCGCGCCTGCCTAAGGCAAGGCGCTTCACGGCGTTTACGGTGCGGAAGGCTTCCCGCAGGGGAAACTGGTCTTGCATGTATTCATCAAGGGCGTACATATAGGTGCCGTTTAAAATAGCCGCTGTGCTTCGTTGGGGCGCTTGGGCAAGCAACCGCCGCTCGGCTTGGGAGCGGGGCACATCTGGCATAACAAAAAATGCAATGCACAGCCCAAACAGGACAGCGACAAAGACGGCGAGGGTTGCTATGTTCCGCATTTTTTCCAATTCAACTCACCCCTTAGAACTTATTTAAAACCTGAAATATATAAAAGGATTAAAGGAACCATCCACTAAATTTGCGGTAACAAGAATTAAACCAACGGCTACCAAAATCGGTTCCAGCAACGTCAGCTTAGATTTATTTTCCAATAGTTTATCTCCCGCCTTTTTCACCACAGGCGTAGACAAAAACGCGGCAATAATAAACATCGGCGCGAAGCTACGCAGATAATACAAGGACAAAGTGCCCGCAAGGGGCAAACCCCCAACGCCAAACATGCCCGACACATCCGCCCATGCGCCACTCATGCCTTCGCCGTTGAAAATGACGAAGCTGATGATGATAACGAGCATGGTATACACATGGGCGACAAACCGCCATGCACGATTAAGCAGTTTCGCCAAAAAGAATTTTTCGGCTACCAGCAACACCGCCATCATCAAGCCCCACACAATAAAATTCCAATCGGCGCCGTGCCAAAACCCTGTCAGCATCCATACGGCGGCGATGTTAAAAATCCACCGTGATTGCTTTACGCGGTTACCCCCCATGGGAATATACACATAATCACGAAACCAATTCCCCAGTGTCATATGCCAACGTCGCCAAAATTCTGTAATTGACCGCGAGACATAGGGATAATTGAAATTTTCGGGAAAGGTGAAGCCGAACATTTTACCCAAGCCAATTGCCATATCGCTGTACCCCGAGAAATCAAAATATATTTGAAAAGTAAAGGCCAAGGCGTACATCCAATAGAACAGCACCGTGCGTTCATCGGCGTAGCGGAAATATTCCGTTAGTTCAGCCATCGAATTGGCGATGATTACTTTCTTCATTAAACCTATGCAAAATCGTCTAATCCCCGCCGAAATTTCTGCCAGCCGTTCCTTGCGGTTTTCCAATTCTTCGGCAATATCGGAGTACCGCACAATGGGCCCTGCCACCAACTGGGGGAACAGGCAAACGAAGGTGGCAAAAGTGACAATATTCGCCTGTGCCCGTACCCGCCCGCGGTAAACGTCGATAGTGTAGCTCATGGTTTGGAAGGTGAAGAAGCTGATGCCGATGGGCAAGCGCACGTTCAACACCGCGATGTCACTGCCGAATACGGCGTTTGCCGTAGTGATGAAAAAATCAATGTACTTAAAAAACCCCAGCATAACCAAGCTTACAACGATGGCAGAAATTAAGAATATTTTCGCCTTTGCCGTGCCGCGGTATTTTTCAATGAGCAAGCTAAATACAAAATCAGATACTGAAGAAATTAAAAGCAATATCGTATAAAACTGCTCGCCGAAAAAATAAAACGCCAGGCTGAATACCAACAGCACGGCGTTTCTGTATTTTTTCGGCGCTGCAAAATAAGCCACCAAAACCGCAGGCATAAACAAATATAAAAACGGTAAACCTGAAAATACCATTGGCTAATAAATTTGTTGGTTACCCTTAGGCAAGCACGGTGGGGATATTGCCCACAACACCTGTAACCACATCTGCCCAGGACATGACAAATACAATATAGTTCCCGTAGGCAACCACTTCAAATGCTTCTGCGGTTACGCAAATCCATCTTGACGGGTCAGCCGCCGCTTCAATTTGTGCGGCAATGGCGGAAGCGTCCATGCCCTCCGAGACTTCCATCAAAACCACCACATGGGGGTGAACATTAATTACCGCTTCCGATATAACCCCTGTTATGCCCTCAATATATTCAATCATTAAATAACGCTCAAAATTTTGGGCGGTTAATTCAACGTCAAAGCGCATGGGAATAAAAGCGGCATCAAAGTTATCGTGCAACTGTGATACAAGGGATACCAGCGTTGCATCGGGGTTGCCCTCGTTAAATACCCAGTCATCGCCGCCAAAGCCAAAGCCGCCGTCAAGGTCGAAGTCGAGGTCGCTGTCATAATCGAAATCATTATCGAAGCTATAATCATCGCCATCGACTATCACACCCACGCCGTTGCTTCCATTACTGCCATTGCCACCGCAAGCGGTCAAACCTACCCCAAGCAAAGCCGCCATGCCAAACATCAGTAAAAATTTTTTCATTTCAATGCACCTCGTTTTTTATTTTTTTCTCTCACATATCATGACGGATAAACATCGAATAAGTTCCATTACATAAATATATCCCGCCAAGGGCTTCTTATACATAACGCCCCCCGTAAGGAAAAATAAAAAACCTCAAACACGGGGTGATTGTGTTTGAGATTTTTTTACGCATAATTTACCTATAATTTTTAAGGGGATGATTGTATGCGTGAATTGCTGTTATAATTTAAAGAATTGGATGGATTCCCGCAGTACTTCTACTTGGGAGTTTAATTCTTGGCTGGTGGCGGCGGTTTCCTGGGAAACAGCCGAGTTGCTTTGCACCACCCGGGATATTTGTGACAAATTCCCTACCAAGTGGGCGATGGCTTCTGCTTGTTCTTTTGATGCGGCAGAAATGTTGCCAATTACGGCAAGCAATTCATCCGCACTGGTTACGATTGCATCTAACGCAGTTGCGGTACTTTGTGCAATGTTTGAGCCAATATCTACCCGGGTTATCGAGTTTTCGATAAGTTCGGTGGTTTCTGTTGCGGCGATTTGGCTTCTGCCTGCTAAGTTACGCACTTCGTCGGCAACTACGCTAAAACCTTTACCGTGTTCCCCGGCCCGTGCGGCTTCTACCGAAGCATTAAGGGAAAGCAAGTTGGTTTGGAAGGCAATATCCTGTATCGTTTTTACAATTTTTGCAATGTTTTTGGAAGAATTTTTAATTTCCAGCATGGCCGCTTCCATTTGCTTCATGGCAGCATTGCCCTGCCCTGCGTAACCTGTGGACTTGATAGACATTTCGTTGGCCGTATTTGCATTTTCGGCGTTTTGCCGGGTTTGTTGGTGGATTCTTTCGATGGTGGCATTGAGTTTTTCAACAGAAGTTGCTTGCTCTTGTGCGCCGGTGGCCAGGCTGGTGGCGGTATTGGAAATTTGATGCGCCCCTGCCAAAACTTGTTCGCATGCACCTGTAATCCCTGCCATGGTTTTATGCAAATTATCCCGAATGCCATTAACCGAGCGTCGGATACCGTCAAAGGAACCCACGTATTCATGCTTTATGGTTGTGCGCAAGTCACCTTCTGCCATTTGCGCCAAGGTTTTATTTATTTCATTGATATAGGAAGCGATTTTTGTAATGCTTGTGTTAAGGGATTCCAAAATATTTTTAAACGCACCATGGTAGTTTTTTGTATTTGTATCATATCCCGCATTTGTTATTATTTTATTTATTTTGTCAATATCAAAATTGCCGTCCTTCATTTCAACAATGCCCATTTCAATCACTTGCAACGGGTCGTTTATGGCTTTGCTAATGCGGTTAAGCCCTGCCATAAGGATGCACCAGTCCCCTTTGTAGCCGCCGTCTTTTATTTGGTGGGTGGTGTTGCCGTTTACCATTGCATCTATCATGGTGGTCATTTCTGTTTTTACATTTTCTAAATTGCCTGTAACGGCTTGCAAGGTGCGGGTTATTATTTGTTTTTCCCCGGGTAGTTCTTCTATATAAGTGTTGAAGTTACCGCTGCCAATATCGTCTAATGCGTTTAGCATCATGGCTTCGTCTTTCATTAAACCGCGGGTTACTTTGCCAATGCCGTCTATCATTAATTTGTAATCATTTTGGTATTTTTTGGGGTCTATTTGATATTTTGTGTTACCCACTACGTTAAATTGATGCTCCATTTCCAATAGGTCATCTTCCACGGATTTAATCACATCTACAATGTCGGCAATAGAATTTGAAAGTTCCCCCATTTCTGTGGTTTCGCTGGTACGCAGGGGAACAGATAAGTTACCCCTTGCCGCTGCTTTGGATGCAATTTTAATTTTTTCGATGGACTTGCTTATTATTTTTATAATCCACAGTGCCATCATTAAGGACGCTAAAACAGAAATTGCCGATATTATGCCTATCCAAAGTATAGACTGCCGGCTGTCGTTTATGCTGCGGGTAAGGTCGGTGTCGGCACGGGTTACGGCGTCGTCAAACAAGGCAAGTAAACTATTGTTAATGTCTGTAGTAGATGCCGCCGCAACGGGGTTAATAACATTAAGGGATAAGTCCTGTGTTGCAAGTATATGGGTATATAAATCATTATAAATTGTGCGGTAAGCTAACATGGCGGTCTGTGCTCCGCTCATGTCGGAGAGTAAGCGGGTCCGCTCCCATTCGGATAGGCTTGTGTCATTCATTACGTTTTGGTTAAAGCGGGTAATTAATTCCTCTACGGTTGGATAGCGGCCCAGCATTTCGTTAAGACGGGTTTGTATTACGTTAAAATCGGATGAAATTAACATTTGGAACGCATTAATACGTATTTGTGCAAACTCAAATTTCAACTCGGTAACTATCTTTCTGCGTTCCAGGGATTGGCCTGCTAAGTGTTGATATTGCTTGTCTACAAGGTTTGCGCGATACACGGCAAATAACCCTAATCCGACAGTCATCAGAATAACCAGTCCAAATGATATAATGAGCCATGTCTTGATTTTTACATTTTTCATGCAAAACGCCTCCTTTTATTGCTATGAGCTATTAAATTGAAAACAAGGATTCGTAATTACTCTTTTTGCTTTAACATATGACGCAGCTTTTTTTTGCTACTTCCTCGAAACGGGGAAAACCCGCTTTTTAATTGTGTTTTAACCATCGGTTAACCTAAGAAGCGAATTTTAAAAAATCTCAAACACAAGGTTATTGTGTTTGGGATTTTTTTTACGCATAATTTACTTATAATTTTTAAGGGGATGGTTGTATGCGTAGTGTGTTGGCGGGTAATATCGCACGGTACCGCAAGCAACTGGGGCTTACACAAGAGGCGCTGGCGGGGCAATTAAATATTAGCTTTCAAGCGGTGAGCAAGTGGGAAACGGGGCAAACCGTACCCGATACGTTACTCCTTCCCGCCATTGCGCGGGCGTTGCAGGTGAGCATTGATACGTTGCTGGGTTATGCGGCGTTTCGGGACGATACGACCTTCTATGAAACGGCGTATAAAAACGAGGGGTATTACTGGGGTGTTGCACCCAACCGCGGGTGCTTTCGGGTGCTGGAGCTTATGCCGCCTACGCGGCGGGTCAAACTGCTGGACATAGGCTGCGGCGAGGGTAAGGACGCGGTATTTTTCGCGCGGTGCGGTTATGATGTGACGGCCTTTGACATTTCCGAGGCGGGGGTGGAGAAAACCCGACGACTTGCGGAAGCGGCACGGGTACAGGTGCAGGCCTTTCGCGCAAATATTTTGGATTATCGACTGGACGCGCACTTTGATGTATTATACTCCAGCGGGGTGCTGCATTACGTAAAGCCCACGCTGCGGGACGAAATTATGGCGAATTACAAAGCCCATGTAAACGAAAACGGTCTGGTCGCCTTTAATGTTTTCGTAGAAAAGCCCTTCATTCCCCCACCCCCCGAGGACGAGGAGCGCCACGCTTTTTTATGGCAGTCGGGGGAATTGCTTGCCCATTTTGCGGGCTGGCTTACCGAAGGTTTCGGAGAGTATGTATTCGATTGTGATTCTTCGGGCATACCCCACAAACATGCCATGAATGTGTTGTATTCCAGGAAAGTATAGAAAGGATAATTCTCATGCACCCAGCTTGGAACGGCTTTACCACAGGCGCGTGGACGACAGAGGTCAACCTGCGCGACTTTATTCAAAAAAACATAACCCCCTACGAGGGGGACGCGGCATTCCTTTCCCCCGCCACCCCGCGTACGGGCAAATTGTGGGAAGAGGTATGCGTACTGCTTAAAGAAGAAAACGCCAAGGGCATTTTGGACGTGGAAACGAAGAAGCCTTCTACGGTCGTGTCTCACGGCGCGGGGTATATTAACCGCGAGCTGGAGCAAATTGTGGGCTTGCAAACGGACAAGCCCTTAAAGCGTGGCATTATGCCCAAGGGCGGTGTGCGCGTGATAAAGAATGCGCTTAAAACCTACGGCTACGAGTTAGACCCCGCCATTGAGGAAATATACTCGAAGCACCGCAAAACCCACAATGACGGCGTTTTTGACGCTTATACCGACGATATGCGCGCGGCGCGTAATTCTGGCATTATTACGGGATTGCCCGACGCCTATGGCCGCGGGCGCATTATCGGCGATTATCGCCGCGTGGCGTTGTACGGCACGGAATTTCTCATTGCGGATAAAAAGCAACAGTTGATGCACGAAAATTTGATGCGCCTTGCGGGCAAGCTCATTGGCATACGGGAGGAGATTCAACTGCGCGAGGAGATAAACGAGCAAATCCGCGCCTTGAAGCAGTTGGAGGAAATGGCGCAGATGTACGGCTTTGACGTTTCCCAACCTGCACAAACGGCAAAGGAAGCGGTGCAGTGGACGTATTTCGCCTTCCTTGCGGCGGCGAAGCAACAAGACGGCGCAGCTACTTCGCTGGGACGTGTGGCTACGTTCTTGGATATTTACTTCGAGCGGGATTTGAAAAACGGCGTACTTACAGAGGAAGAAGCCCAAGAAATTATCGACCATTTTGCGATTAAACTGCGCATTATCCGCTTCTTGCGCACGCCCGAATACAATGCCCTGTTCTCCGGCGACCCGACCTGGGTAACGGAGGCCATCGGCGGCATGAGCGAAAGCGGGAAAACGCTGGTTACGAAGAACAGCTACCGCATTATTCACACTCTTACTACGCTGGGTCCTGCCCCCGAGCCGAATTTGACCGTGCTGTGGAGCAACCAACTGCCCAAGCATTTTAAGCATTATTGCGCAAAAATGAGCATCGAAACCAGCTCCCTGCAATATGAAAATGACGACCTGATGCGCGGTTATTGGGGGGACGATTACGCCATTGCGTGCTGTGTTTCCGCCATGCGTATCGGCAAGCAGATGCAGTTTTTCGGCGCGCGGGCAAATTTGGCGAAAGCCCTCACCTATGCTATCAACGGCGGGCGGGACGAGAAAAGCGGCATCCAAGTCGCCCCGGAATACGCTCCCGTAATGGGGGAATATCTGGACTTCGAAGAGGTGTACCGCAAGCTAAACCAGATGCTGGATTGGCTTGCGCAATTGTATATTTCTACACTCAACATCATTCATTACATGCACGATAAGTATAACTACGAAAGCCTGCAAATGGCATTGCACGATATGGAGGTACTGCGTACCCATGCCTGTGGTATTGCGGGCTTGTCTGTTGTGGTGGATTCGCTCTCTGCCATCAAGCACGCAAAAGTAAAAGCTGTCCGCAATGAAACAGGTCTGGTGGTGGACTATAAAATCGAAGGCGAGTACCCCACCTTCGGCAATAATGATGAGCGGGTGGACAAAATCGCCAACGACCTGATTCGCCTGTTTATGGAAAAGCTGGAGAAGCACCGCGCCTACCGCAACGCCGTGCCGACCCTTTCCGTGCTAACCATTACATCGAATGTGGTATATGGCAAAGCCACGGGCGCAACCCCCGACGGGCGCGAAGCGGGGCAGCCCTTCGCCCCGGGTGCTAACCCCATGCACGGGCGCGAACATAAAGGCGCGATTGCGTCCATGTCCAGCGTGGCAAAGCTGCCCTATGAATATTCCCAGGACGGTATTTCCTACACCTTCTCCGTTGTGCCAAAGGCGTTAGGGCGGGACGAAAGCGACCGCATTACCAACCTATCCAATTTACTGGACGGCTTCTTCCACGATAACGGGCACCACATTAATATTAACGTGTTCGACAAGGCAACCCTATTGGATGCGATGGAAAAACCCGAGCTGTACCCGCAGCTTACTGTGCGCGTAAGCGGCTATGCGGTAAATTTTGTGAAGCTAACCCGTGACCAGCAGCTGGAGGTTATCCACCGCACCTTCCACGAAAGTATGTAGATGACAGGCAGCGTACACTCCATTTACACAGGCGGTATGGTGGACGGGCCTGGCATACGCACCGTGGTTTTTTTCGCGGGTTGTTCTTTGCGTTGTTTGTATTGCCATAATCCCGACACATGGGAGCGCTCCCACGGTACGTTTAAAACGGTGGACGACGTAATGGGCGAAGTATGCAAATACCGCTCGTATTACAAATTTTCGGGCGGGGGGATTACCGTTTCGGGGGGGGAAGCCACCGAGCAGCCCAACTTCCTGCGCGCGTTGCTTACAGCCTGCCGCGCAGAGGGCATACACACAGTGTTAGACACCTCAGGCTTCCCCACAGAAAACCTGGCAAATGAAATACTGCCGCTGGTGGATTTATTGCTGCTGGACGTTAAAGCCTTCCGCAAGGATACGTACAAACGGCTTACAGGCTCGCGGATTGAACGCCCGATACAAACCCTGCACGCGGCAAAACGACTGCGCATTCCCGTGCAAATTAACTATGTGCTTGTGCCTAATTTAACCGACAACCGCGAAGAAATTACCGAAATGGGGACATTTTTCCGCGGTTTTGATAATATACAGAAAATTGAAGTACTTCCCTTTCACAAACACGGCGAACATAAATGGGCAGAACTTAACCTGGACTATCAATTGTCCGATGTATTGCCCCCCACAAAAGAAGATACGGCGAATGTTTTGCACATGCTTACACATTCGTAAAAAAGGAGCAATTATGATTAAAAATCGTTTATTCCGCAGCCGTTTATCGGGGCGCATTATGACATTAAATTTAGGCGTACTCTTATTGGTGCTTATCATCGTGGTTGCGCTTTCGCTGGTATCGGTGACAGAAATTACAGACACCGCTTCGCGGCGTATTGCGCAGCTGCATTCGCAGGAATCGCTGGGCAGGCTTATGATGCATTTAAACAACGACCTTGCGCTGCTGCGTATGGTTGCCAATTCCGGCGCGGTGCAAGAATGGTTTGCCGACGAGCATAACGAAGAAAAAAAATACCATGCCCTAAACGAACTCATTGCCGCCGCCCCTTTTTTGCAAATACCCGAATTTTACATGGGCGTCGCCAACTCGTTAAACGAATATATTATTGGACTAGATACAACGGTCGCCACCTTTACCGCCCACGGCACAATGTCGCCCGATGTGCCGATGGACGAATGGTTTTTTAATATGATGGGAACGGATTTGCCCTTTACCTTTAACGTGGATATAGACAAATACACCCATACATGGAACGTTTGGATACTGCACCGCGTGGTACATAACGGACAGGACGTAGGGCTTTTGTGTATCCCCTTCCGTATCGAGTACGTGCTTGGCGACGTTTTTGGTCAATACGATGATGAATTTATCAGCGGCTATTTTGTGGACGGCAACGGCTTTATCCACATGGAAAGCGACGCTTTTGACCATTACGCGCTATGGGAATACGAGAGCATTCATATTAGCACTCTTGATACGGGGCTTGGCGTGGTTGTGCATGATTTTAGCGCAAGGTATGAACTGTTTTTCTCGGAATATACGGAAATTGAGGTGGTGCGCCTGCGTGACGGCGACCACGATTACGCCGCTATTGCACCAATCCCCCACTCGTCGTGGATGATTATTACCCTCTTCGACAGCCGTATGCTGTTTAGCATAGCCGATATTTTGCCTATTGTGATTATTCTTGTTTCCGCATTTGTTGGGTTTGCTTTTTTAAGTTTATTTATTATTCGCCGCGGCGTGCTTACGCCTATCGAAAATCTTACCCTTAGCGTTGCCCTTGTTACGGACGAAAATAAAAGCAACACCGCCGTATACGGCGAAAATAGACCCGACGAAATTGGCGACCTTTCCCGCACCATTACCGAAATGCTTAAAAAAATGAGCGATGCCGCCGCCAAGGAGCAAGAGCTGCTGGAGCGCGTATACGAGGAACGCAAACGTATAGACGTAGCCGAGGAATCTAACCAAGCCAAGAGTCGCTTCCTTGCCCGTATGAGCCACGAGATACGCACCCCCATCAACGCGGTTATGGGCATTTCTACCATTCACTTGCAAGACCCCACTCTCTCTCCCGAATTGGAAGAATCCCTTGTAAAAATACACAATTCCTCTAACCTGCTGCTTAGCATTGTAAACGATATACTTGACATTTCCCGCATAGAATCGGGAAAAATGACGATTGTAGAAGAGGCATACGACGTCGCATCCATGATACACGACGTGGCGTCCGTTTATATGGCAACCTTAGAAAATGAAAACGTGCAATACCTCATGCATGTAGACGAAAACCTGCCCACGTCCCTTATCGGCGACACATTACGTATAGAGCAAATTGTTAGCAATTTGCTTTCCAACGCCATAAAATATACGGAATCGGGTACGGTTACACTGTCCTTCCTTTGTGAAAAAAATACAGAAGATTCAATTATGCTGGTTATTGACATTAACGACACAGGCTTGGGTATGACGCCCGAGCAGGTAGAAGCGCTCTCCAGCCAAAGCGATTACACCCGCTTCCATGAAAATGAGAACCGCTTTATTAGCGGTACGGGCTTGGGTATGCCTATTACGTACAGCATAGCCGAGTTGATGGAAGCAAAGCTTTCTATTAAAAGCGAGGTAGGTAAGGGCACAAATGTTGTGGCGCGTATACCCCAAAAGATAGAAAACGCTATCCCCCTGGGGGCGGAAACGGTAAGAAATCTTGAACAATTCCACGCAAATATCCGTATAGACAGAAAGCGGTTCGAATTTACGCCCAAGCCTATGCCCTATGGCAAGGTACTTGTCGTAGACGATACGGAAGCCAATTTATACGTAGCGCAAAAAATGCTTGCTTTCTACCACCTTAATACAGAAACCTGCATCAACGGCTACGAAGCCATTGAAAAAATTAAAAACGGCAAGGTATATGACGTTATTCTAATGGATAATATGATGCCCGGCATAAGCGGAACTGAAGCCATGCAACAGCTGCGCGACCTGGGTTACCACAGTCCCATTGTAGCGTTTACCGCAAGCGCGTTGTTAGGGCAAGTAGAGGAATTAATTAAAAGCGGCTTCGATGGTTTTATTTCCAAGCCTATTCAACCCAAAATTTTAGACAGAATACTGCACAAATTTATTAGAGATAAACAAACCCCCGAAGTAATTTCCGAGGCAATAAGCAATACAACCATTAAAAAAACTGATATAATAAACTTTCAACAAAGCGATACGTTAAAGATTCAATTAAAAAATGACTTCCTGCGAATGTATAGCAACATAGATGCAGAGATAAACGACGCATTACAAGCCAACGATACAAGCACAGCGCACCGTTTAGCACATACGCTTAAAACCGTAGCGGCACTAATCAATGAAACCGTACTGGAAAATGCCGCAGAAAGTATGGAGCAAACCTTTCGGGAAGGGAAGCTGCCCGGCGATTTACAGTGTGATAATTTGCAAAAAGCCTTGCGCTTTGTTCTTAACAATATCAGCGGCGAAGCGCTTCCCCCGCCAATTAATAATGCGTACATTTCTAACGAAGAGGCCGTTGCATTGTTAGACGAGGTCGCCCCGTTGCTGGCGTCCCAAAACGGCACCTGCGTAGACAGGATTGACGATTTGCGCAAAATTCCTAACGCCTCCATGCTTTGCACAAAAATTGAAGAATATGATTTTAGCACTGCGTTTATATTGCTTACGGAGTTAAAAACACGATTAAAGGGTGAATAATATGGCAGCGACAAACAGTGTATTAATTATAGACGACGAGGTAATGCATCTACGCGCATTAGTAGACATGCTGCGTGACGAATACACCGTATATGCAGAACGCGACGGCACCCATTCCCTTGAATCGGCATTAAAACTAAAGCCCGATTTAATTTTGTTAGATATATTAATGCCGGGCACAAACGGCTTTGATGAAATTAAGCGCCTAAAAAATGACGAGCATACCAAAAATATACCCATCATATTTTTAACGGGATTAAATGCCCCCGAGGACGAAGTGCGCGGTTTTTTACACGGCGCAGTGGACTATATAACCAAACCCTTTAACGCACACGCGGTAAAAATGCGCGTCCAGCACCAAATTCAAATCGTTAATCTGTTGCGCGAGGTGCGGCACAACAGCGTTACCGACACGCTAACAAACATAGGCAACCGCCGCTATTTTAACGACTTACTTAACCAAGAATGGGAGCGCGCAAAACGCCAGCAAAGCCCCATCGGCTTGCTCATTTTGGATATAGATTATTTTAAAACATTTAACGATAGGTACGGGCATTTAAACGGCGATGTTGTATTAAAAACCGTTGCCCATATCATTAGCGCACAAACGGTACGCGCAAGCGATAGAGTGGCACGCTGGGGCGGCGAGGAATTTGCCGTTATCCTTCCCAATACGGCAATTGCAGGCGCAAAAAAAGTCGCCAACGCTATCCTCGCGGCAATAAAAAGCACCAATATTGTATTAAACGATAACCAAACCATTCGCGTATCGGCAAGCATTGGCGTACATTGCTATATCCCCGAACGCGACGGCGTATACAGCGAGCTTGAATTTATCGCCGATGCCGACGAAGCGCTACTTCTTGCCAAAAAAAAGGGCAGAGATTGTATCTGCACCTTTGAGGAAATAGAAAAATAACTTACACCTTATTTTTTAGCTGGAACACGTATGCCATAATTTCGGCTACGGCTACATATAGCTCCTCGGGGATTTCCTTGTCCACTTCTACATCGTTGTAAATCGCACGTGCAAGCGGAGGGTTTTCTACAATGGTAATGTCATGCTCTATGGCGGCGTCGCGTATGCGCTTTGCCATAAAATCTACGCCCTTTGCTACCAAAATGGGCGCAGTTAAAGGTCCTAACAAATCATATTTTAACGCAACGGCATAATGTGTGGGGTTGGTGATAATTACATCAGCCTGCGGTACGTTTTGCATCATACGGCGCATACTTACTTCGCGCATTTTTTGGCGTATTTTCCCTTTAATTTGCGGGTTACCGTCCATTTGCTTCCATTCTTCTTTTACTTCGTGCTTGGTCATGCGCAGGTCTTTATTATGCTTCCAACGGGTATAACCAAAGTCTAACGCCGCGATAAATAGGTAAAATGCGCCGATAGCCAAGCCCATGTTTGCAATAAGGTTGCCAATAATAATCATGCCGCGCAAGGGCTCCATACCCAACAAAATGGGAAGCGTAGTTTCTACCGCGCCCATGACCATTATATATACGACCGAGCCAATAATGGCAAGCTTAAGCAATGACTTGACTAAATTCATTAAGCTTTGCAATGAAACGATTTTTTTAAACCCTTTAAGCGGGTTTAACTTCGAAAACTTAGGCATTAATGGCTTGGATGTTACCTTCCAGCCCACTTGAATCACATTAGTTATTACACCAATAACAACGGCAACCAAAAACATAGGCGCAGCCATTAATAAAATTTGCCCAAATACCCACGCAACGTGACGAGCAATTTGCACATCATCAATCGCCCGCGTACCCAGAAAAATATACTGTCCATGGAAATCAAACATGGCTACAATCCCGTCCAGCAAACCCCCGGCAAACATACGCAGCGTAAAAAACGCCACCAATAGCATAAATGCAGTGCTTACCTCTTGGCTTTTGGCGACTTGCCCTTCTTCCCGCGCTTTTTGGCGTTTTTTTGGCGTGGCTTCCTCGGTTTTTTCACTGCCCCCGTCATCGGCAAAAAATTGCAGGTTAAGGGGCATATATAATCTACCATTCATACGGTCGCAACCCCCATATCATTTCTGTTAGTGCGTATAGGGCATGTTCAAATAACGAATTATATATACTGCCCAGTGGCCCGGCCATGGTTGGCATCAACAAGAAAAGTCCTACCAAAATTTTTAACGGCATACCAATAACAAATACATTCATCTGCGGCGATGCCTTAACCATAATCCCCAGCGCTACATTAATGACCGTAAGTGCGCCCATTATAGGCAGCGCAATTTGCACCCCAATGATTAAAAACGCCGTCATTTGCCCAACCACAAATACCGCAATGTCTTGGTTGTCCAATATATTGGCAGCACCAAGGGGGAGCACCATAAAGCTTGCTACAAATGCTTCAATAAAATTGGCAAGCCCGCCCGTAACTATCATTAACGCCATCACTGCCATAAAGAAGAAGTTACCCACAATAGGTACTTGAATTTGCAACAAAGGGTCTACCATATTTACCATGGCAAACCCCATCATAAAGTCTAGTATATGCCCGACAAACAAGATAATACTGAATACAAAAAATACCATATAGCCCAGCATAAAGCCCGCGGCAAATTCCATTACCACCATCATGGTAAAACCGCCGATAGTGGGCGCATACACCGCTTCGCTTACCAAGCCCGATGAAAAAATAGCCGCGCCTATAATTACGCTCACATTTATGCGCACAATCATAGGTATGCTCATACCCGAAACGATGGGCAGGATAATAAAAAATGCCAGCGTTCGTACCAAGACCAGCATAAAAACGTCTATCTGCTCATAAAACGCGGCAATAATTGGCAATGAACCCATAAGCTACCCCGCGAAATGCGTGATGAGATACGTCATCATAAATTCCAAATATTCCCGAAGCCTGCCCACCATAAAGGGTCCAAACAAAGCAATTGCGCCAAGCACCGCCACAATTTTCGGGATAAAAGCAAGCGTTTGCTCCTGTATACTTGTTACCGTTTGGAAAATAGACATAATCAAACCCGCCGCCAACCCTATAACCAAGGGCGGCGCTGCCACTGTTAAAATGGTAAATAACCCACGTGTAATAACCGTTACAATTGTTGCGTCTGTAATCACGCTAATACCCCCCTGCAAATGTTAGCATTACCAAGCTAATAAAACGTCCCCATCCACCCGCAACAAGGAACAGCATAATTTTAAAGGGCATCGAAATCATTGCGGGGGGTAGCATCATCATACCCATTGCCATCAGTACACTCGCCGTTACCATGTCAATAACAATAAACGGCAGGAACATAAAGAAGCCAATCATAAAGCCCCAAGCAAGTTCCCCTACTACAAAGGCAGGAATAAGCACATAGTTGGGTATGCCGTCGCCCCACTGGTAGCCGTCCTCTTCATCGCCCGGCACATAATCCATGCCTGTCATATCCATAAATAATTGCAAATACCGTCCGCTTTCGTTGCGGCTTAACTGGTCAAGCATAAAATGGCGGATAGGGCGCAAGCCTTCTTCCCATGCCTCGTCAAAGCTAATTTCGCCTTGGCTAAAGGGCTGTAATGCGTTGTTGTTTATATCGCGGAAGACGGGCGTCATAAGAAAAAGCGTAAGAAAAAGCGCAAGCCCGATTAACACTTGGTTGGGCGGCATTTGCTGCGTTGCCATGGCCTGCCTCATAAATGAAAGGGCTATCATAATGCGCGTAAAGCCCGTCATTAGAAGCAACAACGACGGCGCAAGCGCAATTAAACTCATTAAAAATAGAATTTGTAAGGTTGCGGCAACCTCGTGTGGGTCGTCGCTGCCGTCCCATATTACATTAAGCCCGGGGAATACCCCGTCCGGCATTACTTGCTCTATATTCCAGCCTTCGGGGGCTACGGGAGCGGGGTCGGGTATTGGCGTTGGCGTGGGAACGGGTTCTGCCGCGCCCGCCATTACATTTAACGGAAAAAAAACCGCCACTAAAAAAATTAGCAGCAGTGAAAAAGTCATTATGCGCGTAATTTTATTCCGGGTCGGTTTTATTTTCGCCGTCATTTGCCTCATCCTTGGGAGGTAAAAATCGTTCAAGTACCTTTCCGAAGGTCACGCCCATGGGCGGCGTTTCTTCGGCTTCCTTAATTTGTTTTTCGTCCAATTCGGCTAATAAGGTTACACGTTCCTTGCTCACGCCAAGCACAAGGTACTTATCCCCTGCGCGCACCAGCTGTATCATGTTTTGCGAAGCAACGAAAATGCTTTCCTTTAATTCCAAATTGCCCGAAGTCGTGCCGCGCCGTTTTACCGCACCCGTTAGCCGCAAAATAAACCAGCACAGCGCAATAATAAACAGCAGCACCACAAGCATATACAAAAACGGGCCAACCGACGCCAGCACTCCGCCGCCGCCTATTGTCCCGTCCGTGGGAAATAACAAAGAATACCCCATAACGCTCGGCGCGCTATCCGATAACTTTTTTGACCGCTTCCAGTACCCTATCCGGCTGGAAGGGCTTAACTATAAAGTCCCTTGCGCCCGCCTGTATGGACTCGATAACCATCGCCTGCTGCCCCATGGCCGAACACATGACAATTAACGCGCCGGGGTCAGCGGCTTTTATACCCTTCGCCGCGGCGATACCGTCCATTTCTGGCATCGTAATGTCCAGTATGCACAGCATAGGCTTCAGTTCCTTGAATTTTTCAATGGCCTTTACGCCATTTTCCGCCTCGCCAATTACGTTGTAGCCATTCTTGGTGAGGATATCCTTCAGCATCATACGCATGAAAGCCGCATCGTCCACCAATAGAATCGTCTTGTCAGCCATTTACGTTCACTCCTTAGCCTTTTATCAGGTTAAATCCTTTTTTCTACACTTACAATATCTGTGATGCGGATGCCAAAGTTTTCGTCTATTACTACAACTTCGCCTTTGGCTACAAACTTGCCGTTTACCAGTATATCTATGGGTTCGCCCGCGAGCCTATCCAGCTCTATTACTACACCGGGCGAAAACTCCAATATTTCCGAAATTTTCTTGTGCGTGCGCCCTAGCTCCACCGTTATTTCCAGCGGCACATCCATGATGATGCCCATATTTTCCTTCTGCTGGAATACTGTGTTGTAATCCAACGGCTGGAAAGAAACGGACTGCACGTTGGGCCCTGCTACGGGCGGCATTTGTTGTTGTGGGGGCGGGTAGTACATCGGTTGTTGTGGGGGGTAGGGTTGCTGTGCATAAGGGTCTGCTCCCGGGTGTGGCGCATATTGTTGGGGCGGGGGCGCCATTTGCTGCGGCGGTGCCATAGGCGGTGGAGCTGCGGCGGGTGGCGGTGCAGCAGGTGCCGCTGCCGGGGGGGGTGCTGCCGCGGGTGCCGGGTCTGCCGTACCTGTCATCTCGCCCTGCAATTTTACTACCATTGCTTTTGCAAAATCAATGGGCAGGATTTGCATAATTTCGCTGTCTATTAAATCACCAATTTCCATTCGGAAAGAGATACAAGCCAGCAGTTCATCAGGTTCGAAGTCAACGCTGTCTAAAAATTCATTACGTTGAAAGTCGAGATGGAACGGTATTGGGGTGTTTATGTCTACCTTCTCTTTTATCATAGAAGACAGCGATGTAGCCGACGAGCCAACCATTTGGTTCATCGCTTCCCCAATGGCGGACATGTCAATATCGTTGAGTTCTATGGGGTCGGGCACTGCGCCCGTGCCGCCCATCATCAAGTCCGCGATGATTTTAACATCACGGTCCTTTAAAATCAATATATTTGAACCTTTTAACCCAACACGGTAATCTACACGTATTCCTACGCAGGGTCTGTCATAGCTATTTGCAAGGGATTGCCAGTCCATCACCTTTACACTGGGGATAGTGATGTTTACCTTTTGGTTCAACAATGCAAACAAAGTAGTTGACGCCGTACCCATGCTAATGTTGCCTATTTCGCCCAGCGCATCGCACTGGTCGGGAGTGAAGACTTCTGCCGTTCGGTCTACAACCTCGCCGCCGTCGGCAGGTGCTGCGGGTGCTTCAGCCGCGGGTGCACCGGCTTCTGCGCCGTCGCCTTCATTTAACATTCCGCCAAGTAACGCGTCCAGTTCAGCTTGAGAAAGCATGTCGCCCATTACGATTGTTCCTCCTTCTCAATTAAAGCTGTAATCTGTACTGCATACCTGCCGCGGTTAATGCCCGGCTTTGCGTGGAATTTGTTCATGGTACCCACCTTGATAATTAAATCCGAATCTGTATAACTATCAAGCGGGATAACATCCCCCACTTGAAGATTCACAAAATCACTTACCATTACCGTAGTTTTACCCACAACGGCAGAAATAGGCACGCGTGCGCGCTCCAGTTCTTCACCCAGCTTTTCGCGGTAAACGGCGGTGTCGTCTTGCTTCCTGCGTTTGTCGTAAGAAAAACGGGAATACAGCCTGTCCATAATCGGTTCCAGCATTAAGTGAGGCAAACAGAAAGATATCGTACCTTCTGCCGAACCAATTTTAACATTTAACAATACTAATACAATTATATCCTGCGGTGCAATAATTTGTGCAAATTGGGGGTTGGTTTCAATTTTTTCCAACCGCGGACGTATGGGCAGAATATTTTCCCATGGCTCGGGCAGGAAGTTAAGCATTTGCAGCATTACACGCTCCAAGAGGATTTTTTCCACCTCAGAGAATTCGCGCATACGGCGCAGTCCAAAGCCCGGTCCGCCAAGTATTCGGTCTATTATAGCATAACCGACGTTACTCGACATTTCTACAATTATAGACCCACCCGTCAAGGGTTGCAACTCTACGATAGCAAGAATACATGGGCTGGACAATGCAACATTAAAATCGCGGTACATAATCGCTTCCGAGTTTACCACATCTATGGTAGCGGAAGTACGTAAATAACCTGTCATAAACGAGGTTACACTGCGGGCAAAGTTTTCGAAAATATTTTCAAGGGTGCGCAATTGCTCGCGGTTAAAACGCTGCGGGCTTCTAAAGTCATATAGGCGGGCGTCTTTAACAACCGCCTCGGGCGTTGCTACAATATCTGCCGCCTCGCCACTATTCATTGCCGCTAATAATGCATCTATCTCTGATTGGGAAAGTATGTCACCCACGTGCGTTCACCTGCCTTTTGTTTAAAACCCTGTATTAATTTACTATCCACTCGTTGGAGCTTACGGCGACGATTAAATGCCCGTATTCCAACTGCAGGCGGGTAAGGATGCGCTCCTCTATTGCGGCGCGCCCTTCGGGGCTTTTGGCTTCTGTATACGTTGTAGCGAAGAGAACTTCATTAGCAATGGTACGCGCACGTTGGAAGTTAAAGGCTAATTCAAGGGCTTGCGCTTCTGCACGGGGCACACCCGATGAATTGTTAGTGCCCACCATCAAGGAAACGATGATATGGGCGGGGCGGTTTGGTCCATCTAATAAATTTGTTCGAATTTCCTCCAACTCACGCCAGTAGATATCGCCGGGAGCTAGGATTGGGGACGGCGTAACCATGGGACCTTGCTCGTTTATTGTACCGTCGTTGCCAAACGACGTAATGAGAAATATCGTTACCGCAACTACCGTACCCAATAACAGTACCAGCAGCGCGATAATAATTATCATCATAGGCTTGCTTTTATCCATACTACCACTTCCTTAGTTAGTGCTATATTGTGTAAAGCTTATAAACCGGGGATTATAAATGCCGGGGGCGGTGCAGGGCGGTTAGGTCGCCCTTCGGGGGCGGTGGGTGTCATTTCGGTATAGATGCGTATTTCCACACGGCGGTTATTGGCGCGACCTTCGGGGGTTTCGTTTGTGTCGATTGGGAAGGTGTCACCCACACCGCTGGCAGCAATCATTTCTGGCGGCATACCCCATTCTTCTACTAAACGCCTTACTACCGACGCCGCGCGCGCCGCAGAAAGCCCCCAGTTACATACAAACGGGCTATTACGCGCCATGGGTACATTATCTGCGTGACCCTCTACCACTATACGGTGACCCTGCTCAGCAAAAGTCAAAAGTCCGGGCGCAAGCCTATCTACCATTTCAACCGCAGCAGGCAACAAAAGCACCTGTCCCGGCTGGAAAAACATTCGCTCATACATAACAATTTGCAAAAAAGAAGCGTCTTCGGGGATAAAATATCCACCATCTACACCTTCGCCGGGCGCTTGCCCCGGAATTATTTCCTGCATAACATACGGCGCCAAATAGGTACGGAACGCATTTGCCATTGCCGCAGCTACATCGGCAGGTTCCGGTGTGGGCTCGGCGGGTACGCCTTCAACTTCGGGGGAAATCGGTTCTTCAGGCATATATTCGGGCGGGAGGGGATTCTCCATAATGCCGGGTTGCCCAAATATGGTATCGCCGCCGCCTTCTCCTGCGCGTTCGCCTCGGAAACTCGCCAACAGCTCAGCAAAACGCGCTTCGTCGATACTGGACATAGAAAAAAGCAAAATGAAGAATACCATCAATACCGTCATCATGTCGGCATAGCTGGCAAACCAACCGGGCAATACCATTTTTAAGCCCTCTTTTTTCTTCTTTTCCATTATTCGTCGCCGCCTCCACCGCCGCCCGCGCCGGCTTCTTTCGCGCCTACGCCGCTACGTAATGCGGGTGCGAGGAAAGATTTAAGTTTCTCTTCAATAATACGAGGGTTTTCGCCCGCTTGTATCGAGAGCATTCCCTCAATAAGTACCGTTTTTAACAGAATTTCTTCACCGCTAATTTGTTTCAGCTTCGAAGCAATGGGGTTACACAAGAAGTTTGCCAAAATACAACCGTAGAATGTTGTTACCAACGCTACCGAAAGCATAGGTCCCATCGCGCCCGGGTCGTCCAACTGCAGTAGCATTAGAATAAGTCCTACCATTGTACCCAACATACCCCACGAGGGGGCGTAGGTTGCCAACATCTCCCACACGCCTGCAATCATACCGTGGCGGTCTTCTGTCCAAGAGCGTTCGGTTTCCATAATATCTTTAACCAGCTCGGGGTCGGTACCGTCAACGATAAGCATTACGCCCTTCTTTAAAAAGGCGTCGTCCATATTATTTGCAGATTCCTCCAAGGCGAGTACGCCCTCTTTACGTGCGGTGTTTGCAAGAGTAACAATCGAATCAATTGCCGCGGCAGGGTCGGTCGAAGGGGGCTTAAATATAATGCCGATGGCCTTCATCGCCGTCACAAAGGTACTTAATTTAACGGCAATAAAGGCGGACATTGTCGTACCGCCCAATACTACCATAACAGAGGGGGCATCGCCAAACTCACCAATCATGGCAGGGTTCCAGTCCCCTGTGATGAGAATTGCCACCAAAATAAGTACTACGCCTACTACCAAACCTATAAGTGAACCTAGTTCCAAACTCTACATCCCCTTTCGGGTTTTTATCATATTCTAGCCTTACGCTTTATTTATGCGGCGTTTAAAAGCCACAATTTTTTCCATAATTTCTTCCGGCGTTTCACGCACAATTACTTTTTTGCCCGTAATTGTGGTAATCGTGGTGTCGGGTGCTTCTTCAATCAGTTCAATTTGCTCGCTGTTGACCAGCACATCGCGGTCATTAATTCGGGTGAGGCTTATCATAATTTCCCCCTGTTCTATATACTGCCGAGTAGTCTAGCATAACCTAGTCCACGTGACAATGGAAAATACAAAAAAAAACGTAAAAAAAAGTGCCTTGGGGGAAATTGCCAAGGCAGATGGGGCATTTTATATTAATTTTGCAAATAAAAAAGCGGACTGGCATTATACCAATCCGCTTTAAAACTTCTAATCTACTGCCTGCGCTTAGCGCCGCAGGTTTACTAATTCTTGTATCATTTCGTCGGAAACGGAGATTAAACGGCTGCTGGCTTGGAAACCACGCTGCGTAACAATCATGCCCGTAAACTCTTCGGCAAGGTCTACGTTACTCATTTCCAGCGCACCCGAGCGGATATCGCCAATTTCGCCTATGCCGTCAAACGAGCCCGAGTTGGCGGTTGCTGCCCATAGGTTGCTGCCCATACGCTGCAAGCCCGCAGGGTTAGCAAACATGGCAACGGGGATTTGCCCCAGTGTACGAATGCGCCCGTTGGTAAACATACCCGTAATTGTGCCGTCCGAACCAATGGAGATATCGCGCAGGGTACCGGGCGGGTTACCGTTAATGGGTTCAAAGCCTGCGTTTGTGCCCATACCGCCTTGATTAAACAGTGTACTCATGTCGAAGGTCATTGTACCTACGGGGATTTGGGTTACAGGAGCTGTGGTTGCTACATGGTCGCCCGTTAGGTCGCCATAAACAATTGTACTACCGTCTACATCACCAAAGGTAGAGCGGGGGTTAAATCCGCGTACAGGTACAAGATGCATGGTTAGCGTGCCCGTGGTACGCTGCCATACGTCACCCGTTGCGGGCGCAGTGGCTACAAAAGGCGTTGTAGGACCGGGCCTATCCAGCGGTGCAGTACCTACCCGTGCGCCCGTGGGACCCATACCAACCAATTGACCGTTAGAGTCGAACGCCAGCGTACCGCTTGGGCGCATGGTTGCCGCCGCTACTACACCCGACGCTACCGTGCCGCCGCCTACACCCAACTCACCCGCGTGCATACGCAACATACCGGGCTGTACAGGGTTTTGGTTAGTGGAACGTATGCCGTCTTGCCATGCGTGTACAACAAAACCACCGCCCTGTGCAGCCGGCAACTCTTCACCCAAAAACTCAAAGGTCCAGTAGTTGGGCGCACCGTCTACTTGGTGGTAGGTGAAACGCACGTCAATTTCGTAATTATGCCCAAGACTGTCGTAGACGGACATTCTGCGCATAATATCGCCGCGCAGCAGGTTGCCGTCTGCATCATACTGGCGATTTACCAAGTCGCGAATGTTTAAGTTGCCCGAAAGCTCCATAAACGTAGTAGATTCGCTTGGCATATTCGCTTTAGGACCGCTCATGGAAAGGGGGCGCAAATTACTGCGGTTTACTACCCATACGCCGTCCACTTCTTCTGTATCCCAGCCCATAAGTTGCATACCGTTAATACCAAGATTACCGCGTGCGTCTTGCGTAATATTGCCCGCACGGGTAAAGAAACGACCGCTGTTATCTTCTACAATAAACATACCGTCGTTTTGTATCATAATGTCCATACCAAAGTCGGTACGCTGTGCAGCGCCTTGGGTCATAATATTGTCAATGGAACCCATGGACAAACCAAGACCAATTTGCTGTGGGTTAGTACCCGTGCGCCCTACCGCGGGGTTAGCCGCCGTAGCACCCGATAAATTTTGGTAAAACGCGTCTTGGAAAGTAGCGCGTGCGGTTTTAAAACCAATTGTGTTAACATTTGCCACGTTGTTTGCAATAACGTCCATACGGGTTTGGTGTACCCTTAAACCGGATACCCCCGTGAACATTGAACGCATCATATATAATTACTCCTTTCATTGCAGTGAAGGGGCTTCGTCTGTCGGTCGGAAGTCCAAGATTCTCTTCTAAGAGTCCAATCTATACATTCACTGCTGTCATATTTTCACTTCGCTTAAATAATGACTGTGCCGTCGATATTGGAAAAAACATTTCCGCTTGCTTGCTGTTCCATGGCCGTAATTACCGTGCGCGAGCGTACATTTACTACCAGCGCCACATCATCCATGAGTACCAGCGAATCGCGTATGCCTTTTTCCTGTGCCTTAACAATTGCTGTGCCCAGCCGTTGCATTTGGTCGTCGGAAAGTTGAATGTCCCGCGAGTCTAGCCTTAGCGCCGCGTGCTTTGAAAATAATACATCGCGGAAGCTAACGGCGGGGGCTTGTACGGGCTGTGCCGTAATCTGCCGTACGGCTTGCTCAATTCCAACGGGGGTTGTGCGCATATTGTTGGGTATCATGTACGCACCTCCTAGTCGTTGTTGCTTGTGTCGTTGTTATTTGTGTTATTGTTTGTGTTGTTGGAAGAAGAATTACCGCCGCCTTGGCGCGCCACACGTGCCGCAAGGTATTGCAGGTATGCAATTTCACCCATTTCGTATGTGCCGTCTTCATTTTCCATACGCACATTAAAGAAGGGTACGCCGTTACGGATGGTAACGCTTACAACATCACCCGCTACAGGACCGTCTTGGATAAAGCGCCCTACAAATTGCAAGGCCTCCATTGCGTAGTTAATCCGCTCTACCTCTACGCTTACTTCTTCGCCATTGGCATTTGCAAATACAAGGAATGCGCGGTTGTTGCGAATGTCTACCCTTGCCAAGCGGTCGCCGTTTGTAAAGTACGTGGAGTTAAGCAGAATATAATCGTTACCTACGGTGGCTACTTCCCATGGGAATACTTCGCGGTTGCCCACCACAAGAATCGACTGGTTACCGCTTATCTTAACGTAGTCTACCACGCCTTCTACAAAGTCGGTCACCTCGCCCTGCGCGTTGTGAATAAGCGCTTGAATGGTACGCCCTACCATGTCCTGTATGCGGGCTTGGTTTACGGCGCTAAGCACTTCATTCACGGGGTTTTGCGGGCTTTGGCTCACTACCTGTACGGCAGCAAGGGGTACATCTATGCCGTTTACCAGCACGTAAATGTCGCTGCCTTGGGCGTTTACCGCTTGCACAATGCCGTGCCCTTCAACCCATTCGCCCGATACGGGGTGGCGGAAGGCGTAATCCACTTCCATGCCGATATGACCAAAGGCTTGCGTGCGCTCAAAGGTGTGGTTCAAATTCATCATTTGCTCCAACGCCGAGAATTGCGCCATTTGCGCCATAAAGTCACGGTCATCCATTGGGTCCAGCGGGTCTTGGAATTTTAACTGCGTCATAAGGAGATTAAGAAATTCCTGCCGCCCCAGTTCGCTGTTGGGTACGCGGGAGTTGTGCGCCCAGTTGTGGGCGTTACCCATTTCTTGTGCAACGGGGATTTGGTTCATGCTTGCCCACAATGCACTGTTTTGGTTTGCCATGTTATTGCTCCTTTCTACGCCGTGAGGTTGATAGTCGTATTGTCGAAGTCGATGTTTTGTGCTTCGGGAACGCTCCCATCCTCTTCTAATGCGGCGTTAATGTTTTGTGCGCGGTTGCGGGTGGATTGCCGCCCCTGCTCAAAAAGCTGCTGCGGGTCTTCGCCGTCTTGCTTCACGGATACGCTTAATTCCGAGAATTGAATGCCCTGCTCGCGCAGTGCGTCGCGTAATTGGTTGAAGCTGGATTCCAACGCTTCACGCACACGTTGGTTTTCGGCGATGAATTGTGCGGTAACAATGCCGTTTTGCGTCATTACCCGAAGTACGATGTCGCCCAGGCTTTCCGGACGCAGGGTCATACGCATTTCGGTCACTTGCTCGCCTGTGTGAACGCGGATTTGCGACATAATTTGGTTGATTACGTCTGTCGGGTTCACGTGCTGCGCGGTTTGCGCCTGCTGTGTTACCTGCACGGCTTGCATACGGTCGGCAACCATGCTTGTAAGGGGTTGCACATTTACGGCGGTGGTGTCCACGGGCATTTCTTCCACGGGTGCCAAGGTAGTGTCGTCTACTGCTGCGGGTTGCACGGCGGAAGCAGCCTGCGTCGATGCCGTTTGCGCGCCGGTCTGTGATGCGCTTTGTGCCTGTGCCGTTGCGCGTTGTGCCAGCAAGTCAATTTCTTCTTCCGCGTCTGCATCGGTGATTACCAGTTCACCATTTTCGGTGGTGTACGTCAGCCCTTCGGTAACGGTTACACGCGCGGTGTTAGCGGCTTGGGTTTCGGCATTAGCATTGAGGGCGGTTTGCGTTGCGGTGTAGGTCTGTACAGCGGGTTTGCTTTCGCCCGTTTCTGCCATTTGTTTCATCGCTTCGTTGATGGCTTTGTAGTTGGCGGGGAATTCGGGTTCGCTGAGCAGCGCCGCGGGAGATTCCGCCTCGTACACCATTTGCAACAGCGCGGCAACTGCCTTGGGCTCTGCCAAATCCTTCACGGGCATGTCGAGTTGCTCTAACATTGCCAGTAGCGCTTCGGGTGAGATTTGTAAAATTTCGGCGATGGCGGCGAGAATATCTTCATCGGGGATTTGGTCAATGGGCGCGGTTTCGTAGGTTACTTCGGTTGGGGCTTCGGCGCTTTCGGTGTATTGCGTTGCGTATTCGGCTTGCGTGTAGTGTGTATTGTCGTTTTCATTTACGGGTACGGCTTCGTTTGGCTGGGAAGCTTGTTGCGTTTGGGCATCGTCACGCCGTTCATTACGGTTGCGCTCGGGGGCTTCGGCACGGGGTGCGCGGTCGGGGGTGCGGTTTGCACGCTCTGCCGCATTTGATACTTGCGCACTTTCCCTGCGCCTTGCGTCTGCGAAGATAAGTTCAAACCCGCCTGCGTTTGCGCGGTTACCGCGCTCCCCACTAAAGAAACTGCGGGGCGCTTCCTGCTGTGCCGCGATACTTTCTAACGGTCGCATAGTTTTCCTCCTTTCCTTTAGATTCGTGTTGCTTCATATATAATCACACGGCTGTGTGGTTATACCTCATCGTCGTTTTCCTCTTCTTCGTAGCCATTATCATCTACATCGTCATATTCGTCGTATTCATCAACATCTTCTTCATCATCTCCGTATTCTTCTTCGTCCTCATCTTCGGGGATATAGGCGGGCGGCGGCGTTGGGGTTGGCGTGGGTTCCGGCTCTTCCTCGTATTCTTCTTCGGGCTGCAATTCGTCATAGGTATCGGGCAGCAGCGGCGTAAAGAGTGCGGGCGCTAATGGCACGAGGTTGGGTTCGGGTACGGAAATAAATCGCACCATAATTGCCGCGATGTTAGGCTCTAACTGCTCTAGTATCGCACCGCGCAATGAATTGCCCATCGCGTTTAACACGTTAATAAGCAACGGGGTGTCGGTACGCAGTAAATCTTCCAATATTGCTGCGGCGTGACCTTCCTGCATATTGTTGAGCGTGCCGACTACCATGCGCACAGATTCATCATGCAGATGAAGCTGCATGGCATCACGTGCCAACTGCTCCCAAAATTCGGGATGCACATATTCGATAAAATGCAAAAATGCTTCGGGGTCGCCGCGGGCTATCATTGCGTTAAACTCCGCACTTACGCGCTGGTATTCCACCCAGTATTCATGGAAGGGTAATAACCGCGCAATGCGCAGTGCATCGGACCGGCGTTGGGCTTCGTACTCTTCAATTACACCGCGCAGGTATTCGTTTTCGCCTTGCAGCTCGCGTATCATGCGGGCGAGCTGCTGGGGTGTCATATCTTCTAACCGAACGTTCGCGTCCTCTTCCTCCGCCGGGGGAATAAGTCGCCCAATTAACGGCGCGTTACGCAAATACGGCATAAGCACATCTTCGCGCAGTCCAAATAGGTCAAACGCCAAAATAACCATAAAGCCGCCGATGATTAACACCAGCACGATAATGACAATAAGCCCCCCTTTACCCTTTGCGGGGGGGTCTTGACCTTTTTTACCACGAGCGGGCTTCTTATCCTCGTTCATGTTTTCACCCACTCCTTTGCGCTTGCGCATTTTTATATTTAAAGCTTACTAATTCGTCTACTTGCTTTTGCTCCACTAGGTTTTGCTCTAGGTTAAAGGCTTCACGTGCGTTGTCGCGTACAATTTCCAGCGCTTTGCGCTCCTTCATTGCCTCTACCAGTTCTTGCCGTTTTATTTCGGCAAACTCTTCCGCCGCTTTTACACGTTCCTCTTGCTTCTTGATATACTGCTTTAGCCGCTCAATTGAGTCGTTAAGCAATTTTATCTCAATCGTGTCAATGTTGTTAAGGACTTTTTGCTGGAAATCGGCGATTTGCGCCTCGCGGTTTGCGTGCAACTCGCGCAGAAGCTGCTTTTCTTCTTCCACTTTGCGCAGGGCTTTGGCATATTCGAGTTCCTTCTGCGTTTCCATTTGCTCTTTTACGCCCAAATACTGCTGCAGGCGAAAATTAAAGCGCGCCATTAGGTTAAAATCTCACTCATTATTTGCAATGATTCATGGAAGTCAAATTTTTCGTCGGTGCTTTGTGTTAGGAAGTCATTTATTGGCGGGTGTTTTGTAATTGCTTCATCAATTTCCTCGCTGGAGCCTTTTACATATGCGCCAATGTTAATCAAGTCCTCGGAATTTGCGTACACCGCCATGGATTTTTTGATGTTGTTTGCGTTTGCCTTATGCTCCTTGTCCACGATATCGGACATACAGCGCGAAACGCTTCCCAATACATCTATAGCGGGATAGTGGTTGCGGTTAGCAATTTTGCGCGAGAGCATGATATGCCCGTCCAGCACCGAACGCGCCGTGTCGGTTACGGGCTCAGTAATATCGTCACCATCTACAAGCACAGTATACAGCCCTGTAATAGAACCGTGTGCGTCGTTGCCCGCACGTTCCAACAAATGCGGAATTTTTGCAAAAACGGACGGCGTATACCCGCGTGATACGGGCGGCTCACCTATGGCAAGCCCCACTTCGCGCTGTGCCATTGCGTAACGGGTTAGCGAGTCCATTAATAGCATTACATCCTTGCCTTGGCTACGGAAATATTCCGCAATGCTTGTTGCAACCTCTGCGCATTTTAGACGCACCAGTGCGGGCTTGTCGGAAGTTGCAATAACAAGAATCGAACGTGCAAGTCCTTCTTCTCCCAGGTCCTTTTCGATGAACTCGCGTACTTCCCTACCCCGCTCGCCCACCAGCGAAATTACGTTTATATCCGCTTTTGTATTGCGCGCTATCATACCCATTAGCGTGGATTTACCCACGCCGGAACCTGCAAAAATGCCCACGCGCTGCCCTTTGCCGATAGTAAGCAGTCCATCAATTGCCTTTACACCCAGCGTAAGCGGATGCTCGATGCGTGTACGGTCTAACGGATTGGGCGCGGGATTGGTTACGTTAAATTCAATACCTTCGTCCAGTTCGGGTTTTCCGTCCATGGGACGCCCCAGTCCGTCCAGTACGCGCCCCAATAATTTTTCGGATACACGAACGGTGATAGGACGCTCCTGCGCTTCCACGACATTGCCGGGACCAACGCCCGCCATATCATCTAACGGCATAAGTAGAATATTGTTGCTTTTAAAGCCCACTACCTCGGCAAGTACGGGCTTGCCATATTTTCCCGCTTTAATTTGGCAGGTTTGCCCTATGTTTACGTCGGGACCTGTGGATTCGATGGTAAGCCCCACCACTTGGGAAACGCGCCCCAGCTTGCGGATGTAGTTTTTCTCCAGCACCGTATGGTACTTTGCCAAATTAATGTCAAACATTAGGGGAAATCACCCATTTAAAAGGTAGGAAATATTTTGCGTTAGTACTTCCATTTGCTGCCCAAGACTGCAGTCAATATTGCCGAAGGGCGTTTCTATCACACAATCCATCGAACTGAGGTTTGCGTCGCGCACAATTTCGAAATTGACGGAGCTATCCACCAGTGAAGAAATTTCTTCCTTTTGTGTAATAACATTGTCAAAATCTTCGGGCGATACAAAAATTTTGATATCACCCGTTATGGTTGCGCTTTGCATTCCCTTGCGCACCAGCGCAAGAATTGTGTTGGGGTTAAGCGTAACAATGTTGCCGATTAGCTTGTTTACAATACCGATTAAGAGGTCCACCATTTCGGGTTCCAGCTTTTGCTGCATTTGCAGGCGCGATTCTTCCGCATCGGCTAATACTTGGCGGGCTTGGGCGCGAATGTCGTCACCCTCGCGCGCGGCTTGGGTAATACCCTCTTGGTAGCCTTGTTCCTTGGTTTGCTCAAGCATAATGGCAATTTCGCTTTTGGCGGCGCGCCGCAGGTCGGCTTGTTCGGCAATGCCTGCGGCTTTTGCGTCGGTGATAATCTGTTCCGCCTCTGCTTGTGCGGCTTCGATGATTTGCGCCGCCTGCTCCTCGGGGGAAAGTTCAGGTTCTTCCTCCCCCAAATCGGTATCGCCCAGCAAGTCGTGTCCGTCATACGCAGCGGGGTCGTTAATGTTTATCACCACGGTATTTTCCCTATCCATGGTGTAGTTGCGGTGTATCCTAGACGATAACATCATCCCCACCGCCACGTGCAACAATGATGTCGCCGCTGTCTTGCATACGACGCACGATGTTTACAATCTTTTGCTGGGCTTCCTCGCGGTCGGTACGGCGGATTGGTCCCATATAGTCCATTTCCTCTTGAATCATTGCTGCAAGGCGCTTCGAAAGGTTGTTTAGTATATGCGACTTAAGCTCCTCGCTCGAACCTTTGAGCGCAATTGCAAGGTCTTTTTGGTCAACTTCACGCAGCACGTTTTGCACATCGCGGTTGGAAAGCGCAAGAATATCTTCGAATACGAACATTTTTTTGCGAATTTCTTCGGAGAGTTCTACGTCTTCTACTTCCAACGTTTCCAGGATATGCTTTTCCGTTGTGCGGTCTACCGCGCTTAAAATTTCCACGATATAGTCGATACCGCCCACTTGGGTATAGTCCTCGGTCATTAAAGCGGCGAGCTTTTTCTCGAACACTTTTTCTACCTCTTTAATAACCTCGGGGTTTGTCCCCTCCATAAGTGCGATACGGCGCGCCACATCGGCTTGCTTTTCGGTCGGAAGGCTTGACAAAACATCCGCCGCCTGTTTTGGACGCAGATAGGAGAGGATAAGGGCAATAGTTTGCGGATGCTCGCTGGAAATAAAGTTGGTAATTTGGCTGGCTTCTGTTTTGCGCACAAAGTCGAAGGGGCGCACTTGCAAGCTAACCGTAAGTTTACTAAGCACCTCATAGGCTTTAGACTCGCCAAGCGCTTTTTCAAGGATGCTTTTCGCGTAGGAAATACCACCCTCGGTAATATATTGCTGGGCAAGACATATTTGATAGAACTCGTCCAGCACAGCGTCACGCGTTTCGGGCATGACGTGTTGCGTGTTGGCGATTTCCAGCGTTAGTGACTCAATCTCTTCTTCCTTTAGGTGCTTAAAAATGTTTGCGGATTTTTCCGGTCCTAAAGTAATGAGCAGGATTGCGGCTTTCTCGCGGCCTGTGAGCTGGTCAATGCTTACGGTATCCGCCATTTTACCACTCCTCTGCGTTTAGCCAGTTGCGCAGCAATGCCGCAACTGCTTCAGGTTTTTCGTTGACAAATTTATCAATTTGTTTCTTAATTTCGTTTTCGGTTTCGTAGTCGATTTCTTTTAGGCGCGCTTCTTCGTCTTTAGCTTCTTCCAATTGGGTGGTTGCCAGCAGGTCTTCCACGCTAAGCTCGGGCTCGACCTCTTCTTCTTCCTCTTCCTTACGGCGCGCAAGCAAGGCGATGATAAGCATGGCAATGAGGAGTAGAAGTACGGCTAACATGATAATGGTGGGGATTGGAAGGGGCGTTGTTTCCTCGGGTACAAAGATGAAGCGTTCGGTAATGGTTACGCCAATGTTTTCTATAGGAAGCCCTGTGCTAAGGGCTATCCATGTGCGCAGCATTTCCACTTCGGGGTCGTCTGCGATTAAAACACTGCCGGGGGTAGTATCTTCAAGATACCACCAGTCTTCTATGGTGGCTTCGGGGTTGCGTTCAAAGAAGGTGGTTTCGTAGATGAACGTGTTCCGCAATGCCATAACGGCAATGTTTGAACGCTCCGGCTCCATTTCGCCGGGTCCTCTTATGGTGTGTATCTCGTGTATATTATGGTCAAAACTTACAGTTCTATCCCGTGCAGAAGCACGCGCTAAGCTTGGGTCGCCCAGTTGATAGGCAGGCGATGCTTGCATATTTGCGCCAAGTCCCGGTCCCCAGTTGATGCCTAACATGCCTTCCGCATCGGATTGACTGGTTTGCATGAAGGTAGGCAGTCCATCGTCTGTACCATCAGGTGCGGTACGTACGAGAATGCGCTCTTCCTGTTCGATACGGTCTTGATAGCCGAAGCGCCCCATTACGGTTACATCGTCAAAGCTATGGGTAAATGCGGCTTCAATGGAGTCGAGTATACGCGCTTCGGTGCGCATACGATGATTTAATACATCCATTGCGCTGTCGCTTTCGGGCGTCATGCCCCCCATGAAGATTGGGTTCAAATGTTGGTCGGTAATTGTGATGTTTTCCAAGTCTAAGCCAAGTACCATGGTACGCAAAAGCTCCGCCATGCGACGACCTTCCGCCTGGGAAAAGCTGCGCGTCGTAGTTATCATTACGCCCATTCCCGCTTGCGGTTGGTTGGGGCGCAGCATGAGGTTACGCTCTGCGGGGGTTATGTTTACGCTTGCCCCCACAATGCCGTCCATACCGATAAGTACCTGTTCTATATCACTTTGCGCAGAGGAGAGGAGAATTTGCGCACGCTCTGCCTCTGTTGTGCCCAGCCCCGTTAAATCTATCGCGTCGTGTAAAGTTAAGCTGGGAGCGATGGCAACGTTACTGTGTACGACGCGTGTTGCCTGGGTTCTGTTACGTGCAGGCACTTCTATACTGCTCCAGTCGGGGGAAGGCCGATTACGTATACCTTCCGCATCCAACGCCGCCTGCACCTGCGAGATTTCCGTAAAGTCGCGGTTGGCATACAGTGTCACCCACGTTGTACGGAAGGTGAAGAACAAAAACAACGCTAACGCAAGCAGCAATAACAACGTTGCACTTACCAGCTGTATTTTTTGGCGGCTGGTTAAAATGTCCCATCGGGCTTTTACGGGGGTCATTACCCGTATTACTTGTTCCGGCATTTCCTCACCTCGTAGGAGTTAAACAGTGGGCGCTTATAATTCGCCGCCCACAAACAGGGGGGTTAAGTTTTGGTCTGTGATGGTGATGTTTTCCGTTTCCAGACCCAGCACCATGGTTCGCAGCAATTCGGCTAGGCGGGCGACTTCTTCTTGGGAAAATTCGCGGGCGGTGAATAATACTACACCCACAGATGCGCTTATTGGGTGGCTTAGCAACGCGCGCTCCGGCGGGGTAATAGTAACCTGCGCATCTTCTATGCCTTCAATACTTTTAAGTACGTTTGCTATGTCGTTTTGGGCGGCAGCGAGTAGTATAGCGATGCGCTCGGGTTCGGTTGTACCCAGACCAAGAACGTTGATTGCGCCATTCAAAGGCAAGTCAGGTGCGATGGCTACGTTTCTGAATACCGCAACAGTGGCTTCGGTACGGTCTTGTTCACGCACGTAGATGCGTGTCCAGTCAGGGGATATGCGGTGCCGAATGCCGTCAAATTCTAATGCGTTAGCAACTTGCGAGATTTCCACGTGGTTGCGGTTAGCAAACAGCACAATCCAACTGTCGCGCACATTAAAAAAGGTAACCGTTAACAACAGCATCGTAATTAGTGCGAAAACTGCCATTGCAATTAGCAAGTACAATTTTTTAATACGTACCGTAAATTCAATCATGGGAGCGCTCCCTTCTAGAGTTGCATCCGCATAACTTCGCGGTAGGATTCGATGATGCGGTTGGTCACTTGAACGGTAAAGTTCAAGGACGTTGCCGCACGGTCTTGTGCAAGCTGTACCGTTAAAATGTCATCAATACGCCCCGTTGCGAAGTCTAGTTGCAGGCGCTCCGCTTCCAATTGGTGCTCGTTAGATGCACGCATCATATCCATTGCCGCACCAAAGAAAGCGGAGAAGGGATTATCATTTACGTCCTCTGCCCGCAGGTCGTGCCGTACCAGCCCGAAAGGGTTCATATCCGCAGGCTGAAGGGGGTTAATGTTAAGCGTTTGGATTGGATTCATAATTACTGCCTCCCGATTTCAAGGGTGCGTTGCGTGATGGAACGGAAGCTGGTCATTGCCGTGATATTCGCCTCGTAAGAGCGGCTTGCGGATATCATGTTTACCATTTCTTCTACAATGTTTACGTTGGGCATACGCACGTAACCGTCTTCCCCCGCGTCGGGGTGGGTTGGGTCATACACCAAATGCCCCGGGGACGGGTCGTTAAGTACGTGGCTTACGCGAACGCCTTCGCCTTGCAAATTTGACAGGCGGTCGCCGAAAACGCGGTGAAACGGACCCTCACGCGGAATTTGCTCAAAAATAACCGTGCGGCGCTGGAAAGGTCCGCCGTTTGCCGTGCGGGTGGTATTTACGTTGGCAATGTTTTCTGCAATTGTGTCCATACGCAAGCGCTGGGCGGTTAAACCCGACGCGGCAATGTTTACCGAATTAAAAAAGCTCATAAGCTACTACCTCCCTGATATTGCTTGATTTAGGCGACGGGAATTGTTAAGCACGCTGTTTACCATGGTTTCGTACCTTACAATAGTGGTATACAAACGCACCATTTCGGATTCCATATCCACATTATTCCTATCCATTCTGTAGGCGAAGCCCGGGTCTTGTGAACGGATATTTGGGCGCACTTGGGATAAATCTAACCGCCCCGTAGCGCGCCAAATATCAACAGCGTTACTTAAGGCGGCCTCGAAGTCGACCGTACCGGCCACAAAGCCGGGGGTATCTACATTAGCTATGTTGTTCATAATCACGTCGGTACGGGCAGCGGTGGCGTGCATTGCCGCGCCCAAAACGCGATTTTGGTTATGCATTGCTTGCGTAAGCATTAGAATCCCTCCAATAGCAAATTTCATTCATTATTACATGAATCGCGTCCGTGTGATTCGTGTGTTCTTAGTATTATAGTCTTATTCGGCGGGAATGGCAAATATATTAACTATGAAAATATCCCCAAAATTTCTTCTAAGAATATCAAAAGCACCGTGCAATGTCTACAACAAACAGCAATTTTTTGACAAAATTTTATATATGTATATGATTTTTGCATAACTAATATTGAAGAAGTGTTTTCCATGGACTTTTTTGCCATAGCCGCCGAGAAAAGCCCTTCGATGCGCGAGTTGCGTGGAAAAGATAAGCTTTTTACCGCCACTCGGGCGGGGCATCTTCCGACGTACCTACCTCAACTACACGGGTTTCGGGCTGAGTAACGATGACAGCACGAATAACTTCTTCCGAATCGGGCTCGCCGTTTATATTGGTTAGGCGCACGGTAACAGTGCGCTCGCCGTCACGCCCCTCTAGAATTACATTAATATCGCCCGCGGCGAGTTGGTCGTTTTCGTTGGTAATTACATCAGCGGGAATAAACTCGGTGCGGGTTATTTCTTCCGTGGTACGCACAAGCAAGAAGGGGCGCGTGCTTCGGATATTTAATATTTGCCCCACGCGGATAATGGTGTAATTGGTTAGGTCGTTATCTGCCTGTAAACGCCCGAGAGGAATACCGTTGCGCAAGGCAATTGCGCCCTGCGTATCGCCGTCGCGCACGGTGTAGGGGATAATGGTTTCCACTTGACGATCTAAAAGCTCAATGGCGGCGTCGGTGCTGTCAAGTTCGGCTTCGGAAACGTGCAGAATACGTGTTTCCCAGCCTTCTATTGTGGATTCTAATGTGTTGTCGGTTTCGAACGCGCCTGTAAACCAATTGGCGACATGTGCCGCCATTGCGGGGGTGCGCATAACGGCAATGCGTTCACCGTGTACGTAAATAGCGGTCGCCACAATTTGGTAGGTCATGCCTTCGCTTACCTTTGTAATAATGCCCGTTATTGTGTCGTGGTAGCGGCGATTTGCGCGCACAGGCTGTAGGAAAACACGTTCATTAACCAAAATAGTTGCCGCTACGCTGGCGGCACGGCGACTTACGGCGTGTTCGTAGATGTATTCGGGGTCCCATTCCCGTGTTTCGCGGTTTCGCGGCAGGTAACCGATGCGCGTATCGTCTAAGTAAACGGCGAGTGCGTTATTGCTGGTAAGCATAACAATCCCCAGCACAAGCAAGCCAATGGCGCACGCAATTAAACATATGTAACCCAGCCCCTTGCCGAAACGGCTAAGGGGCTTTTTTTCTTTTTTGGCGGACGGCTGCACAGGACGTTTATGCCCGTGGGAACGTTGCGCCTGCTCGAAGTACCGTAGATTTCTCTCAGGCGGTGCGGGAAGCGGGGGCGCAGGGCGTTCGCGTTTAGGGAGCGGCGGAATGTTTGCCGTGTCCCTCCTCGGCATGGGTTCACGCTTTGGGGGCGGTTCGCGGCGGGAACGCGATGGCGTTTCCAAACGCACGGGCTTTGGCAGCGGTCTTAGATTTTTGTCTGATGGGCTGCTCACGGCAGGATTGTCACCGACCTTGCCACGTTAGACTGCGGACCTACCATAACAATGTAAACATTCATGTTTACGCGCAGGCGGTTAAAGTCTAAGCGTTGCCCGGTGGCGGTATCAATTGTATCGTTGTTAATAATTATCGTGTGTGTGCGGTTGGGTTGCCCATCCAGCGCAACAACTGTTAAAGTTTGCCCTGCGCGAATGGCTTGGATATACCCCAAAACGGCGGTAATATTTTGCCCCGTTTGCGCAAGCACTTGAATGTCCATTACCTCACGGCTATCAAGGAAAAGACGAATGTCCATACCAATGCGCAGTGAATATACATCAAAAACGCCCGGCATAATGGTAAACATATGCACTTGCCCGTTGGGCTGCTGTACGGTAACTTCCGAGAAATACTGGGTTACGCGAATTTCCGTAAGCCGCGCCTCTACAGTGGTGCGCTGTCCGATTGCATGAATGCGCGTTAGCTGTCCGCTTTCAATTTGCACGGAAACGCTGTCGCCGATGCGCAAATCCTGCAGGCGTACGTTACGCATAGTCCCGCGGGAAATTTCCGCCGTTGTAGGTACGCGCAGTTCATACAGCGCGCCGCTTTGCTCTTCTACAATAATGGTTTGGTTGCCTAAATGGTCGGTCAAACGGCGCTCCAGCAAAATACCTTCTAACTCACGCTCGCGGTCCTGCAATTCCAACTCGTGTATTACCGTGCCCGTAAAACGGAAGAACGCAATGTCATTTACCTGCGCGTCGGTAATCGGAACGCTTCTGTTCCCGCGGGTAATTGCCGCGTTAGGCGCTAAGGTGAAGGTACGTTCCTCGTTTACAATTTGCCCCGTAATGCGCACACGCTGGGTGCGGATTGTAATGGTCGCGGGGTTAGCCGTTGTGCTTACTACAAAGCCTTCATCGGAATAAAGGCGGATATTTTGCGCGTTTTGTTGGTTCTGTTGATTTTGCTGGTTTGTGCCTTGCGAAGCATCGGTTGCCGTGCGCGCCACCAGAGAAATTATTTCGCCCTGTGCATTTAACACGGCGTTAACGGTCATGCCCGCTTGGATAAACGCCGCGGTACGGTGAACATTGTCCACAATTAAGGTTGCGTTGCTTGCAATTGCGTGGTTTGCCGTACCCGTTGGCGTGGTGATAAATACTTGCGAATTACGGTACACCAGCTCAACCGTACCCGAAACCGTTGCCATTGGGGTATTTGCGCCCGGGGGCGGCTGCGGTACACTTGCGCCATTGCTCCCCAGCGTATTGTGGAATAATGCGGCTAACTGCGCCCTTGTAAAATTATCGTTTGGGTTAAAGTTATTGCCCGTACCGCCCGCTATCATTCCAGCTTCGCGTGCGTAGTACACGTAGCGAATAAATTCGGGGGCAATTTGTGCGTTATCGGCAAAAGGATTGTGGAAGGGGATAACAATGGCGGCGGCGTGGGCTTGACGACCAATTACGCGCACCATCCATGCGACAGCCTCCTGCCGTGTTAAACGCGACCCCGCAAAGCCTGCCACTTCTTCCTGTGTGAGTACATCGCGGTACATAAGGAATGCAATTTCGCGGTCGGCAATACGGCTCCACTGTGCGGTATTTGCCGCCATTTGGTCTAAAAAGGAGCGGTACTGTTCAAACGCGCGGTCAATTTCCGCACGTAATTGCGCGGGGATATTGTGCGTAGCAGGGCGAAAGCCCGCCGCCATCGCATAAATACGCGCCGCATCAAACTTTGTAATCGTTTGGTTGGGGTGGAAGTTACCCGCAGGGTCGCCCACCATAATGCTGCCGTTATCGGGGTGGGATATCCAGTTAATGGCTTCGAAAGCAAAGTGCGTTGCAGGTACATCGCGGAAGGGCGTAGATGCGCTAACCCGCACGGGAAGCACAACCGCCGCCGCCATTACGACGGCTAAAATAAGCGCCGCGATTCGTTTGAAAAACTTCATGGTAATCTCATCCTTTCGGGCTGTGTAATGTACACATTGTTAATTGTTTTTTTTAGGGTATGTTTAGCCGCTTGCGCGGATTGTTCACAGGTAAAATAGCCAAAAACCGACGGTCCAGAGCCGCTCATTGCGGCGTTTATTGCGCCAAGCTGCTTCATGTCTTCAATTAATTCCGCGATTTGCGGGTGCATTACAACGGTCACTTGCATGAGGTCGTTTTTAAACATGGATGTTATTCGGTTTAAATCGTAAAAAAATTCCGACTGTATTAGTCGATTAATACAGTCCCCTGCGTTTGAAGGCACGCATTTTTTAAATATTTCCGCCGTAGAAACGGGAATATCCAAGCACGCAAGCACTATCCAACAAGGGGGATGCGCGGGGAGCTCCGTGAGCTTTTCCCCTACCCCTTCAGCAAGAAATGTGCCTCCCGTAATGCAAAACGGTACATCCGCCCCGAAGCGCAAGCCGATTTTGCGCAACGCATCTACCGTGAGGCTTAAGTTAAAAATTTGGTTTAGCCCCACCAATGTTGCGGCGCAGTCACTGCTACCGCCGCCCAACCCCGCCGCAACGGGAATGCGCTTTTCGATGTGAAGGTTGATATTCTGCCGCCCAGTGTCGAACGCTTCCTTTATATATAACGCAGCGCGGGTGACAAGGTTGCGTTCGTCGGTAAATAAACCGGGGTTATCACAGGTTACGGTTACGCACGGGCTTTCATCATTGTTACTTTCCTGTGTTGTAATCGTGATTGTGTCGTGCAAGCTAAGAGACTGCATGACCGAGCGCAGGTTGTGGTAATTATCGGCTCTTCTTTCCAGTACTTCCAATAAAAGGTTAATTTTGGAAAAAGCCCGTACTTGCACAAAACCCCCGCCACTTGTATTAGGGCGGGGGTTTTGCTCATTTTTATGCGAAAAAATATTAGCGCTTGGAGAACTGAGGCGCACGGCGCGCACCCTTTAAACCGTACTTTTTACGCTCTTTCATACGGGGGTCGCGGGTTAGGAAGCCCGCTTTTTTTAACGGGGCGCGGAAGTCTTCGTCCGCGATTAACAACGCGCGGGAAATGCCATGGCGGATAGCACCCGCTTGACCGGTGTAACCACCGCCGTATACATTTACCTTCACGTCAAACTTTGCCAGCGTGTCGGTAAGGTTAAGGGGTTGGCGCACGATAAGCTTTAACGTTTCCAGCCCGAAATAGTCGTCGATTTTACGCTTATTAATCGTAATTTCGCCCTTGCCGGGCAGAAGATATACACGGGCTACCGCGCTCTTTCTTCTGCCTGTGCCGTAATAAGAAACTGATGGCATGTGAGTATCTCCTTCTAGTATTTATCGGACAGAACCAGCGTTTCCGGTTTCTGCGCTTCGTGTTTGTGTTCGGGTCCTGCGTAAACATGTACCTTGGTAAGCATTTGGCGACCAAGATTATTCTTGGGAAGCATACCCTTCACGGCGTGCATAAGAATAAATTCGGGGTTCTTTTTAATCATTTCGCGCATTTTAATTTCCTTTTTCTTGCCCAAATAGCCCGAATGACGCCAGTAATGCTTTTGGTCAAGCTTGTTGCCCGTCACTTGCACCTTGTCGGCATTAACGATGATTACATAGTCACCAACGTCCACATTAGGGGCGAAGATGGGCTTATGCTTACCGCGCAAAATATGCGCAACTTGGGACGAAAGGCGACCTAAACTTTGGTCGGCTGCGTCTACTACAAACCACTTTCTTGTCACTTCCAGCGGCTTGGTTATGGCTGTGGTACGCATGAAATACCTCTTTCTTTTACGTTATATTTTCATTAGATTCCAACGCACGGGGCTGTGACGCTGGCATTTGGACATAATCTTAGACATTTTCTAAGAATTTGTCAACACTTAAAATATATGGTATAAATATCGCGAGTGTAGGACATGCTTTTGCGTTCAACACATTGACCCGAAAGAAGGAGATCTGAAATGGCAAAGAAAAAAATCGGCATCCTAACCGGGGGCGGCGATGCACCCGGGCTTAACGCGGTTATCTATTCATTTGTACGCGCGTGTATGAACACGATGGACTGTGAATTGGTAGGCTATAAATTCGGCTACCGCGGCCTGTATAAAAATGATTTTATCCCGTTAAATTTGCAAACCACCAACGGCATTCAGCACAGGGGCGGTACAATTTTGTACAACTCCAATAAGGACAATCTCTTCGACTATACCGTGGAGGAAAACGGGCAAAAAGTGAAGAAAAACGTTTCCCAAGTTGCCGTAGACAACATGAAAAAAGAAGGCGTAGATGTATTAGTGGTGCTTGGCGGCGACGGTACGCTTACCAGCGCACGCGACTTCTCCCGCATGGGCGTAAATGTCATTGGCGTACCTAAAACGATTGACAACGACCTGCCCGCGACGGAAATTACCTTCGGCTTTGACACAGCGGTAAACATCGTTACCGAAAATCTTGGTCGCTTGCACACCACGGCAGAGAGCCATCACCGCGTTATGGTCGTAGAAGTTATGGGGCGTAGCGCAGGCTGGATTGCTTTACACGCAGGCATTGCGGGGAGTGCAGACGTAATTCTTATCCCCGAAATTCCCTACACCGTGGACGGCATTGTGAAAAAGATTAACGAACGCAAAACCGAAGGCAAAGAATTTACGATTATTTGCGTAACCGAAGGCGCGATTGAAAAAGGCGGCTCGGCAAGCGTGGGTAAAATCGTAGAAGACAGCCCGGACGCGGTACGCTTTGGCGGCGTTGCGGCAAAAATTGCCCACCAGCTAGAGCAACGCATTGAAAATGAAGTGCGTTACTGCACCCTTGGGCATATCCAACGCGGGGGCGAAACTTCGCCCGCAGACCGCTTACTTTCCGCCCGCTACGGCGTTAAAGCGGCAGAGTTGGTTAAGGAAGGTAAATTCGGGCAAATGGTTGCCCTTCAGAATGGCGTTATGACCGGTGTTTCGCTGGAGGATGTTATCGGCGATGCCAAAGTGTCCGTTAGCGGCGCAAAAATTGTAGACCCCAACCACGAGTTGGTAAAAGTAGCAAAACAAATGGGTATCACCTTCGCAGATGCCTAGGAAAAAAAAGCAAAAACGCGAAAAAGCGATACGTAACAACGTTATCCACTATGATGTAAAGGCAGACAGCAAGCCACGGGGAGCGCTCCCGTGGTTTGCTTTTCTTTTTATTAACGTGGGATTGATTGCCATCGACCAGTGGTTAAAGGCGTGGTCGTCTGCCAACTTGGCGGGGCAAGGGCGGCGCATTGTCATTAACGGCGTGATTGGGATGCGGTACTTCCACAATACGGGGGCGGCATTTGGCTTTCTTGGCGGGTTTGAATGGGGGCGCTGGGTGCTGATTGGCATAGTTACACTGTTGCTTATTGCGGTGACGTGGTTTTACTTCATCATGCCCCACGAAAAACAGCTTTGGTGGGTGCGCATTCCTTTAATTTTCATTTTTGCGGGCGGGCTTGGCAACTTAATTGACCGCGTAAGGCTGGGCTTTGTCGTGGATATGCTGGAATTCTTGTTTATCAGCTTCGCCATTTTCAACCTTGCTGATGTATTTGTTGTTATAGGTACGTTCTTATTGTTTTTTGTAATTCTTATCATGGGCAAAAAAGCGCCGTGGCCGTTTGGTGAACAAAAAAATGTGTAAACCCTTCGCTATCACCGTCCCCGCAGAAGCGGACGGACAACGGGCAGACGTTTTTCTTGCCGCGTTTTTAACGAAAGAGGACACAGGGCTTTCGCTAACCCGCAATGCCGCTCAAAAACTGCTCACCAACGGTGATGTGCAACGCACCGATACCCAAAATGGGAGCGTTCCCATCAGCAAAAATCATCGCGTGACGGCGGGCGAATTGCTTCATTTACATATCCCCGCCCCTGCTCCCGCCGAAATAAAGCCCGAAGAAATTCCCCTTAACATTACCTACGAAGACAATGACATAATTGTAGTTAATAAGCCCTGCGGAATGGTGGTACACCCAGCCGCGGGGCATTATTCGGGTACGCTGGTTAACGCATTGCTGCATCATTGCAAAAATTCGCTATCAGGCATCGGCGGGGTGGAGCGCCCGGGCATTGTGCATCGCTTAGACAAGGACACCTCGGGCTTGCTGGTGGCAGCAAAAAATGACGCGGCGCATGTTTCGCTTAGCGCACAACTCGCAGAGCGGCGTATGGGGCGCACCTACAACGCCGTTTGCCTTGGGCGTGTTAAGCAGGATAATTTCACCATCAGTCAGCCCATTGGGCGGCACCCAAAGGACCGGCAAAAAATGGCGATACGCCCCGAAGGACGCTCCGCAATTACGCATTTTACGGTACTTGACTATCTTTCTATTGTTGGGCGCAGCTTCGTGCAGGGCAACGCAGGCAAGGGCATCTTTACTTTGCTGGAGGCCCGCCTTCAAACGGGGCGCACGCACCAAATCCGTGTGCATCTTGCAAGCATTGGGCACCCTGTGGTGGGTGATACGGTGTACGGCACGCAAAAACAACCCTTTAAAACCGAGGGACAGCTACTCCACGCCGCAAAATTACGGCTTATTCACCCCACAACGGGCACTACAATGGAATTTGAGGCACCGTTGCCCCCAAATTTTCATACGGATATGCGTAAATAATTCGACAAAAATAACGTTATCCGTTGTGAATCACCTTGTACAAATATACAGAACTTTCAATATACGTGTAAAGTTTGCGTAAAACGCATTGCCACAAAAAAATGCTTGTGTATAATTGAGCCGTCACCACTAAATACAAATCACCCGAAATTGGGAGATTCGTATAAACAGGATTGGGGCAAGTTATGAGCAAAACGTTGCGTATTTACTTCACTTCCGACGTACACGGTTATTTATTGCCCGTGGATTATGCGCGTAATGGCACACAAGTAACGGGATTGCTCCCCTGCGCTCGCAATTTTGTTAAAGACGAAAATACAATCATCATTGATGCGGGGGACATATTGCAAGGCGCGCCCTTCGTTGCCTATTTACAAAGGCATGGAAAGGGGGCGAGTCTTATTGCACAAACCCTTAACCGCCTCGGATATGATTATATTACGCTTGGTAATCACGATTTTAACTACGGAATTCCCTACCTTAAAAATTACTTAGAAAATTTAGACGCTGCTTGTTTATGCGCCAATGTGAATGGCGACATAACGGTAGCGTCTTTTATTGTGCATACGCTGGGCAATGGCTTGCGCGTTGGCTTGACGGGTATTGTCACCGACCATGTAAATGTATGGGAAAGCACAGAAAACCTAATAGGCGTTACCGTAACCGACCCCTTCCCTGCAGCAAAGGAAGCGTTGGCACAGCTAAAAGGCAAAACCGATGTAACCGTTTGCATTTACCACGGCGGGTTCGAGGGCAACACAGGCTCGACAGAAAATATAGGCACTCGCCTGTGCAAGGAATTGGATTTTGACCTATTGCTGACGGGTCATCAGCATAACGCCATTGAAGGCGAAATGCACCACGGCACATACATTGTACAGCCTAAGCCCAACGGCACCCATGCAATACTTATCACAGGGGAAAAGACGGCGGAAGCAATGCAATTTTCCTCTGCCTTTGTCACGGGCGACGGCACGTGCGACCCCGCACACACTGCCCCCCTCACCGAAACGGAGGAAAAGGTACAAGTGTGGTTAGATGTTCCCGTTGGGCGGTTGGACAAGCCCCTGCGTATGGCGGGCAAAGTTGAAATGGCAATGAACGGCACACCCATCGCCGATTTTATTAACCAAGTACAGTTAGACGCCAGCGGCGCAGACATGGCTTGCACGGGCTTACCCAATATTATCCCGGGCTTTGATACGGATGTCACCTTACGCAGTGTTATTTCTAACTACCCTTTTAGCAACGAATTAGTGGTGCTGGAGGTAACAGGCGTCGTGTTAAAGCAGGTATTAGAGCGGGTTGCTTCGTATCTGCACATTAGTGAAAACGGAAAGCCCGAGGTTTCCGACGCATTTCTCATACCCAAGGAAGAACACTATAATTTTGACTTTTTTTCAGGGCTAACCTATACGGCAGATTTGCGCAAGCCCGTAGGGGCGCGTATCACAGAAATGCGGCATAACGACCGCATTATCAACCCAAGCGATACCTTTACATTGGCAACGTCTAATTACCGTGCGTCGGGTACGGGCGGGTATGAAATATACCGGCAATGCCCCGTTGTTAAACGCATGGCGCATGAAATTGACCATTTATTACAAGAATATATATCAACGCGGGCGCAGGTAATTACGCAACGCTACCCTGCTCCCACATTTCTCTTTTAGGAGGTAACACATTGGACGTACATTTGAAGGGCTTAACCATGGCTTTCGACGGTCACGAAACCGCTTCCCTGTTTAAACGGGGCAGCGCCCCATCCAAAGTAATTGCGGTAAACAACTTTTCCGCCACCATTAAAAGCGGCGAAATGGTGTCACTGCTTGGACCCAGCGGCTGCGGTAAAAGCACAACGCTTATGTTGCTTGCGGGCTTATACCGCCCTACTTCGGGGCAAATCATCTTCGGCGGTGAGGACGTAACCCGCATAGATGCGGAAAAACGCGGCATTGGCATGGTGTTTCAAAATTACGCGCTGTATCCCCACTTAACCGTGCGCAAAAATATTCTGTTCCCCTTAAAAATGAAAAAAGTACCCAAGGCGGAGGCAAATAAAAAAATGGAAGAAATGGCGCGCCTTGTGCAAATCGAGCATTTGCTTGACCGCAAGCCCGGGCAGCTTTCCGGCGGGCAGCAGCAACGCGTAGCCATTGCCCGCGCTTTGGTAAAAGAACCGAAGCTACTTTTGCTGGACGAACCGTTGTCGAACCTGGACGCGCGCTTGCGCTTGGAAATGCGGGAAGAAATTCGCCGTATTCAATTAAAGGTAGGCATTACCGCCGTTTTTGTAACCCATGACCAAGAAGAAGCGATGAGTATTTCCGACCGCATTATGCTAATGAGGGATGGCATTTTACAGCAGGAATGCCACCCGCAGGAAATGTACCGCAAACCCGTAAACATATTTGCCGCCGAATTTATCGGCAGCCCGCCCATTAACATGCTGGACCGTGACGGACAGCGCGTAGGCGTGCGCCCCGAGCATTTTACACTTTCGCAAGAGCAGGACTTTTTTACAGGAAAAATCAGCCATTTGGAGACCATTGGGCGCGACACGCTAATCCGCGTCCAGTCTGCCGAAAATGAAACCGTCCGCACCTTTGTAGACGGCAACACAACGTTAAAAATCGACGATACCTGTCATTTATCCGTAAAGCCCGAAAACATACACCGCTTTAACCCCGCAACGGGAGAAAGAGTAGGTGATGCATAAATGGACGGCACACGCCCTACCCTTCTGGGTACGCTGAAGGCATATATATACCTGTTGCCTGCTTTGCTGGTACTTGGCACGTTTAGCATTTACCCTTTATTCCGCTCCTTGTTTATGGCATTTACCACGGTACACCGCCGCACCTTGGAGGTGGAAGAAGTAGGCTTGCACAATTTCCGCTTTCTCATGGACGACCCGCGCTTTGCGCTGGCATTACGCAATACCTTCACCTTCGTGCTGGGGGTAGTGCCCGTTGCAATACTCATCTCCTTGGGGATTGCCGTTTTGCTTAACCAAAAAATACGCGGCGCTACGTTTTTTCGCTCGATTTTCTTCCTGCCCTTTGTTACGTCAACCATTGCTATCGCTATGGTGTGGAACTGGATTTTCCATGAACGGCACGGCTTGCTTAACTACTTCCTCGGTTTTGTAGGCGTTGACCCGCGTCCATGGATAGACCACCCCGACCATGCAATGACTGCGCTCATTATCATGAGCATTTGGAGCCGTCTAGGCTTTAACATCATTATTTTACTTGCGGGAATGCAGACCATTGATAAACAGCTATATCTCGCGGCAAAGGTGGACGGTGCATCGGCTTGGCATCGGTTTAAGACTGTTACCGTACCGTTGCTTTCCCCTTCGATTTTCTTCCTTACGGTAATGGGGGTTATCGGCAGTTTCCGCGTATTCGGCGAGATTTACGCGCTATTCCCCGGGGGCGCAACGGCAGGGCCTGCAAACAGTGCATTAACCGTGGTGTACTATGTTTTCCAGCGTTTTTGGGATGACCGTAACTTTGGGCTTGCCACGGCGGCGGCGCTGGTATTGTTTGTCATTATCCTGTGCTTTACCCTGCTGCAATTTTGGGTGGGTAAAAAATTGGTGCATTATAAATAAGGAGGGTACGTTATGTCCACTAAAGCCGTAATTGGGCGCGTTGTAATCTATTTGATACTTGCAATGGGTGCGCTGATAATGCTGGTACCTTTTGTATGGATGCTTTCCACCAGCTTGCAAACCGCGCACCAAGTAAATATACGCCCCCCCATATGGATACCCATACCTGCGCAATGGGGCAATTATTCACGCATATTAGACTTTGCGCCGCATTTTCCGCGCAGTTTTGTAAATAATCTTGTTGTGGCATCTATCGGTACGATATTGGAGCTTACCACCGCAATACTTGCGGCGTTTGCCTTCTCGCGGCTGCGCTTTTGGGGGCGGGATATCCTCTTCTATATTTTGCTTGCCACCATGATGGTACCCGGGGAAATTATGCTTATCCCCAACTTTTTAACGATTGTGCGCTTCGAATGGCTGGATACCTATCGGGCATTAATCATGCCTTGGGCAGCAAGCATACTTTCCATTTTTTTGCTAAGGCAATTCTTCCTAGCCATACCTGAGCAGCTTTCCTATGCTGCAAAAGTAGACGGTTGCCGTGATTTCCGCTTCCTGTGGTCGATAATGGTGCCCTTGGCGCGCCCCGCATTAGTAACCATTGCGTTGCTTGCGGTAATTTCCAGCTGGAATGCGTTCATGTGGCCGTTGATTGTTACCAACTCCCCCTCTATGCGTACACTGCCCCTTGCACTGGCGTTATTCCGCGGTGAAGCGGGGACGTTTTTCGAGCTGCTTATGGCGGCATCGGTAGTTGTAGTGCTTCCCATGATTATTCTGTTTATCTTCATGCAGAAGCATATCGTTGCGGGGGTTTCCCGTTCCGGTTTGAAGGGATAAAAGGCTTTACTGCACGAAAAAATAAAAAACAAAAAACCGAAAGGAATGAACAAAGAATGAAAAAAGCACTACTCGCAATTCTGCTAACGGCAGGCATTACACTGGGGTTAACGGCCTGCGGCGGCGGTAACGACACGCCCGCCCTTACACCCACCCCTGCACCCGCACCTGCACCTGCGGCAACACCCGTACCCGGTCCGCCCCCTGCTGCAGATGTAGAGGAATTTGTACCCACAGGCGTACCCATTCCCGGCTTTGACCCCGACAACCGCAGCGTTGTGGAAATTGAGTTTTGGCACGCAATGACAGGCGCACACCAAGACGGCATTGACGAAATTATTGCCGCCTTCCACGCCCAAAACCCCTATGTACGCGTAACCAACATTTTCCAAGGCAACTACGGCGCGTTAAGGAATCAAATTATGCTCAACGACCTAGCAGGCAACCTGCCCCATTTGGGACAAGCCACCGTGTCCGACACCACGCTTTACATGGTAGACGGCATGATTTTGCCCCTTAACCAGTTCATGGACGACCCTGTAGTGGGTGTAAGCCAAGAGCATATGGACGACATTATCCGCGGTTTCCGCGCTACCAGTGTGTTTGACGGCGTATGGTACAGCATTCCCTTTTCGAAGAGTGTGCGCGTACTGTATTACAACCGCGAAATGTTTAATGCCGCAGGCTTAAACCCACCCACAACATGGGAAGAATTGTTTAACGCAGCAGAAATTCTTACCGAAGCAAACCCCGGCATTACGGGCTTCCATTTTGAAGGCGGGTCCTTTGATATGGAATGGGTAGCAATGTTATTCCAGCAAGGCGGCACGTATATTGACGAAGCATCTAACCGTGCTGTATTTGCATCACCTCAAGGTGCTTCCGCAATGGAGTTTATCATCAATTTGGTAAACAGTCCTTTCGGCGGCTTCCCCCCTGCGGGCACGTTTAACTCCGGTATATTTGGCCAAGCCGACATTGCTATGTATATTGGTTCTTCCGCGGGCTTACCCCACGTAACCAACGCAGTAGCAGGCACATTTGATTGGGGCACTGCGCCAATCCCCGGCGGCGCGGTAGAATTTGCGGGCAATGACTTAATTATGTTTGAAAACACCAGCCACAGCATTGAAGAACGCGTAGCCGCATGGGAGCTTATGCGCTTTACCACCGAGGCAGAAACCTCTGCACGCTGGGCAATGGCAAGCGGTTATGTACCCGTAACCTATACGGCTGCGGCATCTCAATTATTCCAAGACTTTTTGCGTGACAACCCACGCGCCGCAGCAGCAACCGCATCGTTGGATGACGGCTTCTTCCGTACCCGTAACCTGCAAGGTGGTCAAGTGCGCACCTATTTGCTGGAGCAGTTTGAAGAAATTCGCTTCGGCAATATTTCCATCGAGGACGGCTTAGAGCGCGCGCAGGCAAACGCAAATGCCGCATTAGAACGCGGCAGATAGAAAGTTTTTTAAAGATTAAAAAAATAAAAAACCGTGGGCTTCGCCCACGGTTTTCATCTTTATAAGGAGAAATGCATATGAATACTAAGTTTCAATTCCACAGCGGATTAAATACCATTGGCGGCAATATCGCAGAAGTACGGTATGGCGATGCGCGGGTACTGTTTGACTTTGGGCGGGCGTATAACCCCGCGGATACGTTACTTTCCAACGCGCAAGGGCGCGAAGGGCGTAAGGTTGCAGACATGCTTCGCTTGGGTATGATACCCAAAATTGACGGGATTTACAGCAAGGATGATTTGGCACAAGTGCCTGATTGTACCCTTGTTTCTGCCGAGGAATGGGCACAAAAGCATGGCGAAAATACGGTGGTTTTTATTTCCCATTTGCACCTTGACCATATGGGTGCGATAGATGTGCTTGCGCCGAATATTCCCGTTTATATGTCAACGGAAGGCGCCGCACTGTACGAAGCGCTGGTAAAATTAGGCGAGCCGCCTTTTTGCAAAAACATCAAGGCATTTGATTACGAAAAACCCCTTAACATCGGCGAAATAACGGTAACGGGCTACGCAATTGACCACGACGTACACGGCGCTTCCACCATTTTGGTAGAAACGCCCGATACAAAAATCGCCCATTCGGGCGATATAAGAATGCGCGGACAGCGGCAATGCTTAAACCGCAATTGGATAAGCGCCATGCGCGAAAAACAAGTGGATTATTTGTTTATGGAAGGTACCGCCTTTTGGCCGCCGCGTGATGACGACGCTGTGGACAATAAACTGGTACAGCACTTGGAAGGCGATGTCCCCGATGTGATTGGTAAAATCCTCAATGAAGCCGAGGGCGTTGTGTTCTTTAATTTCTATCACCGAAACTTGGAACGTATGGAAAACTTACGCAAGGCCGCCGACATTGCCCGCCGCCGCATTGTGCTGGAAGGCACAACCGCAACGCTGGCGCACCGTTTCTTCCCAAATGAAAAATACGATGTACTGCACGAAACCGTAACGCTTGCGCAAGTTAACCAAAATCCCAAGGGGTATTTTGTGCAAAATAGCCTGCCTAATATTTTCTCACTGCTGGACTATATACCGCAGGGCAGTGCGTATATTCACACAAACGGCATTCCCCTTGGACCTTTTGACCCTGCCTTTAATTCCATGCTTGCTTTCTTAAAGACGCTGGGCATCGCCTTTCATACCGTACCATCGGCGGGGCATGGCAACCAAGAAGAAATATTGGAAATTATCGACGGCATTCAACCCAAAACCCTTGTGCCATGGCACAGCCCCGCCCCCGGCGAAATGAAACCCCTTAACCTTGAACAAAAAATTCTCTTGCCCGAGCTTGGGCGCTGGTATTAAATTTCCTAGGAAATTATCCCGTAAGCCCCTTTTTGTGGTATACCAGTGCAAATAACAGGCATATTACCGCCACATTCGCCCACATGATGGCGAAGGCTTGCCACAACGGCGTACCGCTGTAACCGCGCTCCAAGTATTCCGCAACTACGTTTAACTGCTGTGTGTAGATGGGATGTAAATAGCGGGCAATATTTTCGTTCATTTGCGCCATCATGGGTCCGAAGCCCAGCACGATTGCGGCGGGCATACTAAGCGCCGACGCGGACTGCTGGTTGCTTGTCATTACGCCAAAAATTGCACCCAATACGGTAGAGGCCGCAACACCCGACATCATTGCCGCGGTAAAAATCCAAAAATCGCGCCCTTCAAAACCGCCGATAAAGCTAAACGCAACCGACGAGGCAAAACCCGCCAACAAGATAACACCGCCTACGCCAATCAAATACGACATGGGACTAACCCCCGCCATGGTAAGGAAACGAATACTCTTGCGCTCCACGTCACCCGCAATAACAGACGTAACCACGGGGATTAACGCCATGCCCGCAAAAATGGTCGCTTGCATTGTCACCATATTGGGCATATTTGCCGCCATCATTGCCGCAATATCGTAGGGAATACCGTAGAAGTCTGTCACTACCAGAAAGCCCATTAACCACGCCAGCGCGGGAAATATCGCAAACTGAATCATCGTTTCGGGGTTTTGTATTGTACCCTTAAATTGCTTTTTAAAAATCGCTTTTACATTTCTCATGTTAAGCCGCCTCCTGTGAGTTTTACAAATACCGATTCTAAATCGTCTACCGTTTTAACGGAATTATGCCGCCGGCAAATTTCCTTCGGGTTGCCCTGTTCGATGATTTTGCCTTGGTGCAGCAGCACCACACGGTCACATAGGTTGGTTGCTTCCTCCATATTGTGCGTGGTGAGGAAAATAGTAGAACCCCCCGCCCGCAAATCGCGAATAAGCTGGTGTATGCCCCGCGCCGTTACGGGGTCTAGTGCGCTGGTTGGCTCGTCCAGAAACATGATTTTCGGCTTGTGCAATAGGGCGCGTGCCAAAACAAGGCGTTGGCGCATTCCCTTCGAGAGGGATTCCGACGTGGTTTTGCGCGCTTCCCACAAGCCTACCTGCTCCATTACTTCCTTGGTGCGTTTACGGGGAATGCCGTAAATGTCCTCGTACACGATGAGGTTATCCAACGCGGAAAGGGTTGGAAACATGCCGTCGTCCTCCAGCATTAGACCGATTTCTTGACTGGTGGCATCTACCCGCACGGTGCCGCTATCCTCGCTGGTTTGCTTGGTTAGTATGTTGATAATCGTGGTCTTGCCCGCGCCCGACGGTCCTAACATGCCAAAGATTTCGCCTGCTTGTGTTTCGAAGGTTACGTCCCTTAGCACTTGGTTTTTGCCGAAGGCTTTGCTTACGTTTTTCATGCTTGTGCTTATCATTGCCCGTTGCTCCCTTCTTCTATGCCATACAATTTTTTTACATAGATATCCATGGCTTGCTCCATGAATTTTTGGCGGTGCATAAATTCTTGCTCCTTCGCGCCCTTTACTTTAAACATGCGCTCTACAGACTGGTTAAACCACAGGAGAATTTGCTCGTTGCCGTCTGCCATGTCCATGGTAATGTCCCACATTTCCTTGGCGAGCTTTTGCATACATTCGCTTTCGGGCTTTACGCCTTGCTCCTGCAAACGCGCCGCAGCTTCGTTGATGCGCTTCATGTTTTTCATTAGGGCTACCGCACCGTCAAAATTGTTTTGGTATTTCTCCCGCATGAAATCCAGAATTTCCTCGTCCATGTGCTTGATTACCCAGTAGTACTCGTTTTCCATGTGCAAATTCATCACGATTTCGGAATACTTTTGTACGTCCACCGTTTTTATTTGCAACACTTCCTCTTTTAGTACTTCTACATCGTGCAGCGCGTCGGAAAGCTGCTGTACCTGCGCGCGCAGGCTTTCGGCATGTTCCGCGAGGATTTGCGCCATTTCCTCGGGTGTTTCCACACCTGCCAGACGTTTTTTAATGTCCGTTAAGGTGAAGCCCAGTTTCTTCATGGTGAGAATGTGCAGTAGCTTTATCATGTCCTTTTCGCTGTACAGTCGGAAGCCGCCCTCGCTCTCGGCCGATGGCGTGAGCAGTCCTTCCTTGTCGTAATACTGTAAAGTACGCACAGTAATGTTCATTCGCTTGGCAAGCTCGCCTACTTTCATGTGGGTTTTCATCTCTCGTGCCTCCTTCATGTGCTACTATAAACTATTACCTTAACGTCACTGTCAAGGATATTTTAAAAAATTTTTTGAGAATTTTTCAAAACATTTTTCGCAACAAAAAAACGCCCGTTTTTTGGGCGTTTTTGTTATGCGGCAAAATAATTCGCTATATCTGCAAATTAAATCAGAACCACCGCATAATACCCCGCGTTATGGCGGCGGCATAAGCATTAAAGTTTTGGTCAAACAGCTGATTGTCGCGTGTATTGGTGATAAAGCCTAATTCCAGCAGCATGGCGGGGGCGCTTGTATGGCGCAATACAGAAAAATTACCGCGCTTTAAGCCGCGATCGCGTTGCACGCCTGCGGCTACCACTTCGGCAAGCACAAGAGAAGCAGCATTTTCTGTATTTGCGGGCGCGCTGGTATATATAAAATTTTCTACACCGTTGGCGGTAGAATGTTCGCTTGCGTTTCGGTGAATGGAAACAAATAAATCGGCGTTGTTTCGGTTGGCAGTTGCACTGCGCTCGGTTAGGGGAACAAAAATATCGGTGCTTCGCGTCATTACCACCCGTATGCCCTGCGCTTGCAATAAATTACGCACCGCAAGGGCAAGCCTTAGCACATCATCTTTTTCCCAGCGACCGTTGGATACAGCACCCGGGTCATGCCCACCATGCCCTGCGTCAAGCACAACCGTGCGCACAACAACAGGTACGTCGGCAAACAGAGCGTTCCAAGTAATTGGACCGGATGGTGTCAAGTAAAAACCAAAAATATTTTAAATTTTTGCATAAATTACTTATAATTTTGGAAATCCATTAGATTAGACGCGCAAGGAGGTACTACATGTCAATCAATAGCAAGTTTTCGGAAAACGAAAGCAATGAAGAAAAGCGGCATAAAGAAAATACCGAGATGAAGCGGAGCCTTTGTTTAGCTGCCAAGAGATGTTCCCATTGCGGCACCAAAGATGTTGAAACTATCGACCATCTTCCCATTTCTATTGAGTCTGTTGAAAAAATAAGAGTTCCGTATGATTATTCTCACATGCGATGCAGGGCCAAAAAATGTGGAAGAACATACTCATTCAAGTTTCGATAATGTTAAAGTGTCATATATATTACAACTATTTCTAAGCTTACTTGTATTTCAAGTCCATTATATGCTTATAAACCTCTGAGTCTTGGTCTTTAGATGCTATTTGGAGATATGTATTTTCACTCTCCAGCTTAAGAACTTTGGCAAGAAATTGGTAATCCCCAGTTTCTTTGTTGGTTAAATCCAATTCTTTACTGCTAATTACTACTTTCTGAACACATGGGAGTGTTTGAGCCTCAACTGGTAGCATCATAAATCCCACACCGCCAACATATTCCTTGACTTTCTTGCCATATGGTAGCGTGATGTAGCCTTGATATGGAAGCCCAGCATCTTCACCATGCATATTAAAATATATGACATTATCCGTAATCATAATCTTGCCATTTAACACTTTAGATGGTACATGCTTTAGCTTAATCGTAAAATCAATTTTATTTTTTTTCGTCTTAATTTCTGCTACGTTCATTCTCAGCTTTCCAGCAGGTGCATCTCCAAGAAAATAAGCGTAATATATGTCCAACATTGGTTTATCCATGTATTCCAAATAACCAAATAGTACGTCAGCATAATCAAAGTCATAAGCGTTTGAAATTCTGTCTAGAAACTTCAAAGAGACTTTTTTTGGGGAAACATTCTTTGACAAAACCGAAGTATCGCACCCTAATTTATGTGCGAGATTTTCAAAAGTCTCTTCTTTGATTTTTAGATACATAATATTCTTCGTATATTGACTAAGATTACCCATGAACACCCTCCAGTTGACATATTTATCAAAGCTCTTGCGAATTTTATCAATTCAATTGTCTTTTTGTCAACCATATCATGCGCAGTTTTCAAAAAGATTGATTTGCGGCTCCTGTTCATATCTAAACACTGTGTGATAGAATTTTATCCATAAAGGACAAGCACTTAAATGTATGCTCCACGTTAGGGGGTGGAAATACGAACTGCACGACTGCCTTGTTAGGCATTTCCCCAACCTGATGTGGTGTGGGTGCGACATTGAAACAGCGATGTAAGTTGTCCAAATGAGGATAACCACTAACGAACTCAAGGAGGTTCACTATGGCAATGTATACGACAGCAAGTATGGAACGGTTAACGCAAGGTGCAAAAGGCACTAATTCTCAAGATAAGAATGGAAAAACCCACGTTACTGCGTACACTAATACGAATAGAGTGTCTTATGATGTAGATAAATCTGGAAAAGTTTCTGAAGTTCACACAACAAATAACAATCGAAAAGCGGATGGAAGCAAACCACACTATAATATTGAAAAACGATAACATCGAATCGATTTTCTATTATCCTAAGTCATTTATTCGAGGCTGCATCAAAAAAGCTCCCTCCTAACCATTATTGGCGGTAGGGAGCTTTTGAGTTGTGTGTTAAATTATCGACCCATCATTGAATGTGAGTAAAAACATCACCATACTTCCATGTGATTTCAATACGCTCCGGCGTGTATACCTTTATCTCGGTGACAAACTCCAAAACAAGTTCTCTCGTCAACTCCGTAATACCCGAAAGCTCTATAAGTCGTTTCGTCAGCTTGGATTCGGTGTCGTTGCTTACCGCTTCTATTTGGTTGTTCAGTTCAACAACCTTACTTTCATAAGCGGTGACTTGTTTTGAAAGTGCCTCGCTTTCGGCTTGGAACTTCTCTTTAGAGATATTGCCGCCGTGGTATTTTTCCCAAATAGCGATTTTCGTCTGTTTGGATTGGTCTATCAGCTTTTGGAGGTTTTGAATTTCGGCAAACATTGTCTTTTGTGCCTTTTGCTTCTGTGTGGCATCGTCCCGAATAGCGACTTGTTGCGTGTGTGCAAGAGCAATCTGCTGTTGTAAAACGGTCAGCACTGCTTCGGTCAAGTCAGCTTCGTGTATCTTCGCCGTGGTACATTCGTATCGGTCTGAGCGTTTGACGGTCTTGCAGTTGAACGCTCCCGGCTTGTTTGCCCGTGAATCATAATCCAACACGCGGTCACACCTTGCACACTTCACAAGTCCGGCGAAAACGGTTCTTGGTAGTTTTGCGGGCTTGCGATTCACATGGCCTTTGAAAGCGGCATCAAGTTTTTCCTGTACAATCGCAAACTGCTCATCGCTTATAAGCCGAGGTATCGCATTATTAACCACAATCCATTCATCCTTTGGAATCCTCTTGGTCTTGTGAGAACCGACTTTTACGGTTCGGGTCTTACCGTAAATCCACTTGCCTGTATAGCACTCGTTACGCAGAGTGTCTTTCACGGCGGAGTTATCCCACAGGTCGCCGCGCCCCCACTTCTTTGTAAAGCCTTTGCGGTGCTTGCTCATTTGTTTCGTGGGAACACCCTCGGCATTGAGGATTTTTGCAATATCCGTCACGCTATGCCCCTGTTCTGCCATATCGAAAATGCGCTTCACGATAGGCGAATCCACAGGGTCAACCACGAATTTATGGCGGTCAGCAGGGTCTTTATCATATCCAAACGTAGGATAAGTGGCAAGAATTTTCCCCGCTTTAACGGCGGCATCTTTGCCGGAACGACACTTCACTGATAAATCTTGGCTGTACAACTCGTAAATCAAATTGCGGAAAGCCACATCTATACTGCTTGTGCCGTGAATGAGTTTTTCGGTGTCGTAAAAGTCACCTATGCTTATGAAGCGAACGCCCCATGACGGGAACTTCTGTTCAAGGAAGTCGCCTACCTCGATGTAGTTACGACCCCATCGAGAGAGGTCTTTGGCGATGATACATTGCACTTTACCTTGCTCGGCAAGTTTAATAAGCCGCTGTGCGCCGTCGCGGGTAAAATTTGTACCCGTGCGGCCATCGTCAATTTCTTCAATGACTTCGCAACCCTCAAATTCGGGCATTTTGCTGATAAAGTTATCTAGCAAAGCACGTTGCCCGATAATGGAATTACTCTCTTGCTTCACTACGCCGTCAAGGTCTATATCCTCGTCCGAAATGCGGAGATATTTTGCAATTACATAATTCATGCGCCTACCTCCGTCATTAAGGCTTCAAGCTCATCACGAAACTTAAATGTAACGCTAACCCTGTTAAGGTCGCTAACCTCTACTCTTTCCACCAAAGCCTGTACCATTTCACGGGTTAAAGCCTTGTTTTCCATGAAGCGGTTGAAGGTAGCAAGCCATTTATCGGTCTGCTCAGTGTGCCTTGAATACTCCTTGCGTTCCGCTTTTATTGCTTCCAGCTTGGTTTGTTGGATTTCCATTTCTTTGGTGTATTTCTCGGTTGCGTATTGATACTCCGAAGCGGTGAGTAGTTTGGTGGCGTAATCCTCATAAATTGCGCCCCGCAGGGAAGTTAGCCGCCTCAATTCCTTTTCAATGCCCTCGATTTCTTCATCGAAACGTGCAAGCCGTGACTTGTAGCCATTATTACGGTTCAGTCGCTCCAATATCCCGGCTACATCAACATATCGTTGGATTTGGATTCTGGTGGCGAAGTACACAGCTTCGTAAAGGTCGCTTTCATGGATAAATTTCTTTGTGCAAGCCTGTACGTCAAAATGCCGCTTGCATCGGAACGCCCACCGCACATTGCCTTTCCCGCTGCTCGTCTGCTTTTTGCGAGTGAGCGCAACACCGCAGTCAGCGCAGTATGCCACTCCATATAACAAAAGTTCCTGCCTGCCGTGTGGATTTTCACCGTGTTTATAGCGGTTTTCTTTATAACGTACCGCTCGTTCGTCAAATACGGCGTTGGCGCGGTCATAAAGGTCTTGGGTAATGATGGGTTCATGTGTATTATGTTTTATAAACCATTCTTCGCGCTTGGCTTTCCGTTGGGGTTTACCCTCGCACAAAGCCTTCCGCATTTTCCCTTGTGTCATATACCCTAAATACAGGGGATTTCGTAAGATGTCAGCAACGGTTGATACACCCCATACACAGTTGGCAAATCTATCGCTTTTCGTAAAGCCTTTGTCGTAACGGTACTTCTGCGGACAAGGAACACCCTCGCCGTTTAATGCTTGGCAAATCGTACCGTTACCCATGCCCTCTGCTTTCATTTCAAATATCATGCGAACAACAGGGGCAGTATCGGGGTTCACAACGATTTTCTTCCTGTCGCTTGGGTCGAGTAAATACCCATAAGCTGCAAACCCGCCGAGAAATTCGCCGTTTTTCTGCTTCGTGTGCATGGCGGTAATTACTTTTCGGCTAATGTCTTTTGCGTAGATGTCGTTGACGAGGTTTTTTAAGTTATAAACGAGCCGTTCGCCATTTGAAATGTTAATGCTGTCGTATCGGTCATTCACGGCAATCAGCCTAACGCCCATCATCGGCAGTATTCGTTCAAGGTAATCGCCTGTTTCGATGTAATTACGGCCCAAGCGTGAGAGGTCTTTGAGGACGATGCAATTTATATTACCCTCTCTGCACTCACGCATAAGGTTGAGCCATTCGGGGCGGTCAAAGTTCGTACCTGTTTCGCCGTTGTCCGCGAACACTTCTTTAATGATTAGGTCGGGATTTTTGGCAACATAATCACGCAAGAGTTCCTCTTGATTTACGATGGATTCGCTATCATCCCGCCCCATATCCATAACAGAAAGCCTAAGATATAATGCGGTGTTGTATCCCAACTCTACAGGAGCAGGAGCAACGGCTTGAACAGCCTCTTTTCTTTTTGGTCGTGCCATTTACGCCGCCCCTTTCATGAGTTCAAACTCATAAGAATAACGGAAATCTACGGTAAGCCTGCCTTTTTCATGGACGGCAACCCGCGTAAGCAGTTCAACCACCATTTTGCGGGTAAGAATTTCTGAATCCATGTAGTTTTTGAACACGGAAGTCCAGCCGTGATTTTGGCGTTCGCTTGCTGCTGCACGTTCAATTTCCTCTTTTATAACGGAAATGGCAGCTTCGGCTTCCGCAACTTTCACATCGTAATTTGCCTTAAAGCTGATAAAGTCCTCACGGGATATAACGCCCTCACCGTAACTCTCATAGAGCGAAAGACGAAAATCATTATTACGCCGTAATTCCTCTTGCTTGGCTTCAAGCTGTGCTGTCAGACGGCGTACATTGCCTTGACTGTAGACAAAAGCATCCGCGCTGTCGGCAATTTTTTCAATGTCCAATATAGCGGCGGTGCGGGTCTTTACTGCAACAAGTACGGCAGTTTCACAAGCCGCTGTGCTAATCATGTGCGTAGAACAGCTTTCCTTATTGGCACGATGACCGGAACAAACATAGTAGCCATACCGTTTGCCATTATTGGTGTTGGTCTTATGCACCATTGCCGCACCACAGTCGGCGCAGAGTATCACGCCCGAAAGCGGCTTTACCGCTTCGTTTTTAGAAGAAGCGCGAGTATCCTGCTTTAAGAGTTCCTGCACCGTTTCAAACATTGGGCGGTCAATAATGACTGCATGAGCATTTTCTACTCGCACCCATTTTTCCTTTGGAACATTGTCACGTTTACGGATTTTGTAGTTTGGTGATACGCGCTTGCCCTGTTCCAAAACCCCTGTATAAACCTCATTTTTGAGAATCCGTGCGACAGTTACAGCTTGCCACTTTGCAGATGGATTCAGCTTGAACGAGGTAGAGAATCGTGAGCCAAGATAACGCTTGTATTCCATCGGGGAAAGTATGCCGCGTTCGTTCAGCCGTTCCGCTATGCCAAGCGCAGACATGCCTTCCAACTTCATTACATAGATGTCTTTCACCACATCAGCGGAAAAATCATCAATAATAAGACGATTGTTATTTTCGGGGTCTTTCGTGTAGCCGTAAACGGCGAACGCGCCTACGAAGTCACCTTTTTTACGTTTAATATCAAGGTGGCTTCTCACTTTTACGCTGAGGTCTGCTGAATAAGCGTCGTTTACCATGTTTTTGAACGGGACTATAATATTACTTGTATAGCCCTGTTCTTTTTCACTATCATATGAATCATTCACTGCGATAAAGCGTATTCCCGCTTTTGGAAACAGGACTTGAATGTATTTCCCTGCTTCGATGTAATTTCTGCCGAAGCGCGAAAAATCCTTAACAATAACGCAGTTCACCTTGCCGGCCTTGATGTCGTCAATCATGTTAATAAAGTCGGGGCGGTTGAAATCGACACCCGAATACCCGTCGTCTTTTCGTACTTTGTGCAGACGAATATTAGGCATTGATTCTACGAACTCCCGAAGCATAGCCTCTTGGTGGGCTATGCTATCGGACTCTTCTTTGTCGCCGTCCTCTTTGGACAAGCGCAAATAAATATCCGCATCATAAATTTTTTCTTGCATGGCGAAAACCTCCATAAATGAATTTCTCTAAATTCACAAGCAGGAGGGTTTCGGTAGTTTGGTCTAATTTAGCGTACCACTCCTGTATTCATCGTTCAATGTTGTCGAGGCTGTTCGCCTATGTACGGCTTTTCCCAAGCAGGAAATAAGCCAGATTACCCCTAACACGTTTTCATGTACCTTTCAAAGCAATCGTTGGCAGTCGTTGTTGTGTCAGGGTGGTTCATTTTGACAATGACTTTGCCTACTTTAATAAAATATGGGTTGCCGATTTGTTGAGCGTAAGATGCCATGCGTTCAGGCACAGGCAAGTTGATGTCTATATTTATTTCGCTTGCATCAACAACTGTGTCGGGGTCAATGGTGTTTATATCAATATCCTTCATTTGTTGTAGTGTCGCTTGGTCGAACATGAAAACTGCTCCTTCCTGCCACACCTTTTCCCAAGTTGGGACAAGGTGCGGGAAATAAAAAGAAAGCACCTGTGTAAAGCGCTTCCTTCAAGATATGCCTGCATGGATTGTCTGTGTTCCAACAAAATCAGACATGGTTTGTACTATTTTGCGCGTACCCTGCCCCGGATTGGAACAAGGTACGCGCTACTTAATTTATTTGAAATAATCTGGTGTTTTAATAGATTGAAAGAACTGCCGAACCTTGCTGATGTCGTCGGTTACAACGCAGTTCGGTAAAGCGTCCAGTACACGTTCGCGGTATGCACCTTTACCATTCACACGGCTATCAAGAATGGCAACCGCACCCGTATCGGCTTCAGTTCGGATTAGCCGCCCAAATCCTTGTTTGAGTTTTACAAGCATTTCGGGAACGAGAACGCTTCTCAGATACGATGGAAAATCCGAGTATTTCGTTTGTTCATACTCTCCGATAGCGTTCGGCACTTGAAACGGTAGCCTTACGATAATCAGCATGGAAAGCGGGTCGTGCGGTATGTCTATGCCCTCCCAAAGCGAGCCGGAAGCGAATAAAATACCATTACCGCTTTGCTTGAACCGCTCAATTTCCTTAACACCGCCTTTATCCAAGCGGAACATGGGAAACGGTAGATTGCGCTGTTTCAATGTAGCAAACACACGCCCCATCGCATCAAATGACGTAAACAGCACCGCCGCATGACCATTTGAAGCCTTAACCAACTGTTCAATTTCATCCGTGACCGCTTCGATGTACCCCTTGTTCTTTATATTAGGAAATGGCGTATTTTCGCTGAGATACAGCAAAGCGTTCTTTCGATAATTGAACGGTGACGGATAAGTGGCTTCGGAAAGTTTCACGCCGAGATTATCTAAACCAAATGATTGATTGGTTCGTGTGAAATCACCCCCGGCTGACAAGGTACCCGAAGTGAGAATAGTCGGGATGCCCTTTCCCCATTGGTCGCGGAAAAGCCTGTCGTTCAAGTTATTGGGGACAGCGCAGAGTTTTGGGGGTTCGTCCTCGTTTTCAAGCCAACAGATAAGATTCCCATGATTCGCAAACTCCGAGGCTTGCTCATGGATATGTTGTATCTGTCTAATCAGCCTGATAATTCGGTCGCTTTCATTGCCTGTCGCGCTTTCGACGGGTAATAATCTCCGCACTTTCTTCCATATAACAGTGCTGGACTTAGATTTGTCGTTTGCAGTTGCTTGACGTTCTGTATTAAGAGAGAATCGCCGTGCCTGCCGTTGTTTGATTTCCAGTTCGGCTTTATGTTTGATTTCCGGTAACGCGCAAAGGGCTTGGTGCAAGCGAGTAATTTGCTTGTGCATCAAACTCCGCATAGTTTCGCGGTCATCGGTTTCATCGCCGACTTCCCTAAGCAGGTGCTTTATGTCAATGGGTGAGGTGTTTACGCCATACTTTCTGCGAACCCAAGCAAGTGCTTCATTCGCTTTGCAAAAGAAGGCTTCGTAGCGCAGGATAAATAAGAGCCGTTCCGTTATAGCGCGGATATTTCGTATATGTCGCGCTGAATTTTTATTGATAGCAACGCTCTTGATGTCGTTCTCATTGTCCGCCTCGGCAATTAATCCTGCGAAAAGCCTTGCGCTTTCGGAAGCCAGTTTTGCTGCCGCTGTTGTAGCGAGTTCATAAAATCCTTCGCGCTTAAATTCAAATCTGCCTACATTAGAAATGACTTCCTGCGCTGATTCACTTGAAAGCTCCACGCCGTACATTGTTCGAGCCGCATCTATGAATTTATGCGCTTCGTCAATAATCAAGGTTTGGTAGTTGGGGATAAGGGGTTGACCGTTCTTTGCCCGCAGAATCCGCCACGTTCGCCGCTAATCCAAGCACCATCCGGGTCTACCGCGTCGATTGCCACGGGTGTTCCGGGGGCATATTTTCGGTCGGGGCGCGTTTGCTTGCGCTCGTTAAGCCACACGCGGTAGTCGCCGCCTCTGCCGTTTTCACTTTCTTCGCCAAAGTGGATGCGGAAGATGTCCGCTTCGCTCATGCCGGCTTTAAGCCACGCTTGGCGTTCTTGCTCAAAATGTTCCAAAAGCTGTTCCCGTGACAGCTTGATGAAATCTGTATGATTCATCTGTATTTCCTCCATTCGTTTTTTGAAAATCCAAAAACGAATAGAGGGCGGCGGTGAGCGGCACCGTGGTTTGTCCAAATTTTCCGCAAACAAAAAACCGTGTGAAATAGGGTTGCTATTCACACGGTTAAAAATTGTTCTGTGGAAATACATATATAGAGGCGTTTTAATAACACATGAACCTTGTCAAATAAAATTCATAACCCCTATAAATAAAATACGCCGCACAAATCTACTTTTTTTGCCAATTAATAAGGCTGACAAGACTATATAAAAATCTTGCTTTAATAGATTCATAGGCGTATTTACAATTACAGTTTTACTAAGCGAGAGGTACGATGGTTGTTGCTATAAGGTTTAAACTCAAATGTGTCCAATTCCTCCAGTGAAAGAATGGCACTTGCACTCACCCTACGTACTTTTGATTCGGGGGTATCCGGCTCGTTGTCATCATCAACAGGCTCCGGTGTTTCGTGGGATAATTCATCCTCTTTGTAAAACAGTATTTCGTTTTGCTCCATATTTTTTGGTCTGCCTGTGTTTGAGGTATCACTCACGATTTCTATATTGCCTGTGGGGCCTGTGGACACTACCGCACCAAAAAACTCACTGACAAATCGGAGGGGTATCATGGTTCGCCCGTCGATTATTTGCACAGGTATTTCCATGCCGGGTAGCATTTCACCGATTGCAAAGGTTAGGGTTTGCCCTTCTAATGACAGTGTAACGCCGGGTGGTGAATCACTGGTTGCCGGAATCCAGCCAACCTCTGCACCAAGGGCTTCTGCTATAAACCTAATGGGGATTAGCGTTCTGCCATTTTCTACGATGGGGCGCACATCCATTGTTTGTGTTAGGGCGTTGCCTGCCAAGTCGATTATAACACAGGAATCGGGCGAGATTATTAATCTGCGTAGATTTTCTACATAGGCTATTAAAATAGTACCTGTGGCATTTACATCCACGGCAAAAATATGAGAGTTTGTGCCTCCACCTACATGGATACCACCGTTTACCGCTGTAATCCTGTGATAGTTCATATCACTTGGTATAAAACCTGTTAGGTCGGCAAATATGGTGAAGGGTGCACTAAATTCACGCAGCTTATTATCCCGTTCAGCGTCACCTACCGTAAAATGCACATCAGCTACTACAAATCCACCGTCTATGTCGTTTGCTTGGTGAGGGGTTACGGTTATATCCATGTAATCCCACACATCTGCGAAATAGTCTGACATGGTTTCTCGTAGTTCTGTTATTAGTGCGCTGGAAGGCTCTATCCATACATTGGGTAGAGGGTCTGCGAGGGAATGACCAATAAAATCTTCTATGAGTATTGAAATGTTTGTGCTTCTTGCTTGCTGCCCTAAATCTTGCAATGCCGTGTTGTTAAATGATATAACTCCATTGGGCGTATGGATTTTTAGAGCAAGCTTGGCATTGGCAAACTGCCGTACCGCTGTTATTGGAATCACAATGGTTGTTACATTGGCGAGTTCATACATATAAAGCGTAATGGTATTATCAATGGCAGTATTGATGAAGTCATTTATTCTGTTTCCATTAAAAGTTAGGGTTACTTGGTTGTTAGAAACCCTGCCATGAGTATATGCACCGCCGTTGTTGCCCTGTATGGTTATTTGCGGCCTTGATGGTGGTGCTATGCTTGGTTGCCAACTACCACCATTGTCATTACCGCTCCCCGCATCATTGTTATCGTTACCTCCATTACCACCGCTTCTTGTGCAGGCACAATTATCGGTTGCACAGGCATTGCTACCGCCGCAAGCATTGTTTGTGCAAGTACAGGGGTTGGGTAGATTTGGTGCTGTGCAAGTGCAGTTGTCAGTCGCACAGGCGTTATTACCGCCACAGGCGTTATTTGTGCAAGTGCACAGGTTGGGTAGGTTTGGTGCTGTGCAAGTGCAGTTGTCGGTAGCACAGGCGTTATTACCGCTGCAAGCATTATTTATGCAAGTACATGGATTAGGCGTAGGGATTCTATGCAAAGTCACGGTTTGAGATAATGGGGTTATGTTATACCCCGTGGGGTTGGTGAGTGTAACAGTTATTTGTTGTCCATTTACCCAATTCCCCGAAATATTAATGGTACGGCTATTGCCCGTTCCCTGTAGGCTTAAAGCATTAATACCGCTTGGTAAAGAAATATTGCCAACGGAAAGCCCTAGCGGATTACTGTCAAAGTTTAAGGTCAACTGCGTTGTGGTGGTTGTGTTATCTGTGCCGTTTGCAATTACGCCGTTAAAAGCTACTGCTGTATATGTGGGAATGGCAGTAAATGTTGGCATGATAATCACGTTTCCGCTTGGCATTGTAAAGATTGCTGTTTGGCTGTTTGCATATCCTGTTGTGAATGTTACATAGGGTGAAATTTCCCATCCCTCAAATGTGTGGGTTGCTGCTGGCACGGCGGTAAGTGTAATTGATGTTCCGGCAGGGGCAGTTGCGTGTGAAGCTGTTGCTGCGCCACCCGATATTTGAAATAAATCAATGGAATAGTTTGTTGGATTAAACACAGGTGTGACAGTCACGTCACTGCTTGGCATATTAAATGTGGCATTAGGATTTGTTGCCGCAGTGCCACCTGTCCACGAGACGGTAGGATTTGTCTGCCATTCTATAAAATTGTAGGAAGGGGTCGCCGTTAAGGATATAGACGTTCCTTGAGTGGCAGTTGTTGGCGTGGCAGTTGCAGTGCCACCTATAACTGTGCTTACTGTGACATTGTGGGCTGGTGTATTTGCTGGCAGTACCGTCCATGTTAGTGGCATACCTAAACCACTTGAACCTCCTGTAGAAATTAGCTGACCATTTTGAAAAAACTCTAAATAGCCACTGAAAGTGCCGTAAGGGGCATCCGCACGTAAATTGAAAGCGGCGTGTCTTATAGCCCCTAATGGGGTCGGGTTAGTTTGAGTAGCATTTGCAGGCCCAAGCCAAAAACCACTAACAGGATATATTACCTCTAAAACATTACTAATATCACCTGTAAAAACAAGGCTCACATCATCCTGACGTTCATTACTAACATTTCTTACTTGAAATTCAATAGGACTTGAATCCCCTTGAACAACTGTTCTATTAGGAAATCCTATTAGATGATACGGAATATTAAAAGTATGTTGTCTCATCCCACGTTCCTGAAACCAAAAACGATAACCCCAGTGAAATAATGGGTCGGCAGCAACGGAAACAAATACCCCGCTATTATCACGAATGCGTGACACTATAACCCTAGTAATTGTAAATCCTCTATCTTTGGTTGTAAGTCCAATAGTTGTTACACCCGGGCGTCCTATTGTTAATAGTCCCGTATCACTTACTTGGGCAATAGTAGGGTCAAGGGAAAACCACGTAACATCTTGAATAGTGGCATTTGAGGGCACAATAGTGTATTCAAGTTGTAATGTCTCTCCTTGAAAAAATGGCCTGCCTAATTGATTGTGCCAAGTTGCATTTGTAACAGGGATAAAATTACATTGGCAACCAACCAGATTACAATCTGCCCAACAGTCACAACTGGTGCAACAGTATGGCGCATTTGCAGAGGGAACAACATCAAATAAAAGCGTAACAGCGTGTATTTCTTCCGTTACGGTCGGGTGCAGAAGTGGTACGATTCTAAACTCTATGGTTGTTTGATAGCTTCCAACGGGTAGCCCTAGTGCTGTGCTTAAAGTAAGTGTTTGGCTAGGCTGGTGTTCCATAAAGGTATGAAGAAAAAATGACGGTGACCTAACACCATGTACATTTATAACAGAAAAATGCACATTGGTGGTATGGTGACCAAAATTTTTATCTATGTTTATCGTATGGCTATGTTGCACATTTGACCCATGCTCTATATCCGAAAAATTAACATAATGCTCAGCCGGGCTGAATGTTATAAAATCTCCCGTGCTGTTAGATACATTTGAATCAAACGCAGTAATACCTGTTCCGGAACCACCAATGGTTATATACAAGCCATCGAAATATAGGGTTTCGCCCTCTGTCACTCGAATATAATCATCTATTAAATCATTTTCAATATCAACCTCCGGTATAGAAGGGGGCAAGATTATAGCAGGTGGCGTTGTAGTCGCATGGGAAATGTGTGTTAAATTAGATGCTATTTGTTCATCAGCGTATAAATCCTCGCTGGCGAACAAAATAATATTGTTTGCACCAACGCTTGATATCACCACGATAAACGCCATAAATAACGCTAGTGATTTTTTTAGTTGAACTCTAGGCATGAGAAATCCTCCTTTAATTTATGATTCGCCTAAATGCAAAATTAGATGGAAAACCCTCTTGATATAAGAGGGTTTTCCACTTGCCTTAATTGATTAATGTTGCAAGCACTGCCTCACAGACATATGCGTATATATCCAAATCTTCTTCTGAACTTTCTCCATACAACAAAAAAACGGATGCCATTCGGCCAGCCAAGCGATGAACCATCTTCCATCACCTCTGGGTCGAGGATAACACCCGTTTACTATAATTACAATCACCTTGGCGAGTTTGCCCCCTTTTTTGGCGAGTTTGAACGAAACAATCACGTTTTAATTGTTTTTTTGCTCTACCGGGACATGAAACCCTAAAATAAAATATTTATCATCATACCGATAGGTTAAATCCCCGCCCAACTCAGTTACGGTTTGTTTCATGCTTTGTAGCCCTATCCCATGTCGGAGGGCATCATCTTTTTTTGTTTTAAGAAAAATCCCACTTGTTTGAGGCATATCCCCAAGTGTGTTTCTCATGCGAAACATACATTTTGACTTTGTGGCTCTTAAATCCATTTCAATTAATTTTTCATCATTATCTGACCTCATACATGCTTCAATGGCATTGTCAAAGGCATTGCCCAGCAAAACACATATACCCATAGACATGTATGGAAGGTTTGGCTCTACTTCAAGTTTTTGTTTAAAAATTATTCCTTGTTTTTGTGCTTCATCTCTCTTTGATGAAAGTACAGCATCCAGTATAATATTCTCTGTTCTTATAACAAAGGGGATGTGTTGAATATTGGAAATTTCAGATAAAGTTTCTAAAAGTTTTCCGCATTCTTTTTCTTTACACAAAGTATATAATAAAGTTGTTTGTTGTTTGAAGTCATGTGACATGGTTCGGATTTGCTCATAGCTATCTACAAGCAGTTGGATATGTTTTTGATGTGCCTCGTTTTGTGTATTAATTTGAAATAATGCTCTGTTTTTTTCGCTGTGGTGGATTACACTCTCTATTAAAATAAATATTAACACATTCACAACCATTATACTAAGCATGGTAATTGCTTCATTTGTAGTGGGTATATCCGTGGTAGCCATAATATGTGATGCAAATTGTTTGACAATTAAAATGGATGCTATTGGAGGTATACACAGTGCAAACATAGTTTTTATTGCCATGCTGCCCATAACCCCAATCCGAAATTTGCCTATCAAAATAATTACCAAAATAAAAAACAAGTGCGTTAGTATTCTCCCTTGCATCCTATAAATGTTAAGCTGCATAACACTCATAATAGGAACTTCGTGAAAACCTGTAATCATAGCCACAGCTAATAATTCTAATATCCCACCTATAGCAAATGAAACAGCCGTTACTATAGCAATCCGAAAAATATTTGACTTAAAGCAAATCTTACCAATAGTAAAGGCAGATATGGTCGAAACAGATGTAATAACAAGTATATTTTCAATGTGATAAAAATTAAGAGAAAACTTGAATATAACAACTGCAATAAAAGTAGTTATTTTCCATGCAATGTGTATGTCACTTTCATTTTTTAGAAAGGCCTTGATAAATAAGTATATAAGCGTAGTGTTTACCCCTGCAAAAACAATTTCTGCAATTACCCATATCATATTATTCACAGTTTACCAACCTCTCCTTACAAGAGCATCGTTTACACTCTCTCTATATTTTTCACTTACCGGTAATTTATCATTTGTACCCAATAATACATAACTTCCATAAGCAGTAAAAACACGATTTATATTTACCAAAAATGAAAGGTGAGTACGGACAAACCCTTTCTTTTCGAGTTCCATTGCAACGCTTTTTAATTGGCCACGAAATTCATAAGAATCTGTTTCTGTTGTGGCAAGAATTATTTTATCCTTGCTTTCAAAATAAAGTATATCGGCTAAAGGCAGACGGACATATCCACCATCATGTTTTTGTCTGATTTTATAATAGCCCATACCTTCTTTACGCTTAACTTCTTCAATCAGCCTATCCATTAAAATATCTATATCTTCTTGGGTTACATCTTTATACAAAAAGCCCTTTGCATTATAATTATAACCCATCAGTGCTTGGTCACGCATATTGGTTACAAAAATAATATCAACATTTAGGTCTATCTCTCTTATTTTTTTCGCTGTTTCAGAGCCGGATAATTGGGGCATGTCCACATCCAAAAAAATAAAGTTAAATACACCAAGGCTGTATTCATCAGATAGATTTACCCCCGAGTTATACTCTGTAATTTTATAATCGCTTATTTTGTTCTGCTTCATATAACTATCTAACAAACTCCGAAGATGGGTATTATAGTGTTTAACATCATCACAGATGGCAATGTGCATTTTAACGCCCCCTTGTCAAGTTGTCTTCCAACTCCTCATAAACTTATTTTACCACTTTTCAACAATTTACGCATACAAATTTGGTTTACATGGAAAAACCGATAGTCCTCTGATAATATGACTATGCCGTGCAGTGGAGTGAAAATGGAGGGCGAGCCTTTATGAAGGCATCTTTTACGTATACTGTAAAATTCAATAGTCTCCATACACTCCAATGTCGCCATTCTCTCCATTGACCCGTTGGCGAATATGTGCTACCATAATGAAAAACCTCTAAGGAGGCTTACTATGCTTGAATTACAAACTTTTGAACGAAAGCGCGAATACAACCAAAAAGCCAAAAACACTATGCTTGCCTTTCTAAACACCGACGGTGGCACACTCTACATCGGCATTGCCGATGATGGCTCTGTCTATGGCGTTGAAGGTAATATTGATGAAATCGCGGGTGGCATTGCCAACAGTTTTCGCGATTCCGTCACTCCTGACCCGACTGGTTATTTTAAGATAGAACATGAAACCCGTGAAGACAAAGACATTATCACCGTAACCGTGGAGCGAGGTTCTTCTATTCCTTATTGCTATGCCACTGACGGGCTTGTTCCAAAAGGTGTTTACGTTCGTGTGGGGAGCAATACCGTAACAGCTACCCATGAGCATATTCGCCAAATGATAAAGGACAACGGCACTGGTCAATTCTTAACGGAATTATCAGTTGAGCAAGACCTTACTTTTGACTATGCCACTCAAATCTTCGCCGAAAAAGAAGTCAAGTTTGGCGAGGGGCAAAAACAAACGCTTGGACTGCTTCGCACTGATGGGCGATACACCAATCTTGCCCTTATCCTTTCCGACCAAAATCCATACACTACAAAGGCGGCAATCTTTGAGGGGTTATCTAAAGCCAAGTTCAAAGACCGCAAGGAGTTTGGCGGTTCAATTTTCAAGCAAATAGATGATGTTCACGCCTACCTTCATGTGTTCAACCGCACCCGTAGCACCTTTGAGGGTGTGTATCGTGTAGACCACCCGGATTATCCCGACGAAGGCATTAGGGAATCTCTCATAAACGCCTATATCCACCGCGACTACTATATAGAAGGAAGCGTTCTTGTGAGTATGTTTGATGACCGCCTTGAATTTATGTCCGTGGGCGGCATAATGCCTGGTGTTACCCATGACCTTATGAAATTGGGGATTTCGATAACGCGCAATGAAAAATTAGCAAAGGTTTTGCACCGATTGAATATCATTGAAGCCTACGGTACAGGCATACCGCGCATTTTTGAAGCGTATGAGAATAGTTCGGTAGACCCGGAAATTCCTGTAGTGGACGGCGGCTTTCTTATCCGCATACCCAACATTAACTATGCACTTCCAAAAGACGTTACTAACGGCAAAGTTACCAATGGCTCAAGTGAACAGCAGTTGCTTGATACCTTCTCAGGCATAAATTTCATCAAAGAAGATGCCGCCAAAGTTCTTGGCCTCACCCCAAGCGGGGCATACAAGCTGTTGCAACGGATGGTAGAGAACAGCTTGCTTGTCACCCGCAAAGAAGGCAGACATTGGGTATACAGCGATGCACAAACTCAATCGGACTACGAAATTCAAACAAGCGACTATCTACAAGGTAAAATAGTTGCCTTTGCCGGAATATTCGACGGCGGCGCAACAAAGCTGAAAGACCTTGTATACGCAGCGGGTGGTGCGCCAACAAACAATATCCCTTTCTTTACACATTACGTTGTAATCGGAACACGCGGCAGGGAATCACAGGCATACAATAAGGCCAAAAAGATGATAGATGTTGGCATGACCATTGAACTTACAGAAAGCGAACTGCACAGCATTTGCAATGGGGAAATGCCCGCACCACCACCTACCCCAAAGCCAAATAACGTGGTGATAACTCCCGGCAAAGATGATAACAGCGAGGATTCTGAAATGTGGAGTGATGAAATGTTTGAGGCAAAACGCGCCGCATTTGTGCGTAAGTACGGCGCACTCCAGTCCGATGGGAGCAGGGATAAACGGTATCATGGTTGATTCATAAAACCATTGTCTGATTGGAGTGTTGTTTATGAGTAAAAAGCCACGGGGTCATTTCTGTCGGATATGCCACCAACGCAAATCCAATGAAAAATTTAGCGGGAGAGGCCATGCGGCACACATATGTAAGGCTTGCGCCAAGCGAGGAAATAAGCCGCCTGAAATTAAGGACGAGTCGCTTGTATTTATTGACGAAGATATTATTGAAGCCGAGGATTATTTCTTTGGCGGCGGTGACTATTTCTTCGATAACCATTTCTTTGTCGAGGAAGAACCCGTCCCAAAGAAGAAAAAGCGCAAGCCTGATAAAGCGAAACAACTTCGCGCTGAACAGAAAAAAGCAGCCAAAGCCTTATTAAGCAGGATGCTTTTGAATGGCGATGTTAACGCGGCAAGCATCCATGAAGCCGCAAACAAGGCAAAAATACCAACCGAGGCACTGCGACGTGCAAAAGGCTCGTTGAGCATCAAGTCCATCGGTGGTGTTTGGCAGTTGCCGAAACATATCCAACAACAAATCGCGGACAGGGAATCCAAAGAAAAACAAAGCCGGGATGAATAGAAAATGCCAAAATTATTTTATCAAGGACACGGAAGTTTCCGATTAACCGCCGATGACGGGCGTGTGATTTACGTTGACCCGTACATTGGTGAGGGTTACGACCAACCCGCCGATATAATTCTCGTCAGCCATCAGCACGGCGACCATAATCAAGTGCAACTATGCACCCAAAAACCAGACTGTAGAATCATTACCAACGAGAAAGCATTGGAGAGCGGCAAGCATAACAGCTTCAACGTAAATGGCATCACTATTCAAGCCGCCGAAGCGTATAACAAAAACCACGACTCGGCGCAGTGCGTGGGTTTTATTATCACGCTTGATGATGTGAAAATTTACGCCTGCGGTGATACTTCCAAAACAAAACATATGGAGCGTTTTGCAGAATTGGAAATAGACTACGCCATACTCTGCGGCGACGGTGTGTACAACATGGATTTGGACGAAGCCGCCGAGTGTGCGCGACTCATCTGCGCAAAGCACAACATCATCATTCACCTAAAACCCGGTGAATTGTTTGACCGCGAACGCGCCGAGAAATGGGATGCGCAGAATAAAATTATCGTTGAACCGGGCGAAGAAATTTCTCTTTGATGGAAACCAAAGCAGACCGCCCGCAAAAAATTTGCCATGTAGATATGGATGCGTTTTTTGCCGCTGTTGAGGTTCGTGATAATCTCGAACTGGCGGGGAAACCACTTATTATCGGTGCGCTTCCGAGTGAACGCGGCGTGGTATCAACGTGCAGTTATGAAGCGCGTGTTTTTGGCGTAAGGTCTGCGATGAGCATCAAGGAAGCCTACCGTCGTTGCCCGCAGGGTATTTATATGAACCCCAACGGTAGCAAGTACGCGGAAGTGTCGCGGCAGATTCATAAGATATGGAGCGACTATACGGATGTCGTGGAATACATTTCGCTTGATGAGGGTTTCCTCGATGTGACAGGCTCGGAGCATTTATTTGGCGGAGCGGCGGCAATCGGGCATGAGATAAAACGACGCACAAAAGATGAAGTAGGCTTGACCTGTTCCGTAGGCGTTGGCTACTCCATGATGTCGGCAAAACTGGCAAGCGAAGAAAAGAAACCTGATGGATTTTTTGAAATCCTCACCCCTGCCGACCTGCGTAACCTTATCATAGACCGAAGCGTTAGAACCATCTATGGGGTGGGCGTGAAAACCGCAGAAGAATTACAGCGCGTGGGCATCTTAACCGTTCGGCAAATATATGAAAGCCCGCAAGCGGTTATATCCTTGCTTGGCAACCACGGCAAACAGATTATTGACTTGGCAAACGGCATAGATGACAGAAAAGTTACAGCATACGCCGAGGTTAAGTCCATCGGAACAGAGCAGACATTTCAACAAGACACAACCGACTTCGATTATTTGAAAGACGTACTGCTGCTGACGGCTGAAAAACTCAGCTTCGATATAAAAATGAAGGGGCTGTACGCCCACACCATAACCTTGAAAGTAACCTACTACGATATGAAGTCCATCACCCGCAGTAAGAGCGGCGACGCAACGGACAAAGCGACAGTAATTTACGAAACCGCCGCCGCTATGCTTGATAAGATAGACCGGCGCGCAATACGGCTCGTTGGGATTACATTGAGCGGCTTGACCACGACCCCCAACCTACAGCTATCCCTTTTTGATGCAAGGGAAGATATGCGCGACGAGAAGTTGGACGATGCCTTAATGAAGCTACAGCTAAAGTACGGCAGGGGAATTGTAAAAACCGCAAGCGTACTACGGGCAGAAAAACGAATAGGTGAGGACGATTAACGATGAAATATTTTGAATACGGCGAAACGGAACTCGCCCATTTACGCAAAAAAGATAAGAAACTCGGCGTGGCGATAGACCGCATTGGCATGATTCAGCGTGAAGTAAACCCCAACTTATTTGCTTCCCTCGTTGAAAGCGTAATCGGCCAGCAGATTTCCAACAAAGCGGCTACTACGGTATGCCGTAGACTTGATGAACTTTGCGGCATGGATTCTCACAGGCTTCATGCACTGTCAATGGAAGAAATACAAGCCTGCGGAATGTCTATGCGAAAGGCAAGCTACATTAAAAATATTGCCGAAGCCGCCGTGAACAAGGTGATAGATTTTGATACCCTGCCTGAAAAAAGTGATGAAGAAATTATTAAGGCATTGACCGCCATAAAGGGAATCGGCGTTTGGACTTCCGAAATGTTACTTATCTTCTCACTAATGCGCCCCGACGTGGTAAGCTACGGCGACTTGGCTATTCGGCGGGGCATGATGAATGTGTACAGCTTGAAAAAATTGCCGAAGGAAAAGTTTATGCGGTACGCCAAGCGGTATGCGCCTTATGGGTCGGTAGCTTCGCTTTACCTTTGGGCATCGTCTTAATCTGTTTACGGCAGATTGCACCGCTCTCAATAACACCCTTACTTCTGAAATATAATCGGAACTTTATCAAAAAGGTTGCCGCGAAAAATGTTCGTGAAGCGTCCGCAATGCACCGAGGGAATATTGCTACAAGTCGCATGACTACAGCATTTTACGCACATAGTTATATTGCGCTCGATAGGTTTCGCAAGCAGTGTTTCCGGCTCGCCGAAAACGTCGCCCAAACTAAATTTGCTCACGCAAATTTGGTTTGGGCTTCTGCTTGTTAGGGGTTTCCCCTAAGACCCCTCGGACGCAAAAAGCGCGTCCGTTAAGCCCGCCTGCGGCGGTCTGCTGCGCCCGCTTCGCGGTCTATCTGTCATGCGTAATGTTCCGATTTTCTTTTTTCGGTAAGGTATCGTGTTCGTTTGTCTGTGGAGTGATGCCGAGGATTCGGTCAGCATTGCCTTTTGCCATTGTGAGTGCGCGTGAAGTGTCCTTTAATTCACGGTAGCCAGAGTACAGCTTTTTCTTTTCGGCGAGAAGCGCGGCGTATTCCTGTTTGAGTGAAGAAATGGTTGGTAGCTTCTTGTCCTTGCCATAGCCCAAGTCGTCAAAATATTTCTTTGCCGCCCGATGGAGCGTGATGTCGGCACGGTGTTCTTCGTAGAAATTTTCACTGTAACCTGATTTACGGTAGGCGGCGAAAACTTCGCGGGTCTTGCCGTAAGTGCCGATTTGTTTTTGAAGTTCGGATATTTCGGCAAGATGTTGTTCTGATTCTTTGATTTTTTTCGTGAGCGTAGAAAAATCACCCGAAGCGGAGGACGCTTTCTTTTTCAAATCCTCATAGCTGTCTATGCCGTTTTCTTTGAGGAAAATCAAAGTTTTTGCGGCTTCCTTCAAGTTAAATATCCGCGCCCAATTCTCGTAGCCTGCGCCTTTACCTTCTTGGATTTTTGCTTGTATGTCAATGAGCAAGCTGAATCGCGCATGAACACCGCTTGTGCCGCCTGTTGAGATAACTTTTGCCCCGGCAAGCCGTTCACGGATAGCGGATTCGGTGTGGTCGCCGCCGAGAGTGTTTAGCCGCGTCGGCTTCTTCTGACCGGGAGCGAGAAGCGTGATATGTTTTCGCTTGTCATTAACTGCATACCCTGCTTTTTTCATGGCGGCAAGGAAATCCTCAAACGTGCCACAGGTCGGAATAACCTCATCAATTTTTTGCCGTAATTTATCCTGCCAAGACGGTTCTTTGTTGCCTTGCCATTTGTGATAATTTTTGCCTTTTGACGGCGCGGGATTTTCGATAATGGACAAGCCATGTTCAAGACAAAGAATGTCGCTGAGTTTTTGCAATGCCAAGCCCGAAAACCAAAAATCTTTGAACTTCCGCGCATGGCACAAGGCTGTTGAATTGAACACGATATGGTTGTGGATATGCGCCTTGTCCGTGTGGGTCGCTACGACAAAAGCGTGTTTCCCTTTTGTAAATCGAAGCCCTAACTCGTATCCGATTTCAAGTGCCAATTCCGGCGAGATTTCGCCCGGTTTGAATGACTGGCGTATATGGTAGGCAAGAACATTTCTTTTCCCTTGATTGCGGTTAGTTAAGTAGTCGTATTCATTTTTTGAGAGCAGAAATTCCTCGTCAACGGTACGCGGGTCACACTCATAACCTCTGACTAACGCACCGCCATATGTTTTGTTGGAATTGGCGGCGTATTCAGCTTGGTCGGCTATGATGCTGCCGATTGGATTTTCGGCTGATACATCGGTATCTTCGTGAGTTAGAGGTACTTTTATGTTGACAGTTTTATCGGGATTTTGTGCATAATCGGTGCGCTCAGAAAGCGTCCTTGCAACGGATTTTCCCTTGTTTATTTTTATTTTTAACAGTCGGCAAGCGGCCATAAAATCACCAACCTATAACATCGAGAGTTTTTGTAAAATGATTTTTGTTTGCCCCCAAATTTCATCGTACCGCCCGTTCAATTCGTCAATGTCGGCGGCGTAAATACTGCCCGTGGCATTGGCACGGTGGGCGATTTGATTTATGTTGTTCGTGGCGTTCGAGAGCAGGCGTACCATTTCGCGGACGCTTTCCAATTCCACGCGAATAACACGCCCGTCGATTGCCATTTTGACGATAAAAGCCCGCATATTTTTCATGCCTGTTTGCTCCATGCGCCGCTCAATCATGGCACGTTCTTCTTCCGTCACCCGAAAAGCCAAATTGACGTTGCGGGGACGCACATATTCTTTCTTTTCCGTAGTGTTATCCATAAAATTTTCACCCCTTACAAAAAAAGTAAGCGGCGAGGTTTTTACGCCCCGCCGCTTTGGTCGGTTATGGTTGTTAAATGTCACGCTCTGGCTTCTTGCCCGAAGTAGACGGTTGCTTATCTGCGCTGTATGAACGGAGTTTATCCATCATCAGCGGCTTGGTGCTTTTTGCGGGAACAGCTTTCGGTTCTGTTCGCGGCGAGTAGTCAAATGTCATGCCCGGATTTGTGAGTTTGATAGAAGATTCAGGCTTATCTTCGCCGTCGAGTTCATCAAAATCATCATCCTCGTAATCGTGCGGGTCTGCATCGGAATCACTGTCGCGGGTATCGGTATCGTTTATTACATCCATGCCGCCGTTGCCGTCGATGTTCAGTTCCGCATTGAGCAGAGCAAGCCGCGCTTCCTTGTCGGCGAGTTGGTCTGCCAACGTGAACGGCTTGGCAAGTTCCACCTTTGCGGCTTCTTGCTGTGTCAGCACCGTTTCAAGCTGTGCCTTTGCGCCCTCTAAACGCTTGGGTAAATCGTTCAGCACGTTATTGATTCTCGTAATATTCCCAAAGGTATCTGTGCCGAGTTCTGATTCATAGGTCATGCTTCCGCGCAGGTAAAGGTGAAATTTCTTGTTGAAGCTGTCAAAGCGCAACGACATCTTAAAGCCCATGTACTCGCCGATAGGCGTGTCGGTCTTGTTAATGACGGTTTTACAGGCTTCGAGCAAGGCTTTTCCCGCAGGTTCTTTTTCGGGATAGGTTATGCCTTTAATCGTCATGCCTGAGAACGCCGCTGTTGTTGCCGATTCCAATTTGCCGTCTATGCCCGTTTGGGTGCTTACGAGTTTTGCGGCTTCCGCAGAATACTTAGCTACGTCTTTTTCAATGCCTGCGATGCGTTCCTTTACAGATGTTATCTGTTCGGGGAAACGCTTTAGTAAATCGTCCTCCAAGCGGTAGTGTTGGCTTTGGTGGTCAGCTTTTAACATACGCAGCTTCGCCACTTCAATGTCGAGGTTCATCTTCTCTGCAATGAGCGGATTACCCGCGCAGAGTGCCTTGATTTCGGCGTAAGATAATGCCGTTTCATCAACGTCCTCACAGCTACGAACGGGTGACTTCGACGACATAATTTGTGATATGAACTTCTGCTTGTTTTCTACCGTCTGCCACAAATAACTGTCGAACGTGCCTTGTGTGGCGTAACGAAAAATTTGCACTTCCTCGTTTTGGTTGCCCTGCCGAACAATACGCCCCGCTCGTTGTTCCAAGTCCGCAGGCCGCCACGGACAATCTACATCATGGGTGGCAACCAAGCGGTCTTGCACGTTAGTTCCGGCTCCCATCTTGAAAGTGCTTCCAAACATTACACGAACCTTGCCCTGCCGCACCTTTGCGAACAATTCTTTTTTGCGCGTTTCTGTGTCCGCGTCGTGGATAAAAGCAATCTCATGTTCGGGTATGCCCTTATCAAGCAATTTAGCCTTCATGTCCTCGTAGATGTTGAAGCGTCCGTCTTTGTTGGGTGTGCTGAAATCGCAGAATACTAACTGCGTCAGCCGTTTGTCGGCGGTTTCTTCCCATATACGAAATACATTGTTGGTAGCGGCGTTTACCTTACTACCCTCAAAATCCTCCAACAGCGGGTTAATGAGCCGTTGGTCAAGCCCGATTTTGCGCCCGTCTGTGGTGATTTTGAGCATATTATCAACCCGTGCGTCAACACCGCCGCGCTGTACTTTGGTGGCTCGTTCGGATAAATCCCGCACCATTTCCTTTTGCAATTCGGACGGCTCGACAATTACCGTTTCGTACTTGGCTTCCGGCACAGGGAGGTTGAGCATATCGGCAGTTTGAATGTCCGCTACGTCTTTGAACATGGACATGAGTTCGGGCAAATTGTGGAATTGGGCGAAGCGTGTCCGAGCGCGATACCCTGTACCTTCCGGGGCCAATTCGATAGATGTTTGTGTTTCCCCGAAGATAGAAGCCCAACAGTCGAAATGCAGGAGGTTTTTCGCCGCCAACATATCAAACTGGAGGTAGCGTTGCATCGTGTACATCTCGGTCATTGAGTTCGAGATGGGCGTACCCGTGGCAAAAATAATCCCTTTGCTGTCGGTCAGTTCGTCCATGTATTGGCATTTCATAAATAAATCACTGGATTTTGCCGCTTCCGTAGTAGAAAGCCCTGCGACGTTACGCATCTTGGTATACATGAACAGATTTTTGAAACCGTGTGCTTCATCTACAAACAGTCTATCTACCCCAAGCTGCTCAAAGGTCACAACATCATCGCGCTTTTTTGAATCAAGCAATCGCGCAAGCCGTGTTTCCAATGAGCGTTTGGTTTTTTCAAGCTGTTTAATAGAGAAGCGTTCGCCGTTGGAATTTTTCAATTCCTCGATACCTTGCTCAATTTCCCATAACTGCTCATGGATATGGCGTTCTTGCCTTTCGCGGGAAATTGGGATTTTTTCAAGCTGCGTGTGGCCGATAATCACCGCGTCGTAGTCGCCTGTTGCGATTTTGGCACAGAATTTTTTACGGTTACGCATTTCAAAATCCTTTTTGGTGGCTACAAGGATATTTGCGGAGGGGTATAGGCGTAAAAATTCACCCGCCCATTGCTCGGTTAAATGGTTCGGAACAGCGATTAGAGATTTGTTGCACAGCCCAAGCCGCTTGCTTTCCATTGCCAATGCAACCATTTCAAATGTTTTTCCCGCACCAACAACATGAGCAAGAAGCAAATTGCCGCCATACAACCCGTGAGCCACGGCGTTTAATTGGTGAGAACGCATGGTTATTTCGGGCGATATACCGGAAAAAACGATATGGCTGCCGTCATATTCACGGGGACGCATGGAGTTAAATCGCTCGTTGTAAAGCTGTACGAGGGTCTGCCGCCGTTCGGGGTCTTTCCATATCCAATCTTTGAACGCTGTCTTGATTTGTTCCTGCTTCTGCTGTGCGAGGGTGGTTTCTTTTTTGTTGAGGACGCGCTTTTCCTTGCCGTCAGGGTCGGTTATATAGTCGTAAATCCTCACATCGCGCAGGTTAAGCGTATCGTCAATAATTTGATATGCGTTCATGCGGCTTGTGCCATAGGTTACGGAAGCCCCAATATCGCTAAAGAGTGCGCGGTTCTTGCCCGTTACCTGCCATTCCCCTGTGAAATTGTGGTATTTCACTTGATAAATGTCTTGGTTGCGGTAGCTTGTGTTCAGAAGTTCGTACATAAATTCTTGAACATACGCAGGGTCAACCCAAGTAGAACCAAGCCGTACCGAGATTTCCGAAGCGGAAAGGTCTTTAGGCATTGCACCTTCGAGGGCGAGGACGTTGCGTTCAAAGGTTGGGTCAACAGCGGCGGCAGCTTGCGCCTGTTCCAGTTTTTTGCGGATATTGCCGGAAAGGTATTCATCAGCGGTTACATAGGCTTCACGTTGGTTTTTCGCGTTGCCTATGTTGAGGTAGATTACCCCCTCCAAGTCAGCAATCAGTTTATCCTGCGAAAACCCTGTAAGCTGTGCCATGTACTCCAAATCCACATAGGCACGTTCGCCAAGTGAAACAGCCAATGCCTCGCTTGCCGTATCAACATGGGTAATTTCCACCCGTTGCTTGATGGTGCGTTTGGTGAACATATCGGCCTTGCGTTCCAATTTGCCGTCCTCGTCTAAAATTTCAAGAGAACTCAGCAAGTAGTACGCGCTGTCGGCTCGGAACGCACGGTTGTTAGCTTGTGAGTTGATAAGTCCAAACGCCTCGTTGAAATCGTTGTAAAGCAAATCTAAATCCCATTGCTTCGCTTTTATTTCGTCCTCGCTGTGGTCGTCCATTTGCAAGGCGATAAGCTCATGCACACAATCGCGCAGGGAAATCATGCCCTTTATACGTTCGAGGGTAGTTGCGGGGAGGTCTACCGGGTACATCAACGAGTTTTCACGGAAGTACACCGTATCGTCCACTGCGGTATAACTGAAATTCTTTACGCTTGGGTCGGCGGGTATGGCATGGTTATCAACACCGTCAAGGTCATCCAGTTCCTCTACTGTGTAAGTTCCCTGAACGTATAAGAGCGCGGTTTTTAGCTGTTCAGCTAAGTCCGCGCCCTCTGTCGGCAAGCAACAAGTTACATCGCCTCTGCCATATTTATTATTCATTTTCTCGTCCAGTGCCATTTTGCCGAGCATCATTTCGGGATTGTCGATGAAGTATCGGTTGACGGGCAAATCACGCCCTGACCCCCCCGCGTCCTCTATCAACCCCAAATGCACCCAATCGGGTTCAATATCTACAGGTCGGTCACGCTTTTGGAGGAAGATAATATCCATTGTCGTTTCCGTGCCTGCATTTTTGAGAAAGGCATCGTTTGGTAAGCGTACCGCACCGAGCAATTCTGCACGTTGCGCTATATATTTGCGAACGGTGGGGTCTTGCTTATCCATCGTAAACTTGGATGTGATAAATGCGACAACGCCGCCCGGACGCACTTGGTCGAGAGTTTTGGCAAAGAAATAATCGTGGATAGAAAATTTATGCTTGTCGTAGCGTTTATCCACCACTTGATAGCTTCCGAATGGTACGTTGCCGATGGCAAGGTCAAAGAATGAATCGGGCGTATCGGTTTTCTCAAAGCCCATTTCTTTGATGTTTGCTTGGGGGTAGAGTTGCTTGGCAATCCGCGCCGTGATGCTGTCGAGTTCCACGCCGTAAAGTTTGCTTTGGCTCATACTGTCGGGAAGCAGTCCGAAGAAGTTACCAACACCGCATGAGGGTTCAAGTACGTTGCCGGAAGTGAAGCCCATGCGCTCAACCGCTTCATACATCGCCTTAATTACAACGGGTGAGGTATAGTGGGCGTTGAGCGTACTTGCCCGTGCAGATTCAAATTCTTCCGGTGCAAGCGCAGCGTTAAGTTCAAGGTATTCATTCGTCCACTGCTTGTTATCAGGGTCAAAGGCTTGCGGTAAGCCGCCCCAACCTACATAGCGAGAAAGTATTTCCTGTTCTTTCGGCGTTGCGCTGCGCTTTTCAAGTTCAATGTCTTTCAGCGCGTGAATGGCGTTAAGGTTATTGCGGAATTTTGCTTTTGCGCCGCCCTCGCCGAGTTGGTCGTCGGTTATACGGAAATTTGCACCTACGGGGACAGGTACTGCATCGGGGCGTTGTTCTAACCCTGCGTTTAGGCGGTCAATGTACGCCAATGCTTCCGCTTCTGTCTTGAACATAACATAACGCTTATCAGGCGTTTCAAGATAGCGGTTTGTTTGGGTATCTTTTACGCCATACCGCCTACCATTGTCGCCTTTTTCAAGCAGAGAGGTTACTCGCGGACTGCTTGAAATTTGCTCTACAACGGTAAGGGGTGCAATGACATAGCGCGGATGCTCCTGTGAATCCGTTTGCGTGTCTTGTGTTTCTGCCGGGGTTTCCTGTGTAGGCAGTAGTAAATGCGCGTTCCTTTCGTCGCGGGTCAGTATTTCGTCAAACTCGCGGCGGAACAGGTGCATTTTTACGGGGATTTCCACGCTTGGGTCAACCAAGTACACGTTGGAATCGTTTATGCTGTCGATGTGGTAAAGTGTGTTGTTATGATAAACAACATCACCTGCTATCGGTTCTTTGGCGTGTAGCGGGTCAGTAGCTTCGGCTTCTTCGTCTAACAATGCCAATTCCTGTGCAAAGTCAGCTTCGTCCACCAAAAATTCATCTTCGATAAAATCGGCGATGTCTTGGGCATTACCTCTGCCACTACGGGCAGTGTATTCGGAAATTCCATCTGCGATTAACTCGTCGGAAACGGCAAAGCCGCGCTCATGCAAGTTATCCCAAATACCCTGCCGCAAGCCTTCTTCTGCAAAATCCGGCCTGACCTCTGCGATTTTCGCTTGTACCGCTTCGGGTAATATACCGAAGTCACGGGGCATTTTACGAAACTCAATATCCCATTGCGTCATGTTTTCTTCCGATAAATAACAAACATCGGCGCAAATGACGTACTTTTCAGCTCTCTCGGTTATCAGCGAGAGGTTTTTCAAACTTAATGCGGCTACGGCCTCGCTGTCATTGGGAAAGTGGAACAGGTAATAATCCGTACCGTCTTGGTGCAAAAGCCGCTCGGCGGTGGGTTTTATTTCTTCGGTGGTTTGCGCCGGCGGTGGTGTTTCGGGTACGACCTCGCGTTCATCCCACGCCTTGCGGTAGATGAAGTCGAATAGACTGTCCGCAATATCGTCACCATTGAGATACTCGAACATTTCTGATTCGGATTCATACCCCGCAATAATGCTGTCAAGGGCGGCATTGAGTGTTCTGCGTAATGCGCCGCGTGATTGTGCATTTACAAGCACCTCGGCAAACTCGCCATCGTTTAGAACTTGCTCGTAAATTTCTTCGGCGATGGCATCAAAGTCAAACTGCGCTACTTCCGATTGTTCTGCGGTGTCCCTTGTTAAAGAAATTTCACCGTTCGCCAACATACGGTTGAAAGCATCTTTGCGAACCGTAACAAAGTCAAAAATCGGCAGGGCTGTTTGCGTATTGAGATTTTGCAAACGCACATAGGTATCATCAATGCGGTTTATTTCATGGGGTTTGCCCTTGTACTCCAATCTGTCGCCGACTTTGTAAAGCGATTCGATTTCGGATGCGTTTATGGTTTCGGGTACGACGATTTTTTCTAAGCCGTATTCATTCCCCATAATAGTGGCGAACGCCACCGCATGACCCGCAGACACAAGCGTAGCGGTATGCTCGTTAAGTTGGTCTGTCGGAATCGCTGTTACAAGATGCGGGGTTTGAACGTCGAAACTCCACTCTATCATTGCTATGCCGAGGATGCTTGCTACGATTTTTGCGTCCTCATCATAAAACTCGCAAACATCGCCAAGCTGCCATACGACAATGGGATTGCCGTGTTCAGCTTTTATTGCTTCGTTTTCGCTGTGAAACGGCGGAATAGGTTGCGCCGTAGGTGTTTCGGCTCCTATGATGTCGGGTTCTTGGGTTATTTCCGCTTCGGGCGTATCTTCCTGTGGAATGTTTATGGAAGAACGAGTGCCGTCGAAGTTAATCACCGACATGGTGATGCTGTGGCCTGCTTCATACAGCTTGTCAAAGTAATCGACGAGTTTGGATAAAGGAATACCCGCTAACTTCACACGTTCATCAAGACCGGGAACCTCGCGGGCAGTTAGACCAATCCCCAAAACTTCCGAAGCTATTTCCGCATCTTCGTTGTAAAATTCGTGAAAATCGCCTTCTTGGAACATTACAAGGTCATTGGGGTTTGCGGCCTTGACTTGCAGATATTCCTCGTAGAGTGTTGGCGCTTGTTCTGCTTCCTGCTCCGCAACAGCAAAACGCCCATCTGCGGCAAGTTCCCCAACACGCTTTATTACTGCCGACCATGCCAATGTCAGCGTATCAGCGGGTTCTACTTCGGTTTTCGGGCTTCTGAACGGCACAGCACCGGTAATGTTTACGCCTGTGTTGCTCCCAATAATCCACAAATAACCGTCTGCACCGTCTTGACGGGGCAAGGATTCCTCTATGCCGCCATAAATTTCACGGACAAGGTTTACCGCTTCGCGGGAACGCGGATTATCAGCGAATTGAGCGATAATGCGCTCCTTTTCACTATCGCCAATCGTTAATAACAGCGCGTCTACTTCGTCTTGGGTGATGGGAAAAGAAACAGCCGGGGCATCTGCCTCGGCTGTGGGTTCGTTCGCTCGTTCAATTTTTACCTGCTGTGCCTCGACGCTTGGCAGGTCGGGCGGCGGTTCTGCCTGTAGGTCAAAGAGCGTAAGCTGCCCCTCTGCTACTTTGGAATTTGTTGGCGTTTGTGGCGTAGAGCGTTGGCTTTCTATCGCGGGAAGTCCGCGACGAGAGCTTGCGAGTTCGGGGTCGGGCAAATTTTCAATACCCGGAAATAGCGTGTACGTTCCATCGCGGAACGCCGCGAGTTTTTCAAATGCCCCTTTGCGCGTGTTGTAGTACCTGTCATCTTCCGACGTATTGGCGTAGATATACTGCATCTGTCCGAGGGTTTCGGCTATCCTGTCAGTGTCGCTGAGAAAATCGGTAAGTGCCGCCCATTCGCCCGCTTTGGGATAATGGAAGTCCATACCTACGGGAAACGGACGCGGGTATTCTTCCTCCGGCAAATCGTAATAAAAATTGTTGATTGAACGCGCAAGGATTATACGCTCATAATTCGGGATTTGGTCGAGGTCGGCGCGGGTAGCATAGTTTCCGCTTTCGATAAGCTGTTGTGTTCTTCGAGTGGCTTGATTCCAATTTAAGTTCACATCAGCACAATCGGCGCGTTTTAGGTTGATACCTTTGCCCGGTTCGGCGTTGCTCCAACCGTCAATCCATGTGCCGCCGCCATGCCCGTAGGAATCTTTGAGATACTTCAGACGTTCTTGCGGTGTGTGGTCGTGCAGGAAATGGGATAATGTGCGAAGCCTGCCCTCGGAGTAAGGTCCACCCCTTGAAAGATAACTGTCAACCTCATCGTCAGTGATAAATCGCATGAAGTTTATGGCGTTAATTTCAGTTCGCGGAAAACCCTTTGGCTCAATCCCTGCTTTTTCGAGGTCAGCTAACACACGATAGGGGTTACGGTAGAAACGCACAGGCCATTCGGGAAGTTCTTTTAACGCAGCTACATCATCACGCAGGCGGTTTAGGATTTTGGCATACTCGCCCGATTCGCTGTAGCCTACGCCACGGATAATTTCTTCCTGACTAAACGCGCCTTTATCGTGAATTAACGCTGTAACCTTTTCGTCTACAGCCGGATGGTGTTTGTCAAAATCCCAATAGGACGGCACTTCTGCTGAATTTTGGGTTGTTTCTTTGTACAGCGACATAATTTCTTCCGCTGACAATTTGCTTCCGCTTTCGAGGGCGGCTTCCACTCGTTCTTCCAGTTCCGCCAAGCCATTTATAAGATAATGGCAGCTTCGCCAACTTTCTTCGGTTGCGGCTTTTTGCGCGTCGTCCATATGCTTACGGAGTTCCCATTGAATATCGCTGATGCCGCGTGACAGGTTGTTGTAAACTTCGATTACATCGTTGGCGCGGTCTTTGCTTTCGTTGTAAAGGGCTTCGTCAAGAATATCGTGGGAAACATATTGCCCCGCGTCATAGAGAGCCTTAACGCGCTCGGCGGCTTGCTCCCATGTAAGAAGCGAATAATCGGTGGCAGACAAGGCAGATTTGCCGCGCCCAATGGTGATGCCCGAAGCATCCCACCATACGGCGGCTTGCTCCGAACCGAATTGAAAACCTTTACCTCCCGGCGTGTCCTCGCGGCTGTCATATTGCCCTCGCAGATATTCACGGCGCAAAAATGCCGCATTATCCTCATGCGACAAGCCTTTGGCAAAGTGCGCTGTTATCCGCATGGTGCTGTGGTTTTTGCCCCAAAAGTCATTACCGCCGTCGCGCAAAATAGCGTCAACCTCGTCCAAAGTGATAGACGAGGTTGATAAATGTTCGGCAAGGCTTGTTCCGACTTGGGACAAGCCTTCGTTTACATCAGAAACGCCACCCGTTTCGGAAATTATCCGTTGGGGCGGCGTTTCTGGTTGTTCGTTTAACTCGCGTAAATCAGTTGATTCAAGACCATTTCCTCCGCTTGGGCGTTCAGTGCGTTCATCGCTGCCGTCCAGCCTATCGGGTTGCTCGCCTTGTCGGGCAGGGTGTTCCTCGCGGTCAGCAACTTCATCACTTGTTCCATCCGAGAGTTCGCCGCTTCCTCGGTTTCCCGCAGGTGCGGGAACAGGGTTTCTTTCAGAAGCATTGAGTTGTATGTCATTGTCCGATGTTCTTTCAGAAAGGCTTTCCTCATCCTCCCGTACCTGCCGAGGGGGGCTGTCAGTTCCTTCGGCGGTTCGCTCAATCTGATGTTCGGCAGAAGGTAATCCCCTACCTGTGTGTACGTCAGTGTTATGCTCATTTTCCGCGCTCCTTTCGGCGGTCTGTTGCCGCTCATACTTTTTTATTGTCAGTTCAACATCACGCAAAACCTGTGCGGACAGTTCATTTGTTGCCGTTCCAAGGGAATACACCATGTCCGGGGTGTTAAAGTCAAAGATGTATTGGAAATCTTCATCTTCAAAATGTTCTGCGGGGTCAATGCCGCAACGTGACATGAGTGTATACGCAATACTGTTGGTAAGCGCGTCCTCAAAAGCGACACCGAGATTATAGTCGTCCAATTCGTTAAGGAAACTGTCCTCGGCACGGTGGCGGATTTCACTTGCGTTGTCACTATAATACTCAGCGGCAAGTTGCCGTGCAATGTTGCGGAAGGAATCTGCGAGTGTATCGCCCACATTGTCGTAAATTTTATCAAGGGTTTCTAAAACAAGTTCGCGGTGTTCCTGTCGCATTTCCCATACATAGACGGGGCGAGAGTTATAGAGTGCCGCTTCCGTGTCGTTTACGTCAAAGACGTATTTCAAACGCGGGTAATTACCACTGTCGTCAATCAATGCAATGCCTTTTGTGCCGCGTACTACCCAACGATTAAATTGGTCGTTCCATGTTTCAATGGGGGCGCAGGCGATGGCATCCGGGCGTTGGACGTGAATGAGAAGTTGGTCGGGGAATGGGTATTTGTACAACCGAGCGGCTGTATCAAGAAAGTCCGTCCAATTTGAACCTTTGGTAGTGATTTCCGAAGCTGCCCGTTCAGATACAGATTGGAAAAATTGTAATTTAGATGGCATAGGTCTTATCCCTCCTCCTCGTCGTTATGGTACGCAGGGTTGAATGATTGTGCGGAAAATTCCTCGTCCGTCATAGTTTGCAAGACCGCAAGGGCGCTTTCCGCAATTTCACGCATAGCGGGGTCGTCGAAATGGGGCATTGCATTAGTGATTTCCGCTATGCAGGCCGCACGGGTGCTTGTGTCATAAATACAAAGCAGATTTTCTTGCTCCACGGTGAAAGATGTCAGATTCATGTTACTCAACCTCTCTGTGTTTGTTTTTGTTGGTATCGGGTTGCCCTTGCTGTGCCGCTTTTTGCTTGCCTTGTTCAAGGCGTTCCATCAGCTTGGGCTTGGTTTTGGATGCGCTACTGCGATTGGCGGCGGGCTTTTCAGTGTGTACCGCTTTTGCAAGTTCGGCCAATGATATAACCTTACCTGCTTTTACGTCAGCTTCCAACTCTGCCACGGTTGCGCCGGCACGTTCGTTGGAGATTGTTCCAACTTGGGACAAGGTTGAGGTATCAATAGTCAGCGGCTTTATGGGTTCTTCCCCGAAGAAAACGTAATTATCGAGTTCCTTAAACCCTGCGCTGTCAACAAAATGTGCGGACGTATCACCGTTATATTTCAGCACGATAACGTCGCTAACGGAAACGGAGCGTCCTGTATAATCCGCAGGATGCTCCGTATTGAATTGGCTGTAGATATTGTTTAACACGGGGTAGCGGTCAGACAAAAATTCAATCCGTTCTGTGAATGGTGCTGTGTATACGAGTTCATAATTGGAACGGTCTACGGTTAAGCCGTTAGCTTCCAGTTCCCGTATGGAAGTAAAACGAAGATGTTGCGCTTCGTCTATTCCGCTTGGAATTTGATAAATGCCAAAGCGGTTGCCCGTGTCATGCAGTAATTCCGATTCGAGCCGTGCTTCTTTTTGCTCAATCGCCGCTATTTGTGCCGCTCGAAGGGGTGAACGCTCCCAATCAGCTTCTTCTATGCCGAAGATGCCGTCATGGATGTTAATAATATTGCGGTCACATATTATTCCCTCTGTATCGTCCGTATACAGGCAAAATACAGCATGGTTTGAATCGTATAATTCCAATGCCCGCTCTTTTTTTAATGGTAGTACGCCCGCCCATTCATAACCGTATTTGTGCATATCGACCATGCTGATGGCCGGGTCAGGGAGCAAAAAGTCAGGCTTTGGGTTTTCCGCTTCTGCCTTTTCGGACAGCACCTGTTTAACCGCCTCGTGAACGATTGGGGGTGTGGGCGAGTTTTCGATATGCGGTGGAACATTTTCGGGTGCGCGGGTAAATCCGAACGCACCTGTATCGGGCGAATTTGCCACGGTGTCAATTTTTTGCTTGATTTCGTGCGGCATATCTTTGTCATAGAAAGTCACGCTACGGTCAGTACCGATATGCGCTACGGTTGGATAATCGCCGTTTATTTCCTCCGCACGATTCCAAACCGTTATACCATTACCGAGAAAGCCATAACCCAAATCATATTCCTTTGCGGGCTTTTCTTCGGGTGGAGCGGCAGTTATGTCAAGTACATCGGACTTTTCTGATTCCCTAAAAGTTGGCTGCTCCGACTTAGACACAATGGAATAGCCCGCTTCTTCGAGCCGCTTCTCCCAATGCCCCATAAACATTTGGTTGCTTTCGTTGTCGGCGGGGTCAATATTTTTTAACTTGATACTAAAATCACCGTCTATTTCCTCAACGCGCCATTGTTTGTTTTCGATTTGTAACACATCGCCGACTTGTACCTTTTGTTTTTCCGCTTCCGGCATAATAGGCTTGCCCTCTGCATCAAAGGTGATTTTCACATCTTCGCCGTCAATTTCCATAATTCCGCGAACAGGCATATATCCCTGTTGTTCGATATTGGCAAGCCACATAGTAGCGAAATCGTTTAATTCGTATTGTAAATTGTGAGCAGCACGGTTGTTTCCGTTGCCGTCTACACTCATACCCCTGCCATTGTCGTCAAAATATTGATAAATCGGTGGTATGCTCTGTTGAAATACAACCCCCTCCATTGTTTTTCCAATGTTATTAAAGCGAAACTCCATCATCGGGTCGTAGCACAAATCGCCGTTCATTTCATAAGTGTGCATAACAGATATACGGTCTCCGAAAATGTATTCCAACGACAAGGGCATCATACCGCCGCCTGCTTCAAGGCGCAGATAGCTGTAATCGCCTTTGGCAAATTCGGGTAAAAGCTCTGCAAATTTTTCGTACAATTTTTTATCCACTGTGTTTTTCACCTCCTGCTGCGGAATGGGTTTGTTTCGTTTTTGTTCAATCGGCGTAAGTTTGATTGCGTTGCGTAATTCATGCAAATATCCGCCGATAACGGTTGAATTGCGCTTATGTTTGCTTGAATAGTAGCGATAGCCGCTTTCGCTGACTTCCGCAAGCCCGGTGTTTACCCAACCTTGTGTCCGAAGCGGTAGTTTGATGTCATACAGCTTGAACAGGTCGAGCATGGGGTTTTTACCGCCAAATGCGTACTCGTCATAACCGACTGAAATTGTTTTTCCGCTTGCCATCGCCTGTGCGATTTCGTCCACGCGGTTATCGAATTTTTCTTGAAAGAGGCGTTCTTGCTCTTTTCCCGCCAGTGCCGCATCTTCTCGGCGTTTTGCATCTTCCGCGTTACGGAGTTCGCGGACGGGTACATTGTGGGCTTCACAATCATCAAGACGGTTTACTACGGCTGCGTTTTGGTATTTCGCCCATTTTGTTGGGTCTGCCATGTCGGATTCAAATTGTGCGGCAATTAACGGTATAACCTCGTCAAACTCGGCTTCGGTGGGGCGCACGTTTACCCATTTATGGGCTTCCTCGTCGTATTCGTCGCGGAAATATTCTGATGTACGGTCAATACGTCCACTTGCCGTAAGGAAAAATAATTGCTTATTGTCGTTTATTTCTCGGCTGTAGATTTGATACTTGCCGATGGGTTCTTCCACCGTTACACGGATTTTTTTGCCTGTGCGGTTGAAATTACCGCCATCAAATACAGGTGTCATTAACACGCCTGCGCCGACACGTTGCGGGTCGGCAACTTGGGCGTGACGGGCATAACCTGCCAAAAGTTCTGCGACGGCGGGGTTGACAGCGGACTTGGGTTGTGGCTTTGCAATATCGGGTGTTTCACGCATAGCGTTCTTGGGTTCAAGATATGCCTTGATAAATGCGAAATCTTCCAATCGCCCCTTAAAGTCCGGGTTATCCATGTATTGCGTGTATAAAGGGTAATGCTCCCCGGCTTCATGTTCTCCGGGTTCAAGCAACATATCATTTACCACACGGCTAACAATTTGGTCGCAAGCTGCCCGTGCCGCATCATCATCTGTGTATAACAATGTGCCGGATGAAACTACGTATTGGGCGGCTCTTTCGGCAACAATGTTAGCGTATTTGGCGTATATTTGATTTGCAGGCGATAATTCCGCAGGCATGGTAATCGGCGGTTCTTCCAAAGTAATCTGCATATCATCTATGGAAAAGACAATATTACGCTCTTTGACGAGTTCTTGAAATTTACCGTCAATAGCGTCAATCAATTCCGTTGTGGCTTTTCGGATAGTATCAAGAGAAGCGTTCAATTCCTTTAATTCGCGTCCTCTCGACCATTCCGCAATATACCCAAAACTGTTTGCCCCGGTATCTATGTCAAAATAGGAGTTGACGGAAAATGATATTGATTCGGCTTCAACTTCTTCGGTGCGACGGTCTTTGGGTTCGACATTTTCGCCCGTTTGACGTATAGCTTCCAAGTCATGCAATTTTGCATGAGCGATTTCGTGAATGATTGCAGAAACCGTTTGTACTTCGCTCATGCCCTCGCGGATAACGATTTTATCCCCGAAAATGCACTTGCCATCCGTATCGTCGGGCAATGGCTCAAATACGATAGGCAACGGCGAAACAGCGCGCAGCGCGTCCATGAACGCCTCATATTGTTCCACGTTACCTGTGAGGTCTTGAACAAGGCTCGGAAGCGGCTCACCGTCTGTTTGGCTTACATCGAACACATTTACAATCCTAAACCGCGCCATCTTAATTTCGATTTCTTCGCGGAGCGGTTCGCCGTCCTCGCCGATAATGGGGCGTTGGGTTACGGGGTCGATTTTTTCGAGTTCTTTTGTGATTTTGAGGGGGATAGGCGCAAATATTTTAATGGCCTTTTCGCCTTTTTTAACGCGCCTCTTGAAATTGGTCTGCCACGCATTAAATCCCGCAACAAGGGTAGCATCCGGTTTTTGCATATGGATTAACATAGTGTTGCGGGTAGAATATTTATGAAAGCGTGACATGGTTCTGAGGTAATCAGCGTAGGCATCACTGTTGAAAAGGTCTTTTATACCCTGTTCCAGTTTTGACGTTAATTCCTTAACCTGTGTCGAATCAGCCATTTACGTCACTCCCTTTCGTCGCGTTTTGATTTGGTTTTGTTGCCGTTATCGGGTTTTACGGCATCGGCTTCACGCACTTTTTCTTTTGCGTTTTTCATTTTTTCTTGCAGCGTGGGTTTCTTGGTGGGTGTTACCTTTGCCTGCTCTTTCAGAGGTGGCTCTTTTTTTGCTTCAAGCAAAGCGATTTTTTTAACAGCCCATTCGGGCAGCTTGGCAGGGTCAGCAATTCCCGCGATTTGATGTCTGCCGAAGCATACCGTTTCGCCGGAATAAAGTTCCTCGCCAAATACAGACGTACCTTTGGCGTTGGGTCTTGCGCCGTTGCCGTGGGTGCAAAGAACAAGCTGATGTTCGGACGTGCGGTATTCGGGTTTCAATTCGCTTGCGCTGACGATTATCAGCTTCTCGGTGAAATCTTCGTTGTGGCTGTAGGGCAGGCAGTCCGCGGTTTTCAGTTCAGCATATTCAATGCCGCTCTTGCTTTGGCTTAAATCCCGTCTTGATTGAACACAGCTTGCGTTATATTGCACTTTGGATGCAAAAACAGTAATCGCTTCAAGGTAGTCATTGGTATGCCCTGTGAAAATATTGTTGTCGCCGGATTCGTTGTAATACGGCGTAAAACGATTTTCAACCACCATGTAGCGGTACTCCGCGTCCGGGTTTTCGGAAATAATAATGTCGCTGTCGTTGATGGATACACTGTTCATTACCGTATACCCGTTATCATTTCGACTTTCCGTTGTTTCGGGTTGCGTGTTTTCTGGGGTTGGCGGAAGCTGCTCATCGCCGAGGGGGATTTCAGGGAGTTTGCGTTTATTTAGCCTGCTGTTTACTTCGCCTTCAACCTCACCTACAACTTCGCTGACTTGCTCATGGTCATAGTCGTAATCAGGATTGTCGCTTACAAGGCTTGTAGAAGCCATTTCATAAAGTGCGGCAAGCGGCCTATCGTACAAGGTCAGATAATCTGTTACTTCGGAAGAAAATAAGCCTATATTTTCCTCTACCATGTTTATGAGAGCCTTTAACTCATCGGGGGCGGTGTTGGGGAAAAAGCCATTTTCATACTCGGCGCGCAGCCGCTCGTTTAAGATTCTGTCGTGAACGCTTGCGAAACTACCGTGTGCCAGTTCCGCCCCGGTGAGTGTTATGGCGTAGGGGTCTTGTGTATCGTCAACCCAATCGTATTTATCGCCGTATCGGTTTACGGTAGTGTCGCAATGCCACCCGCCGTCTGCATTACGGAAAATAATAAACGGCTCTTTCGCGGCACTTTCAACTTCGTGCATAATTTTTCCAATAGCTTGGTTGAATGTCATGCCGTTATCATTCCTCTCGCTTTGTATTGTGGGATTCATTTGCTCCATGCGGTCATTTACGGCACTTTCAATCTGTTTAACCGCATCGTTGGCTAATGCTTCGTTATAAAACCAACCCTCGTAATTGGTTGCCATGTTGGTGGGGAACATTTCTTGTATTGCGGTAAGAGGGCGGTCAATGGTAGTCAAGTAATCCGTAACAGAATCCGAAAATGAACCGACATTAGCCTCGAAGAAACTTACAAGGGCGTTGAGATTGTCAGTATCTTCGCCTGATTCTCTGATGTAGAGATATTCCTCACGAAGCCTGTTACATAAAACCGTATCCCGTACAAAGGGGAACTCTCTCTTTGAAAAATCAGCCCCGAAGAAAGAAACAGCGAGAGGGTCTTTTTCTACGATGGCACTGTAGAAATCCGGTATCGCTTCTGCCGGATAAGGATAAGTCACCACCCATTCATTGTTTTGCCTGCTGACAATAACCAATGTACCGCTTTCGCCGGCTTGTATAAGCGGCATTACGCTTTCAATAGCCTGCTTAAATGTCATTTGTGCAGCTCCTTTCTTTCGGGCGGCTCATTACCGTCTATCGGTACGGCGTTGCGTTCCGCTTCCTCTTTGAAATGTTTAAGGCGGCTAATTAACGTATAATGCGCTTCATCAGCCGCCTTTCTGATTTCTGATTCCATGCGGTTCGCCGCCGCAGCGTCCGTCAGATAGTCCGATAAAGAAAAATCACGCCCTTGTCGTTGGCGTGTGTACTCATGTGGCATTTACTTCGACCCCCTATTAAATTCCATTTTGAAATTAACAAAACCCTCGCCGGTGTCGTTGAGAATTATGGTTGCATCATATTTGCGGCCTGTTTTTTCGGAGTGAAGCCCCTTTAATGCAACCTGTCCGTCTTTAAGTATTGCAGTTACAATGTCAGCGGTTAGGGTGCGTTTTTTTGTTATCCAAAATTGGGAACGCTTCCACATCTTAAAAAAGCAATTATGCGTATCGCAGAAATAGCCTTTTTCATACTCGCGAATAAAAGAACCGCAACGGGGACATTCGCCGAGCGGTTCGCTTGTGTGCTTATCGGTTTTGAACAGGTGGGCAAATTCGGGCTTGGGAGTGTTGTTTTCCTTTACAATTTTTGTGATAAACGCCGCAATATCGCTCATAAACTTGCCCTCTTGCAATTCGCCGCGTTGTATCTGCATCAGCTTATGCTCCCATTCTGCGGTCAGCATAGGCGAGGTCAGCACATCGGGCAAGACGGCTATCAGATTTTTGCCCTTGTCCGTTGGGATAAGGTTTTTCTTTTGCCGTTCAATAAAGCCTGTTTTAACGAGTTTTTCAATGACGGCGGCGCGTGTGGCGGGTGTGCCAAGTCCGCGCCGTTCTGCATCGTCAGGCATATCTTCCGCACCTGCGGATTCCATGCTCGACAGGAGGGTATCTTCTGTAAACGGACGCGGCGGTGATGTGAAACCCTCTTTTATAGTGATGGTGATATTGGCGAAGGTCTGCCCCTCGGAAAAGCCGGGGAGTTCATTTTCGCCCTCGCTTTCGTCTGTATTATCGGGTTCAGGTGTTGATTTCAATGATGCCTTAAACGTCGTATCAATCGCTTTCCAACCATCAGTTATAATGGTTTTGCCTTTTGTGGTGAAGGTGTGACCGCCGCACTCTAAAACGGTTGTAACCGCTTCATAACTGTGAACGGGCGCAACGGCGCATAGCATACGAACGCTGACAAGGTTCAAGATGCCGCGTTCCCCGGTTGAAAGTGCGGAAAATTCGGTTGTGGAAATAGCGGCGGTGGGGATAATGGCGTGATGGTCTGTTACCCGCTTATCGTCAATAAGTTTGTCAATATCGGGGGTAAATTCCATGTCGCCGCAAAATGGTGATTGCGATTGCAGTAATGCGACAACACCTTCAGCCGTACCGCGCATATCGGAAGTCAGATAGCGGGAATCCACCCTCGGATATGACAATATCGCCCGTTCATATAAGGCTTGTGCGTATTCAAGTGTTTGCGCCGCTGTGAAACCCAAAAGCCTGTTGGCATCACGTTGTAAAGCCGTAAGGTCGTATAACTTGGGCGGGGATTCTGTTTTCTTTTGCCGCTCTGCCGAGCGGACGGTAGCAGTTTTGCCGTTGCAATCTATGCGGACATCTTCGGCTGCTTGTTTATCTTTCAATTTATCACCGGACGCGGCAAAGTTGGAACAATCTATCATAGGCGTATAAAACGGCTCTTTGACGAACCCGGATATATCCGCATCGCGCTTGACGAGCACAGCCAGTGTTGGGGATTGTACCCTTCCTGTGTTAAGCAGACTACCGTAAAGCACGGTAAATAACCGAGTAGCGGAAAGGCCAACGAGCCAGTCTGCGCGTTCGCGGCAAGTTGCGGCGGCGGCGAGGTTGTCGTAATCTTTGCCATCGGCGAGATTATCAAAACCCGCCTTAATTGCCGCATTTTCAAGGGAAGAAATCCATAACCGCTTGATTGCCTTTTTACATTTTGCGTGGGTATAGATGCTCCTAAAAATATTTTCGCCCTCTCTGCCTGCGTCACAGGCGTTAATGATGCAGTCCACATCGGGGCGTTTCATTAAATCCATAAGGATTTTAAGCTGTGCCGCCTTGCTTTTAATGGCGGAATACTGCCATTTGGTTGGGATAATCGGCAAATCCGCATACCGCCACTTGGCAAATCTCTTGTCGTAATCATCGGGCGCGGCGAGTTCAAGCAAATGTCCGGCACACCAAGAGATAAGGAAATTACCACCCTCCATGTACCCGCCGCGCTTCTGCGATACGCCGAAGGCCTTTGCGATGCTTTCCCCGACTGACTTTTTTTCTGCAATAATAAGCTGCATTTGAAAACCTCCTTAAATTTATGGAATAAAAAAACCGAAGAAAATATACGATAACGTAAATCCTCGGCTTGTCTTTATATAATTCAATATGATACTTTTAGCGGTGACACCGCACTTCAATACATCAAAAAATGTCAGCAAATGTAAAAACGACAATTGCACAGTTATCTGTATAAATGATAAAAAACTCGTTGAAATTTATGTCTAAACCACTTGCGCTATTTGCTCATGTATGCTATTATCCGGTTAAACATTTTCAAGAGTGTGTTGTGAAACAAATGCACCAAAAAATTTCTAGTCACTTGACTAATTTAGGGGGGTGTCTTTTATGTCGAATGATTCTGTTCATTTAATCATTAAAGACATGCTGAATGTACTTTATTGCAATCATTTCGATATTTTTGCTGGTTACTTAATGTTTCCAAAAAACAAAGACAAGCGCATGTCATTTATTAATTTAATTTGTGAAAAATTAGCTGATAATAAAAATGAAGAAATCGCTGTGCTTTCTAAAGATGCCATTCAATTGCAATTAATTGAATACTTCAATAATAAAGATTACGTTAATCAATTCCGCGCAGCAGTTGATGAAATGTTGGTTTCTGTACTAAAAATCACTTGTGAACAAGACGGTGAGTTAGAGTTGGCTATGCGTTCTGGGCTTATATGGAATTTTGTCGGCATTGTAGCAAAGAAATGTATAGGCTCAGGTTGCACTGATATAATAAATGCAGATGACTTAGTTAATGTGGAACCTTACATTGCACAACGAATAGTAAGCGGATTCAATGGTTCTGTGTGGGATTCCCGCAAGTCCGATGAGCCTATCCTTAACGCTATTGCACCTAAAAACTATATTTATAGTAAAATACGGTGGAAAATAAAACATTTAAATAAATTGAAGAAGCGAGTAAAAAGTATATTTATATTACACAGGGTAAGGTATGAAGTTGGGTTGCTTGAAAACGAAGCAATTGAAGTTGTTGAAATTTTCTTTAATAAAGCGCGACGCATCCTTAAACGAAAGTAAAATTAACCATTGCATATGTTCATTTTTTGTTAAATCCTGCATATAATGGATACATGCTTTTATTTCATTTAATTTGTAATATATTATATAATTACATTTTGAAAGGGGATGTTCTCATGAAAGCAATTAACAGTACCCTTCTTCAAAAGTTATTTTACAAGCCAATGCCACAAAAAAGCAAAAATATAAGAGATGCCTACATTTTTGTAAAGGATAGAATTTTCCCCGGTGAATTGAACTTTGTAAATTTTTTACAAGCTACGACAATTGATAAACAAATGGAATATGCGTTAAAAATTATCAAACGTCTTTCTTTTGAATCTAATTTTCCGCCACCATTTAGCACAATGAATGATGTAGTTGCTATTGAGACAGCAGAAAAAAACAGCAATTATAGAGGACAGCATGTAGCTAGAGACCATTTTCTTCATGTCATTTATCTTTACATGCTAGGAATCTATATGTTTTTTTATGATAAAATATTTTTTGAAAAAATTAAAGAGAATTATAAATACAAACGAGTATCAACAAAAGATTTTGAAAACAAAGAGCATGATTGCTTAAAGGATTTCATAAGCGCATGGAAATATTTTTGCTTATATCATGATGTTGGATATAGTATCGAAAAATTGAGTAATAGTGGTATAAATTTAAATCTTGAGAACATATCTGAGTTCTCACGTTCTTTTGATTCATTAAATATACACAGGGAGCTTGTGACATCTTCTACAATGAAAATACTTTCTAGGATGGTAGTATTAGCAGATATAATTAAAAACTCTAATGTTTATTTAAATGAAAACAATGTATTATATAAACAATTATCTAATGAAGATAAAGATACTGATAAAGTTGCAAATAAAACAGAAGATAACGATGACGATAAAGAAGCTAATGACGAAATTATTAAAAGCATTAACGCAAACAAGTGGTTAATGTTAGACAAAATATATTCTAGTGGTTCCTTAAAAATTGCATTGTCTGTGTTTAAGATTACTGATTTTATGGTTATGGCATTCCAAAAAACAAATGGAAAGCCTTCTTTTGCTGTACTTCCAACAGAAAATGGAAAGCACTCAATAATATTATTTGAAGGTTGCAAAAAAAAATCAATTATTTTTGATATAATAAAAGAACCTGAAATTGTATTTTATGATGATTTTAAAAGCAGTGCATATAATTTTCAATTTTATTTAAATGAAAATGCAGATTATGGGTTTTTATCAAACAAATTAGAGCATTATTCAGATTTAAAGGGTGTTTTGGAACTGTTACCGCAAAGATTGTCTGATGACTTAAAATCAAAATTTATAAGAATAAGTAATGACCAAGATTTATACGATTATCAATATGAAATATACAATTTTTTTGACAACAATATAAAGGAATTAGATAAGGAATTTACCTTATTTAAAGCATTGAATGAAGAAAATGTAACCGAGCAAGATATTCAAAAAATGCTACATGGGTTGGCATTTTCTCAAGAGACTAAAACAAAAATTCAAAACGACTTTTTTGTATCATTGACTACCCAAGTTTCTTCAATGATAAAAACGGATAAAACATATGAAGGAAATAATATAACAAAATATGTTGGCTTTTATACTGACTTAGTAAAAGATGAATTAATGAATATAACAACAGGGACTGGTCAAGCGACATTCAATCTTTTTGTTAGTACATTTAAGGCTGAAAAATCTGAAGAAGTGAACGCAGAGCTAACTTTTCGGATAAAAATGCTTATGCTTTATTGTAAAATATTAAAACAATGTATTGGTCTATTTCCTGTATCTTATGAAGGAATGAAACTTAATTTCAATTACGAATCAAAAATCCTTGAACATGATGTTACAGGCTTTAGCGAAATATACAGTGATAAGATTAAAAATGTTTTTATGAAGTATTTTGAAACCGATATTAATTTGAATACTGTTATTAATAGTTACAATGTCCCACATGGTAATGAATACGACCATGGGATGGTAACAAGTTATTTATATGCCTATATTTCAAACTCGTTTAACAAAATTATTGCAAAAGCAAACGACGAACAAAAAAAATTATTATCGTTAATATTCAATTACTCACTTGAAAATAGTAAAATAAAAGGCAGAATAGTAGACAATTATCGCCATATACAGGAAGATGTTTTTTTGTCATTATTTATACACAATATATCTCCTAAGCATTTTAAAGAAGAAAGCAACTTGAAAAAATATCGAACTGGAATAGATGAACCATTTGTTTATCTAGCATTGCTTTGCGACTCTCTACAGCAATGGAATAGACCTCATGCAATACACCCAAGTGTACTTGATAAGGCTCCAAATTTGGATGCAAGTAATGAATATGATATACAAATAGATGATGATTTCATTGCTGTTTATGAAACAAATAGTGAAAATATGCAGAAGAAATTAAAATCGACAATTGATGCTTTTGAAGAATACCTTGAAAATCCTAGAGCTTTTGTTAGAAATAGATTTTCAAAAATAATCCGTTAAGTTGTTTAAAGGCTTAAATTCGATGCTTTAAACCTAGAATATATTTTAACATGAATTTCATAATGTCATTTAATGCAAGAAGTTCATTTAAATTTAACCTATAAAGCTGTAAATTAATCCCTTTTATTGTGCGTTCACGTTCATTTTCATATTCGTATATTGTTTCATACAGTAATACGTCTGGCGAAATATCTAAGGAAAATATTAACCGCATAAAAGTATGCAAACTTGGACATTTACTCCCTCTCTCAATTTGAGTAATGTAGTCATGTGAAGTGTCGGCTTGCTTCGCAAGAGCTTGCCGAGTTAATCCTTGTTTTTCTCTTTCATCCCGTAATCTTTTCCCAAAATCTACTTGCCATTTTTTGAGGTTCTCTGATTTTTCCATGCAACACCTCGTTAAAATAATATATTAGAGTAGAGCAATTCAATGTTTAACTAACGTATGATTTGTTTAATAAAAACATTCCCTAATGGAATTTAATTTATTCCTATACAAGGTAGTAACACACATTCCTTTACATCTGCATTTATGTTAAAAGAACGAAAATATGCTTAAACGAATTTACAAATTAATCAACAGTAAAACTTTGAATAAATAGAACAGGGGCGGTTTCCCGCCCCTGTTCCGTGTTTTTGCCGCAAATTTTGAGCCTAAAACCCGCTGCGCGGCAGTCTGCGCGGGTTGAAGATTGTAGTCGCCCAAGTATCGTTGCCGATTACCCATTCGTCTGAACCGGGTACGCGGCCACCAACGTCAACTTTCATGGCGAACATCATACCGTCGGGAAGAAACGCTTGCTGTTCGGAAAGCACATCAACGTGCAAGCGAGGTCTTTCAACGGCAGTAAAGCCTGCGGGTACTTGCCCGAAGGAAATGGTGAGTTCCACCAAATATTCGTTAGCGGCAAGGCCCAAGTGTACAGGACGCAATTCAATTACATTATTACGGGTGCTGCTGAGGTTGTCGGCTACTACAATGTCATGGCCTCTATTGGTTCGAGCCGTGATGGTGTAGCGCAGACTGTGATTGAAAGTGCCTGTGATAAGTCTATCCGCACGAACGGCGTTTGTGGGAAGAATTGCCCTCCAATAGAAATTGCCGAGGGGGATAGTGGAATCGTTGCGGATTGTGCGAATGTCGTAGAAGATGCTATGCCCCTGCATTGCTTCGCGCTGACCTTGCAGGTTAATGGTTACGCCTGTGTTGGCGGGGAAGTTGGGGAAAGTGAAACGCACAATTTGAGAAGCAAATTCAATCTCAAAGGGGATGGGCTGCGGGTTAATCATATAATGAGGGGGTGCGGCTACCTGAACGGCGTAGTATCTGCCGAGGGGTAGCGGCCTTGATACAGCCATACCTCTTTGGTTGGTGATAATGCGGTCTACCAAGTTACCTGTTCTTTCCGAGAAAATCTCAAAGATTGCTCCGGTTAGCGGCGTTCCGGCAGGGAGCGCGTTTTGCTCGTTGTTTGCGCCGCCTACTACTTGGATTTGTAACTGCCCTGCGATGGGTATGGCTTCCCAACGGATTTCCGTAACACGCCCTGCGATAAATTCAACAGTACGCGGCACATCGTCACGGGAATAACCCGGTGCGGGTCTGGTTAAGCGTATGGTGTATCTTCCCGGCACAAGTAATGCTGAGAAGTCAATCACGCCCATGTTGTCGGTTTGGAAGTTTCCAACGACTTGGTTGTTGTGGTCGAACACCATAAATTCTGCGTTGAAAATCGGAGCTTCGGTGATTGCATCGAAGTGAAGAAGCCTGAATCCTGCAAGGGGAGCGATGCGAATTTCCAAAACCGCTTGCTGGACTGCCGCTACTGTAACAACGTGAATATCAGTATCGGCTTGTGAGCCTCTTGCGGTATTCATCACACGCACATGGTACACGCCGGGGGGAAGATGGTTAAGGTTTACGCGACCTGCTCTGTCGGTGAGGAAATTTCCGTTTGCCGCAAGTTGCGGGCTGTTGGCGGGTGTGCTTGGCTGATTGCCGTGAAGCATTTGCCCTGTAACAATCTGCCCGTCTGTGCGGCGTACTTCAATCTCAATACCTTCGAGCGGTCTGCGGGTTTGGGAATCGGTTACGACTACCAAAAGCCCTGCGGCGGGTGTGTTTTCTACCGTCAACACATGGTCGCGCTGTCTTGCGGAAGCGTCGATGTTGAAAGCGATTACTTCCTCGTCAACGATAAAGCCCGGTAATGCGCGGGTTTCACGCAAATAGAAGCGTCCGTCCTCGATAACAGGTAAGAAGATTAAACCGTTGCGGTCTGTTACAAAGTCATGGAAGCCCGTTTGCGGGTTTACAAGCCTTGTACCATCGGGGCGGGAAATTTCAAAGACAACGCCCTCAAGCGGTGCGCGTGTTACGCTGTTAATTTTGCGGATGGTAAGCTGTGCGTCACGGTAGTTGCGAATGGTGACGGTGGTGTTTACGTCGTTCGCGCCTACGGTGATAATCACAGGCTCGGCAATGCGGAAGCCGGGCAATGCGCGGGTTTCTGTGATGATATACGTTCCCGGTTGAAGTACGCCGATTCGTGCGATACCTGCGGCATCGGACACAAATTCAAATGTGCCGTTAAGCGGGTTGCGTAAGCGTTCGCCTGTTGTGCCTGTTCCGAAGAAGTGTGCAACCTCGAAAACTACGCCTTGTAAGGGTTGGTTGGTATCGCCATCGAGCTTTAAGATATTCCACTCGGAATATCTATAGTTCCTGATAGTAAGGGTTGTGGGTTGGTTATCGCCTACAACAAATACCACAGGCTCGGCAAGCATATACCCCGGCAATGCGCGGGTTTCGGTGGCTACAAAAGTGCCGTGTTCCAAGTTCGGGATTCTTATAAGCCCTGCGCGGTCAGTAGTCCAAACGAAGCTGCCGTCTACAGGATTACGCAGTCTTTCACCTACAGAACCGTTGGCAAAGAAACGGGCAATTTCAAACTGAACGCCCATCAGCGGTTCCCCTGTGTGTCCGTCAATTTTACGGATATTGATGTCGGGGTAGCGGAAGTTGCGAATGGTGATGATATAGTCGCGGTCATGCCCGACAACAAATACAGTGGGTTCTGCTGCCATATATCCGGGCAATGGGCGTGTTTCAACCGCCACATAAGACCCTGCGGCAAGCATCGGCAATCGAATCATACCCACGTTATCGGTAGTAAACTCAAAGCCGCCGTTAATCGGGTTGCGGATGCGTTCCCCTGCGAGAGTGGTAATCTCGAAAACTACGCCCTGCAATGGCTCGTTGGTATCGCCGTCAATCTTATGAATAACAAAGGTAGCCAAACGGGGATTGACGAAACGCTCTACCAAAGTTTGACCTGCCACTACTTGAATGGCGCGGCTTGGCTCAACAATAGCAAAGCCTTCGGGTGCGCGGGTTTCGATTAGTTCATAACTGCCGGGGGCGAGTACGTCAATGATTGCCATACCGCCTTGATTGGTAACGACACGATGAACAAGCTCACCGTTTAAGCGGCGTACCTCAAACTCTGCGTCGCCGAGAGGGTTGCCGTCTTGGTCTACCTTTTCGATAATTAAAGACGGTGCGCGGTGGTTAATGAAGCGTTCTGTCAAAGTTTGACCCGCCACGATTTGAACAGCGCGGCTTGGCTCGGTGATTACAAAGCCCTGCGGTGCTTGGGTTTCGATAATCTCATATACGCCCGGTGCGATACCGTCAAAGACAAGCATACCGCCTTGATTGGTAACGCCCTGTGCTACGAGTTCGCCGTTTAAGCGACGGATTTCAAACACAGCCCCACCGAGAGGGTTACCGTCTTGGTCTGCCTTTTCGATAATCAAAGACGGTGCGCGGTGGTTTACAAAGCGTTCTACCCTTGCTTGCCCTGCTACAATTTCAACAGTCCGTGCAGGCTCGGTAATAACAAAGCCTTGCGGTGCGCGGGTTTCTTCAATGATATAAGTTCCCTGTGCAAGGTTGGGTACATGGATAAGACCGCCGTTGTTGGTGACTGTGCGTAATACAAGTACACCATTGGGGCGGCGTATTTCAAATTCTGCGCCTTGTAAGGGGTTGCCGCTTTCGTCCACTTTTTCAATCGTCAACGAGGGCTGACGAGTATTGGTGAACGTGGTGCGGACGGTTTGATTGGCTAAAACTTCAACGGTTCTGCCTGTTTCGCCAAGCACAAATCCGGGCGGCGGTGAAATTTGTTCCACGATATATGCCCCTGATGTGAGGTTGGGAATGGTGATAATGCCGCTGACAGGCGCAAGGAAATCGCCGACGACTTCACCGTTCGGACGAGAAACGCGGAATCTACCGCCTTGTAACGGGTTGTGGTTTTCGTCGATGTTTTCAATTACAAGCGTACCCAAACGATAATTGCGGAAACGCTCGATACGGTTTTGACCGGGCGCAAATTCCACGGTGCGGGCTTGCTCTACGATGGCAAAGCCGGCAGGGGCTTGGGTTTCTTCGATGATAACCGTGCCCGGTTGGATATTGTTTAGCACGAATATACCTGCGTTATTGGTTGTGCCAATGGCAATGCGTTCACCGTTGGGGCGGCGTACTTCAAAGGTTGCACCTGCAAGGGGTCTACCCATGTCGTCCACTTTTTCGATTGTTAAAACCGAAAGACGCGGGAATACAAAACGGGTTACGGGTGCGGTGTTGGCAAGCACTTCTACGGAGCGTCCTTCTTCGCCAATCATAAAACCGTTAGGCGCGGAAGTGGCTTCTACGAAGTACCAGCCGGAGGTCAAGTTCGGGATATTGATAATGCCGCTTGCGCCTGTGGTGAAAGTTCCCACAAGTTCACCGCTTTGGCGGTTTACGCGGAAAGTTGCCCCTGCGAGGGGTGTGCCGTGTTCGTCTACCGCTTCTACGGTAAGGCTACCCAAACGCGGCGAGTAGAAAGTTACAAGGGCGGGTGCATGGGGTTGTACATGAACGGTTCTCACGGTTTGCATATCAAATTCAAAGCCGTGGGGTACATCCACTTCGCGAACGGTAAACCATCCGAGCATACGCGGAATTTCAATCAAGCCTTGATTATCAGTGATATGCTCACCTACAAAAGAATTGTCTTGACGATATACGCGATACCTTGCCCCTGCAATCGGGCTGTTATCATAGCTGTCAATCTTGCGGATAATCAGCGTAGACAACGGGCGATTGGTAAATTCAAGGCGGTAGGTCTGTCCGTCAGGCCGTACATGAATTGTTTGGGGAACAACCACGCTGCCGAGTTCAAAGGCATCGGGTGTCCATGTCTGCGCCACAACATAGGAATCGGGGCGAAGATTGGGGATAAGAAAATATCCCTCTTGGTTGGTGCGGAATAAGCCGTTGCCTGTGCCGACAACCGTGCCGTCAGAGGTAGTTACCCTAAATTCGCCGTTTTGAATCGGCAAGCCTGTAACTTCACAGCGCAGGGTTACGAGCAACGAGCCGAAGGGGTAGTTGCTAAAATGGGTTTCTACGATAGAAAATCCATCAGGGCGCAGAAATGCGTGTTGGCGGTTATTTACGGCAAGCATATAATTCGGCGGGGGTATGGTTTCCTCGACGACATACGCGCCGGGTTCAAGTCCCGTAATTACAACGATACCGCTGTGATTCGTGGTAAATGTGCCGATTACCGTGCCGCGAGTACCGCTTTCGCCTGTTGATACATGAATCAGGTCGAAGGTCGCTCCCGCAAGCAGCCTGCCGTTGGTGATGTCGGTTTTCTTTATTACGATGGAATTTAGCGGCCAGTTCCAAACGCCTTCACCGACTACCCAAGAATCGCCGCCTGTGACGGAAATGCCGCTTGTTAGCTGTGCAACCAACGCAGGGTTTTCCACGATTTCAATGTCGTGAATATTGACGACATAGCTACCGGGGTTATCGGATTCGATTACAAACTCGTCGTCGGGTGGGTTTTCCGTTGGCGGTAAAGGTTCTGTCTGTTCGGGGATTTCGGGTGGTACTACCGCCGATGCAGGGTACGGTGCGATATTTTCAAACACGTTAGGCATAAGCCCTTGCCGCATCAATTCGTAGGTGTTTTGCCCCGGTGCAAGGAATACTCTGTAATTATTATTTACATTGAGCGACATTCCCGGCGCGGGGCGCGTTTCGGTGATTCTGTACCAACCGCTTTGTACGAAAGGCAAAATAATCTGCCCGTTTTGGTTGGTGACAAAGTTGCCGATTAGGATTACATTTCCGCTGTTGGGTACTTCAAATTCCACGCGGAAATGGGTCAGCGGCACGGGTCTGTGGGTCAGCGCGTTCCACTTGGTAATTACAAGGCTCGGAAGCAGTGTGTTTTCCACCACAAGCAAGTAATCCTCATTGGCGCGCACTTCGATAGTCCATGAGCGGTTTTGCTCCAACGGGTCAAGCCAGTAATTCGGTGCGGGGCGGGTTTCAACAATGCGGTACATTCCCGCGTGTTGGAATGGCAGAACGATTAAACCGTTGGCATCTGTCCTAAAGGGGTTGCCCGTGAGCATACCGCGTCCGGGTTCTGTGATTTTTTCGATGGTAAATTCGGCATTTGCGATAGGCACACCCGTTACGGAATCGCGCTTTTGAATGGTGATTGTGGGCATACGTCTGTTTTGGAATACGACGGTGTTATCGTACCCCGCAACGAGCGTAACAATTTGCCAGTTGGGGTTATCCAAATGGAAACCCGGAGGGGCGACAACCTCGGTCACGCGGAAAGTACGTTCCGCTTCGCCCTCGAACAGCGTCCACGGAATAAAAATACGTCCGCTTGCATCTGTTGTAAGTTCAAGGTCAATCGGAAGCGGACTGCCTGTGCCGAGTGCTTCTACGGTAAATACAGCACCCGCAAGGTACGCACCTGTGTCTTGGCAACGCTTAATAATGGTAAGCCCCGGATTTCGCCAGTTGCGCCAAGTCACTTCGTTACGACCTGTGGTGGTTACGATTGTCTGCGAACCCTCCATCAGCACAAAACCCGCAGGGGGTGATACTTCTTCCAAGATATAAGTTGCATGAGGAAGAAGCGGCTCGAAGCGTACAGTGCCGCCGCTTGTTGTGCCGTAAAGAACAACAGTCGCGCCGTGTTGGTCGGGGCCTGTTAATCTGAAAACTGCACCGTCCAAACGTGCGCTTGGGTTTTCGCCGTCTACCTTGATAACTTCAAGATATGCCATCGGCGTGTTAAGGAAAGTTAAAACAGGAGCGGGTCTTGTAGCGTGACCTGCCGTTTGCCCCCATGACACATTAACGTGTTGGAAACTCGGCTCGTCAAGCATGAATCCCGGAGGTGCGGAAACTTCCGAAACGGTAAACCCGCCTGCGGGAAGCCCACGGAAGGTATAACGTCCGTCTGCGCCTGTGCGTCCTGTCATGTTGATTACTTGGGGTGCGTTACCCTCAACAAAAAAGCCCTCTATGCGGAAGATTGCATCTGCAAGAGGACGGTTTGTTTCACGGCATAATTTTTCTACCACAACCTCGGAAAACGGGTAATTTTCAAAGGTCACTAAAATAGAATTGACGTTTTCTTCTTCGTTGATAATAAACTCAACGCCGCCGCCTTCGGCTTCGCTTGGCGGTAAGCCATCGGGCAAATCATACGCCGGCCCGCCTAAATTGTCATTGAGAATAGCGGCTATCATTGCTTCAATGCCGCCATCTTCAAAATCGCCGTCACCGTTGCCGCCGCTTTCTGCCACACTTACAAGCACGTTGGGCGGCAAAACCCAAAAGCTGTAGGCTGTGTGTTGGGGAAGTAGAGAATAGCCATCGGGTGCGCGTTCTTCTTGAACACGGTAATAACCCCACGGCAAATTGTGAATGGTGAGTATGCCGTCCTCTAATTCAAAAGACACGGGCAGTCTGCCATCTTCCGTAGGTTCGGGAACAACAGGTAAAGTATGCCCTGCGGTTAAAACGATAGACATATCAATGCCTGTGTTATCAATTTCCCAAATCTGTCCGTCTGCCGTCACCATTTGGAAAGACGAACGCCCCTCAATCCGCATCAGCGCGCCGGGGATATTTTCGCGGGTTAGTGCGTCAACCTTTTGAATACGCACAGAGGGAAAATCTGCGGTACGCGGTTCGGGGGTTGGGCCGTTGCCGTTCATGGGTTCGTTGATAAAAACGACTTCCACGGTTGCGGTGCTGTTTGGTTGAATAGTTACGGTTTGGCTTGTGTTTTCGGCAAGATAATGGCCGGGTGGCGGTGTGATTTCCGTCACGGTGTATTCGCCTGGTTCTAAACCTGCCAAAAAAATAACGCCGTTATTCGGCGTAGTTCTTGTTACACTAAAACCATCCGGTCCAGTTATCTGAAACACTGCACCCGCAAGCCCACGCCCTGACGGGTTGCGCTTAACGATTCGGAGCGTTCCTTCTTCCTCTACCGGTTCAAAAGAAAAAGCGGCACTGGCTCTCATGTAGGGGATATAGAACACGATGTCCTGCCAGCCGTCGCGGTTGTTGGGGCTTTGCATGAGCCATACGCGGTTGGCGTATTGGTTATGAATCCCCACCAAGTACACTTTGGCTTCTTGGTTTTGCGTATCAGCATTGTTAGGCATTTGGATATGAAAACTTACATTACCCCAAAATACCTCGCCGCTGTTTGTGGGAGCGGTGGCAAGTACGTTACCATTTACAACAAGTTCCGCGCCTACGGGCGTTCCGCTTGCCCATTCAAATCTGAAACGGTTTTGCAGATTTTGGTTGCGACGATTATAGGTTACGGTAAAAGTGTCCGATTGCACGATGTCAATAGAACCGTCGGCAAAATTATCAAAATCCTCTGCCCATCTTTCGCCGTTTACCATAATCGCCGGATGGGTTTCGTCAAAGTTCCGTACCCAATGCGATGTGCCATTCACCAAATCTCTTGCTTGGCTGATAGCATATTGGTTTCCGGTAAAGTTATGGTTAGGATTATTAGCCATTGCCACGGCTACTCTTGTTACATAGGCGTTCCACAATCTATCTTCCGTATCTTCGGCATGGGGGGCTTGTGAAAAATACGGATTAGTTGGGAAGCCGTAGCGCAGCACCGTGTTATAACGTGCCGCCGCAGGCCCGACGAGTTCGTAAACCGCGCCTGTGCTTTCAGGCCCCGGAAGCTGCGGGTCGGCACAAAACGCTTCGTATAACACGCCGTCAATCTCAACAGCATAACGCTGTGCGCTTACCCTGCGGGTGTTCATAAAAACATCGGGTTCGCGGCTAAAGCTGCCCGATATTCCAAAAACTCTTGTAACAACGGGCTGATTGCTAAACGCAACAGCCCGTGAAAGATTACCTGATTCAACAGAAACATTAACGACATTCAAAATCCGCTCGTCGTCAAGGTACATCCGCTCATCGTCAAAGTAGATAAAATCGCGGGAAGCGGTTTCTGCTTGCGCCATTACATTCATGGGCGCAATCCCCAAAAGGGTCAGAAAAGCCAAGACCAAAGCCATAATAGGCTTAAACTGCTTGGCAAGAGAGAATCTTCGATTACTCAATGTTCATTCCTCCTTCAAAATAAAAGGGGCAGACGATTTAATCATCTGCCCCTGTGGGTGGGTTTGTTTTGTTTATGAGCCAAATTTGGCTGTTGTTCCGCCGCCTTGCACTATTCCGATTCCGATGGTTAGAAATTCTGCCTGTAGGATTGCCGCCCTGTGTCCGTTTGAGTTCATCCACGCTTGCACTACTGCTTGGGGGCTTCGGGTAGAACCTGCTATATTTTCATGCACTCCCCAAACATGGTCTTGGATATTTTCATGTCCGAACATTTCTGCCCTGTAGATACCTCTGCCGTGATGGGGGCTTCTGTGGCTGAAGAACCTCAAATCTGCCATTTGTTGACTGTGAAATCGTGCCGCCATCATCAAATTTGGATTGATTTTCAGGGGGGCGAGGTTGTGGTTTTCGCGTTCGATATTGATTAACCTAACCACTTCCAGTTCAAAGGCATTTATTCCAAGTTCCCAATACTCCGCTATCCATTCGGTCAGTTCGGTTTCTGTAATTCGCCTGTCTGCCAGTGTAGCAGCACTCCTTGTTTCGGTGAAATCGGGGGCGGTTTCCGCAAGTTCTTGTAATTCTTCGGCGGTGAGTAAGGTTGGTTCTGTTTGGCTGATGATAGGGGGTTCGGGGGGATTGTCTGCGGCAAACACCTTTACGTTTACCCCAAGTACCATTACTGATGCCAAGATTACTGCCAAAATCCTTTTTGCTTTCATAGCGACTACCTCCTAAGATTTTTTTAGGCATATAGCAAGTTATTTTACGTTAGAATTTTTATGCCACGGGATTAGAGTATATTTTCCCAATTATATCTTAACAGGTATCGTTCGGGGCGTCAACTATTTTTTTCAAAAAATGAGAATATTTGACAAAGTATTTTCACACCCCTTTACCACATCAAGGATTGATTAAAGAAGTAGGCGGCAAGAACAGGCTCTGCTCACCAAAGGTACCCTGTACAGGCGACCACCCCGCAGGGGGTAAGCCACTGTCACCCATACTTGTATGGGGCAAAACCGCTTGCTGTCCTACATGGTGCATATTCATAGGATTACCAAGCGCAGGTGCATTCACGCCCATGCGAAGGGTGTCAAAAGTAGACAGCGCATTGGGGTTTTCCAGTTCAAAGGGCTGCCAAAAAGCAGGATGAACAGGTTGCGGGAAGAAATCATTGCGGGGGAATGTGGCGATATGCCCGCTAAAGATACCGTAACGAGGCGGCACAAAAGACACATGGCGGTCACGGCGAATGTTTGCATTGAAAATATCCGCAGGCACGTTGCCGTTCCATGTGGTGGGTCTGCCTAACTCGTAGCGATGGTCGTAGCCGGAAGTAAATTCGTAGTTAAAGTTGAACCTATCCCATGCGGCGGTGTGGTAATCGTTTTCAAGTACGGGCTGTGTGCGCCCTTGCCCTGCACCAAAGCCGTAAGGCGGCGCGGCATGAGCAGCCGTAGGCAGAAGAATCAATAAGAATGCCCCCATAACGGCGGCGGTAAATAAGTGTTTGATTTTGTTTTTCATAGGGAAAATTCCTCCTTCAAATTATTGGATTTCGGTAGCAACAGCCACACGCCGCAGACCGGGCTGATACTCCACACAGGTAATGAGGGTGAGCCGATTGTCACCAAATGCCATCAACGGCGAGAAGTCCGTTTCCCTGATGGTGTATTGCAAGGAAACGGCGTAGCTTCGTGTAATGCCTCCTGCATTGAGGGTTATCACATCACCATGCTGTAGCAAACGTACAAAGCTGAAAAATCCGTTTCGGCTTCCACGGTTATGCCCGATAAGTCCGGTATTGCCCGTGTTTAAGCCTGTAAACGAGAAATGCCCCGCCCCGTAGTCCATCGCTTCCATTGTTGCGCCGGCATACACCCGCACAGTGCGGTTAAGCCGCGCTACATGGAGTGTGCCGAGGAAATCGCCGTATTGATACGTTGACGGGGTAGAGATAACAAAATCCCCCGGACGGTCACGGGATTTTCCTGTATGACGGCTTTCGTCCATATGCGCTTCGGCTCTTTGGCCGCCACCAAAACGATACGGCGGGGGAGCGGCATAGACGCTCGTAATGGCAAACTGTGTAACCATCAGCATAACGAGAAGCATTGCGGCAGTTCTGCCTGCTTTCATACGGGAAGCGAAACCAAGAAGCCGTGCTTTGTTAATGAAACCGATTAAGCCAATGATAATCAACAGCAGAATAATGATTAACGCAATCAAGAGCCTGTTGTTACCCTCGGCAGCTTCGGGTTCATCTTCGTAATACGCTTCATAGGCGTATTCATCGGATTCATACCCACTGTAGGTATAATCTTCGCCGGTTCCGTGAGGCGGTACGGGGATAAATTCCGCCCATATTTCGTAGCACTCACAGACATTGGCATTTCCGTAATCTTCGCACACTTCGGGCAATGGTACGCTTGGGGAAGCGGTGATTATCGGCGACAAGATGGGAACGCCCAAAAAGTAAGCCGTGTACCGCGTTACCTCGGTACTGATTCTTGAAACCGTACCCCGGTATTCTGCGGTGGTTACATAACCCGTTACAACGGTAGATGTAGCTGTCCGCGAGAACGTAGCCACTGCCGTAAAACTTGTGGGAACATCGCGGTAGTCAATATTTGTGCCGCTTTGTTGCCGCCACTGTACGTCAGTTAAATTGTAGGTTCTGTTCCTGTCCGTAACGGTTCGCGGTACGAGTGCCATATCGGGTGCGGATAAATGGGGAAATTCCCGCACGGTAGTCACGGTAGAACTTGAAGTGCGTGTTCCTGCCTGCTCCATTTGGATAGTAGTTATATCAAGCGCAAGTATGCCGAAATAACCGTCCTCGGTAGCAAACTCCAACGTGGGCGAAAGTAGCTGTATTACTGTTGCCAAGTCATTGGTTTGGGTATTTACCGTGACAAGTTCCGTATGAGCGCGTGTGCTGAAACCGGGTAAGGTTTGACGTGTGATTTCTGCCAATTCAAAATAAAATCCCTCACGCTCGAATGAATGGCGGGGAATTTGTGCCGCGCTTTCATGCTCCCATAATTCGTACACGCGGATAATCTCGCGGCGATTGCCCTCCCTGTTTTCAAATACCGCTACAGGGAAAACCGTAATCTCAGGCGGCGCGGGTACAGGTGCGGGGGTTGGGCGGGGCATCTGTGGAATAACGACGGTAATTAACGCGCCTTCATCATTGGAAGCATACGCCGTTAAGGGTAATGCCAACAGAAGAATGGCGCAAAGGATAAATGATATAACTCGTTTCATCGTTCCTCACCGTCCTCGTCGGGGTAATCGTCCTCGTAACCGTAGGCATCATCTTCGTCCTCGTCGTCATAAATGGAATTTTGTTTGGGTCTGACGATTTTGAAGTAATACCCTGCGCCGCCGACTGCCAGAACCGCAACACCAATAATAATCAGCATGGAGTTGTCGTTACTCCTTGCAGTTGTCGTTGCAGGCGGTTCATCTTCCGTTTCATCGGGGTCGTATGGCTCGTTCGGCGGTTGGGTTACACTCGGTATGCCGTCCGGCGTTGGAATTGCGACTTCATTGTTATTGATGCCGCTTGGGGCAACCTCTCTGCCGCCTGCTTGGGCAAGGGATATTAAATCTTCCTCGGTGACGGCGTTTAAGAGATAAACATTATCGGTACTGCGTTGGCGGTCAATGATTAGGTAAAACACATTACCATCCTCTGTGCCGATTGTAAAAAACTCTATGCCGTCGCTGCCGTGGGCGTTATCCACCACTGTACCCGTGCCATCGGGTGTAAGCGGACGCATATTCCCTGTTGGTGTTTCGGGGATTGCCGCATCTGTAGGCGGTGGTGTGGGGGTTGGGGTCGGTGCGGCGGTTGGGTCAAAAAATGGGTTGCGTACACGAATAATGCCGGACACATTTCCCATAAAATCAGCCGCTTGGATTGAGATATACTCTTGGTTTTCCGCATCATTTACATAATCGGAAAGACGCATGGCAAGGGCGGATGTGTTGCCGTCAATGTCGGTAACATTTATCCGCAGCATTTCGCCGTCTACCCATACCGCATTTACGGTGAGGGTTTCTTCCGGCGGCTGACACGCATATGCGGTGGAATAAAAAACACCCATACAGAGTATGAGCGTCAAGGCCGCCGCAAACAGCTTAATTTTCGCTAATCGCATCAGGTAAATCCTCCTCTCGTTTTTTAGGCGTTTCGCCGCTATCTGCGGGTTCGCCTGCGCTTTCACGCCGCGAACGCAATAAAGCGAAAAAATCGTCCTCTTTCATTGCTTCACTTCGGAACATGGCGACAATCTCATCATCTTCGAGTTTCGTCAGTTCCTCTTTTTGTTGCCGAAGCCTCGCCTTTACTTCTGTAAGTTTCGTTTCCGTTCGGGCGATGTCGGCTTTTTTGCGTTTAATTTTTGGGTTTGTAATCATAAGCTACTCCTTTCTACCCGCCCATAAAGGCGAAGAACGCAGGGTTGACGTGCGAGCCGTTGATTAAAATTTCAAAGTGCAAATGTGGCCCGATGCTGTCGCCTGTACTGCCGACTGTGGCGATAATATCGCCCATCGTTACCTCGTCGCCGACGTTTACAAGCAAAGTATCAGCGTGAGCGTATCGAGTTTCGATGCCGTCCTCGCCTACGATAAACACCACATTTCCGAAGCCGCCCATGTATTGCGACACGGTAATAACGCCGTCATGTACGGCGCGTATCGGCGTTCCCGTTGGAAGCCCAATATCAATTCCTCGGTGAAATGCCCTTGTACCTGTAATCGGGTGGACGCGCCAACCGTAATGGCTTGAAACGAAAGGAAACCAGTAGAAGTCAAATGGACTGCCTACAATTTGGCGGTTGCCTTTGGTCTGCATCAGCACGGTATGGTGTAGTTGTTGGTCGAGGGTCATAAGGGATTGGATAACTTCCGTAAATGGGCGTGAGGTTAGCGTTACCGTCATAATGTGCCACTCAAAGGGGATTGGGTCGCCGTCCGGTTCGCTCGGTGGTGCATAGCGTATTTCCATGCTCGGCGTAAATGTGAGCGTGTATTGTGCGTCAAACAACGCCCGCATAGCTTCCTCAATATCGACAAAGGTAAAATCGTGATACACGGCTGTTAAAAATGCCATGAGCTGCACAGGGCAATGTTCGATACTGCCAATGTTAAAGCGGTACTCGTTAAAACTGGGGTGGTTGATTTGGACGTTTAGAATTTCAAGCCGCAAGTCTGTTTCCCATTCGGAGTACGCAATCGCGGCGGCTTCTATATCATCGTTCTCTGCAAGATACGATGAGGTCAGTACCGCGCCCATGCCGCCGCTTCCTATGCTTGTTGCCAAGCTGAACAGTGACATAATGACTATCATAATGAAGCCGATAATCCCTGCTATAATCCAAACTTTAGGATTTTTAATAAGCACCTTTGCGAGAAATCGTGTAGCCCTGACTGCTATTGTGCCTGTTTTTTTGACTGCACCTGCCGCCCGTTTTGCATCACGCGCTTTTTTGGCGTACTCCTTGCGGAGTTTTCGTTTTTGCCACATACGCGAAAATACGTTGCTTTTTAACTTGGGGTTATTTGCGAGGGCTTTGCGGTAGGACAGGTTCATGGATTTTTTCGCTGCCTGCCGTTCCAACTTCGCAACCTTACGGTATTTCGCCGTCTTACGGAAACGCAGTGCGGAGCGAACGCCACCCTCTGCCGCCATTTCTGTGCGGTGTGCCGCTTTAATTTCCACGTTTTCATGCTCTACTTGAAACATTTTAGAGTGGAATTTAGCAATGCTCGCATTCGCCGCCATTTTGACGGGGCGTAACGGTAATGCGCCTTTCATGTGTTCACCCTGCGGCATGATTTCCTTTTCAAACCGCAATTTCCGTGAACCCTTGCCTGTTTCCTCGTCAAAGACACGCTCGGCGCGGAGTTTCTTTTTGCCGGGGAGGTCGTTTTCCGCCTTTTCTAACTTATTGTACGCCTGTTCCGCTTGACGTTCGGCTTTTGCTAATTTGCGGTCAGGCTTCCCCTGCGGCTTTTCAGGTGCGGCTTCATCGGAGGCAAATTTTAGCTTGCCGGGTTTGTCGGGTTTAAGCTGTGAATCCGGCTTGCTGTCGTTTTGCTTCGGCAGGGGCGGCGTGTCAGAAGAATTTGCAACTTCGCCGTCGCGGTTGCCGCTGCTTTGGGTTGCGGCATCGGTTAAAATATCCGATTGTGCGGCGGTGTTATCCAACGTGGGCGCGGGTTTATTGCCCTCGGTTGGTTTTGTTGATTCATTTGCCGCATGAGCAACCGCTGTAATAGGCGTTGCAGGTTCAACCAACGGTACACCAATATTTTTTTGACGATACCCTGTATTGCCTTGAACACGCCGTTTGCCCTCGTTGCGCTGTGGCTTTGGTTTCTTTGTCGCTGTATCAACAGGCAAGGTATCGCTCTGCGGTTGCTCCGATTGGGGTAGGTTATCCGCAACACCCGTAACCATTGGCTCGGTGTGCTGTAAACCGCTATCCCTCTGCGTTTGGAGTTTACCGCTCTGCCCCTGTTGAACGCTTGGCGTATCGGCAATCTGCGTAGCTTTGCGCTTGGGTTCATGTTTCAGAACGTCGGGTTTATCCTGCCGAAGTGCGGTTTTTTGCGGAACTTCCGCGCCTGCCCTTGTTCCAACTTGGGACAAGCTACTGTGTTGCGGTGTGACGGTTTTTTGATTGGGAGGGTCGCGGGGATTAACCGAGGGCGTAGCGGTTTCACTTTTCGGTGCATCATGGTTAATCTTTTGCGTTTCCGATTCTGCCCGAAGTGCTGTCGCCGTTGTGTGCGAAGTTTCGTTATCGCTTCGCTGTAGAGATACATCATGCAAAACATCAGACGATTGCGTGATTGGGGGTGCGGAATCGGTTGGCGTTACATCATGCCGAGCGGCTTCTTTTTCGTGAAAAGCCCCGATTTGCCGTTGTTTGGACTTTGTACGGCTACCCGTTCCTTCGCCCGATTTTGTGCCGTCTGCTTGTGACAGGGATTGGCGTTCAGGCGTATCACCGCGCAGGTCTGTTTCAACTTCGCGCTTGCTGATACGAATATCCTCGCCTTTGGTTTCGTTGCGTTCCACAAGCCCGTTGCGTGACATTTTTTGCGTAACTTTATCCCGCGCCTTTAGCTTGCGACGGCTCATAATGCGGCCTCCACCTTCTTGGTGCGGTCAAGTACGGGTGCTTCACGTTCCCTTTCTTTGATTTCGTTTTTCTTGGCCTCAAGCCGTTCCATCATGGTGGGCTTTTTAGGCTTGTCGGCTTGTTCACTGCGGCTTGCTTCCACGCCTTTTTCGAGATTGTTAAGCACGGCTATCATTTTGTCGCATTGTTTACGGATGCCGACCATGCAGGCTTTTTCTGCTCTATATGGTGCGCTGAAGGTTTTTGCGAGTTTGCCCGATTCCTTTACCGTATCAATGGGTTGCTTGCCGACAACCATACGCGCCATATTTTTTAAGGCGCGGCCTGCCGTGTGATACTGCTTTGAAAAGGTTTCGATTTTGGCGCAAGACCTATCACATCTGTCGGCGGCTTTTACAGTGCTGTTTTTTAATGACTGCAAGCCGCTTTTTATATTGAAGAAAGACGCGAGCCTATCCAATGCCGCCGCGCCCTTTTCTTTGAACGCAGCAACGGCATTTTTGCAACCCTCAACAATATTTGTTTTGAGTTCAACAATCTGCGCCTTAATTTCCGCAACCTTTGTTTCTAATGCCGTGATTGCCTTTTGTAGCGTGTATTTTATCGGGTGGTCTTGGATGTCCTTCATTTCGTCAAGCTGTGATTTCATGCTTGAAATTTTATTTTCAGCTTGAACAACAAAATCGTCCATGATGGCGACATGGTTAATCAAAGCGGTAAGCCCGGTTGCGTCTTTGCCGTTTTCTTGGAGTATGCTGAACAATTCCTTGACGTGTTCGTTTTCCATCAAAGAACCGCTGACTGCGGCTGTTGTCCCGTTTTCGTTCATAGCGTGAGTTCTTCCTTTCTGTCATTGTCAAAACCCTATTAACTGCCTGTTTCCTTGACCTCTTGGGGCTTCGTCGTAAGTAACGAATAGATTTCCCCGGATGGGTCAAACCGGTCTGCGAATGGGATTATTACGTTCCCATAAAAAAGTAACCCTTCGCCGGCATTGGCGTGGGTTACATACGAAAGCTGATGGGAAGATATGCCAAGTTGTTTTGCGAGGATTTGCCTATCGCCTGCCGCTTGATTGAGCATATAAATGAAATCCGAGTTTTCAAAAATGTTCTCAATTTCGCGGGAAGCCAGTAAATCCTTGACGTTCTGCGTGATGCCGCTCGGAATCCCGCCCCATTTTCTAAACCGTTTCCAAATCTCTACGCTGTAGGCGGCGGTCTGTTCTTCCTTTAACATAAGGTGGAACTCGTCTTGGTAAAACCACGTCGTTTTCTTGGCGGCGCGGTTTACGGTTACGCGATTCCAAACGGCATCTTGCAAAATGAGCATAGCGATTTTCTTCAAACTTTTGCCCATTTCCTTGATGTCATAACATACAAGCCTATTAGTGATGTCGCAGTTGGTACGGTTGTTAAAGACATTTAAGCTACCTGTGACGTAGATTTCGAGTGCGGTGGCAATCCTTTGTGCTTCCGGCTCGGCTTGTTCGCGGAGCAGGTCGTACAAGTCTTGTAAAATTGGCATTTTTTCCGGCTTGGGGTCGGCGAGAAATTCGCGGTACACAAGCCGAACACAGCGGTCAATGATGGTTTTTTCCACGGGTTCAAGCCCCGATTTGCCGCCTACGATAAGTTCGCACAGGCTGAGAATGAAGTCGCTTTTGAGTGTAAGAGGGTCGTCCTCGTCGCTGTAATTCGTGTTAATGTCCATTGGATTGATATGTTGCGGCGATGTGGGCGACAGCTTTATAACTTGCCCGCCCAAGCGATTCACCAATGGGAAATACTCCGCTTCGGGGTCGGATATGATTATGTCGTCGTCTGTGATAAGGAAAACATTGATGATTTCGCGCTTTGCACTGAACGACTTGCCCGAACCCGGCGTACCCAAGAACAGCCCGTTGGGATTTTTGAGTGCCTTGCGGCTTGCCATGATAAGATTGTTTGAAAGCGCATTTAAGCCGTAATACAGGGCTTCACCGCGTTGGAACAATTCGCAAGTGGTGAACGGCACGAAAATGGCAACGCTTGATGTGGTAAGGCCGCGCTGTATTTCGATTTGGTTAATGCCAAGCGGCAGGCTACTCATAAGCCCCTGCTCCTGCTGATAATCAAGGCGTTTTAGCACACAGTTATGTTTTTGTGCGATACCCGCCGCTGCGAACACATCGTTTTCAAGTTTCTGCTTGGTTTTCGCTGTGTTCAAAATCAGTATGGTGACAAGGAACATTCGCTCATTGCGCGATTGCAGGTCGTCAAGCAAACTCTGTGCTTCTTTGCCGTATGTGGCGAGGTCGGTAGGGATAAATAGCGATAGGTAAGCCTACTGTTTCTAATGTTTCCAGCTTTTCCCCCGCTTCACACCGTGCGTGCGGCTTTCACCATACACGGCGCTCCAACAAGTATTAGATTGATGTTGTTACTTTTATTTCCAAATTTTCTGCCAATAGACGTAGGGAATTAACCTTTTCGAGAGCCTTTTTATCGAGATTTAGCCGTTTAAGATATTTGGCTATAGTTTTTTCTTGTGTTGCATGGATTAGTTCGTGAACGTCGGGTAGTACCCACAGGAGATTTTTGTAATCATCGTTACCACCAAGGACTTTGGGGCGTTTGTGGTGACATTCCATGTTGCAGGGTTCGAGTGCTTGCCCTGTTACTCCACATTTGCCGTTTTGCCCTGCTATCAGTGATATTCGGTTGTCGTTATACTCCACAGATTTCCCATATTCCTTGCAATTAAGCAAGAATTTGACCAAGTATCGCGTGTTGCTCAACTTGTCATGTATGAGATTGCGTCCATGTTCTGTATATTTATTGATTTCCTGTGTGAAAAACTTAGGGGGCATAAAAGTACAA
>Ga0209755_10000107_pt1 | contig 153969 bp, 159 predicted proteins | sample TergutCo191P1_FD_187301 | JGI IMG/M metagenome (GOLD analysis project Ga0209755, IMG submission 187301) | Cornitermes sp. P1 segment gut microbial communities from Petit-Saut dam, French Guiana - Co191P1 (SPAdes) (version 2) | ecosystem: Host-associated > Arthropoda: Insects > Digestive... | reverse complement strand
CTTGCATTCGGTTGTTGCTTTGGTTTTTTGTTAGCATTCGCTCTCCGCCTTGGGCTTTGGTTTGTTTCTTTATTATACCAAAAACCCCGTCCATCCGGGCAAATGGACGGGGTTTGTCTTCAAACTGACCAACCGATTACAGATTGTAATCGGTTGGTTTGGAAACGTCAGCTACTTGGGGACGTACTCAAGTAGACTTCTTTTACTCCCTCACACGGGAGCGCACAAAAAAAGAGGTCGCCCATTAAGACAGCCCCTATCTTATGTTGACCTTGATACAATGGAACTGTTATGATTAATCGTAGAAAATATACATTTGGTCGTAGGAGAAAACTTTATGGTGTCAGAAAATTTATTAGTGTTTGCGTCTAAAAATTATGGATTTGATAAATCAACGCTTAATTTTGTAAGCGACTCCACTAATCAAATATATACTTTTCAAAAAAACGGAAAGCACTATTTTTTAAGATTTTCAAATCGCCCCGCTGAAAAAATCAGCGAAACAGAGGCCGAGATGGAATGGCTTTACTATCTTGCAAAAAACAATGTAAATGTTGCCTTGCCCCTTACGTCGGAAGACGGAAGTCTTGTTATTTCCACGCAAGACGATAGAGGGCATTACATTATCACGTCATTTGAAGCCTTAGTCGGGGAATTTTGGGACAAAAACAACCCGGTAAAATGGAATGAAAAAATCTTTTACAATTGGGGTAAGGTGATGGGTTGCATTCACAGCCTTACAAAAAATTTCAACCCATCGAGCACTAATGTTGTTCGCAGTACATTTTGTGGCAGATTTGCGCTGGATGATAGCGTAAAAAGCTGCCCTTCGGTGAACGCAATCGCCGAAGATTTAATCAAAGAAATGATGGCATTGCCAAAAGATAAAGATTTTTATGGGCTAATTCACAACGATATGCACCAATGGAATTTTCTTGTGGATAGCGATAAAATAAATGTCTTTGACTTCGATGATAGTTTGTATGGTTGGTTTGCTTTGGATATTGGCATTGCGCTTTATCATGCTTTATGGTGGGGGCGGAAAGATGATGCAGGAAATGATTTTACAGATAGTATAATTCTTAATTTTATTAAAGGGTATTTATCGGTGAACGATTTGAGTGATTTTTGGCTTGCAAAAATTCCGATGTTCATGAAATTTCGGCAGATATGTAAATTCAGTTGGTTTTTTGATGCCAATAACATAGGCGAACACCAAAGGGAGCGGATAAATAATATAGAGAACGATGTTCTGTTCTCAGACTGTGAAATAAAAGCTGCATTTTTCAAACGTCCAAAATAAGTAGTTATGAGCGACGCATTTTCTGTTCGATTTTTTCTCAAAAAAAATACGGCAAAGCAGAAAGCCATGAATTATAAGCGGTTCAGAGCTTTCTGCTTTTGTATCAATGTCGTTGTATAAACGCCCAAATATTTCACCACACAATTTTAATAATACCCATTAAAATACTTCTCTTGCTCGGGCGAAAGCACATCCAGCCCTAAGCCCATCGCCTTCGACTTCATAAGCGCAATCTCGCGGTCAACTTCCACGGGAATATTATACAAATCGGGCTTCATACCCTTGCCGTTTTTGGCGAGATGCTCCGCACCCATGGCTTGCAGGGCAAAACTCATATCCATAATATCTGCGGGGTGCCCGTTGCCTGCAACAATGTTTACCAGCTTTCCCTCGGCAAGCACGTTAAGGATGCGCCCGTCCTTCATATGATAGCCTTCGATAAAGGGGCGGCGAATTTCCTTTTTGGTAGACATTTTTTCCAGCTCTACGAGGTTTACTTCTACGTCAAAATGCCCTGCATTGGCTAGGAAGGCGTTATGCTTCATTACTTCGTAGTGACGGGCGGTGATAACGTCGTTACAGCCCGTTACGGTTACAAAGAACTCACCAATACGCGCGGCATCGTCCATTTTCATTACTTGGAAGCCGTCCATTACCGCTTCCATGGCACGCCAGGGGTTAATTTCGGTCACAATTACCCGTGCGCCCAAGCCTTTTGCACGCATGGCAACGCCTTTTCCGCAGAAGCCATAGCCCGCTACCACCACGTCACGCCCTGTAAGCATTACGTTGGTGGTGTACATAATTGAATCCCACACGCTTTGCCCCGTACCATGCACGTTGTCGAAGAGATGCTTGCTGTCGGCATCGTTTACCGCCATCATGGGGATTTTTAACGTGCCTTCGCGCACACGGGCTTTTAAGCGGTTAATACCCGTGGTGGTTTCTTCGCAACCGCCGATAAGATTTTCCGCATAATCCGCATAATCGCCGTGGAGTAATTGCATAAAGTCGCCACCGTCGTCAATGACGATGTGGGGCTTAAACTCCAGCGTTTTGCGTAAATGCTCCCAATATTCCTCTTCCGTTGCGCCGTGCCACGCATATACTTTGTAGCCTTGGGAAACCAAACCCGCGCAGATATCGTCCTTGGTGCTTAACGAGTTAGAACCCGTTATCGCTACATCTGCGCCACCCGAGGCAAGCACCTTGCCAAGGTACGCCGTCTTTGCCTCAAGATGTACACACACGGCAATACGCATCCCCTTAAAAGGCTGCTCCTTCTTGAACCGCTCCTCGATTTGCGAAAGAACGGGCATGTACTCCTTCACCCACTCGATTTTTTTGTTACCCGCGGGTGCCAGTGAAATGTCACGGATAATGCTGTCGCTCATACATTGCCTCCTGTTTGGATTTTGAAAAATCTAAAATCCTAATTATTTGCTTCCATAGTAGCACGAGGAAATTTTAACGCAATAGGACATATGTCACGCTGTGCATAACCCTGTTAAATTCCCTGTTAAATCCACAGGAATAAATCGTAAAAGGCTTGTGGAAATTTTGTAACACATTTGTTATAATACACCAGCCACGGGGGTACTTATCAACAGCCTGTGGAAAACACTGTGGATAACGCAGCTGCAACCGTACCAAGAATTGAGGAAAATCATGGATTTACGCACAATCTGGGCTGAAATGTTAAAGCAATTGGAATCTTCCGTTACACAAGCTACATACAATGCCTACATTCAACCTATGTCCCCCCAATCGTTCGAAAACGGCATTCTTTACTTAAAAACGCCCAATGACTTCCATAAACCGACCATTGTTCGGCGTTATTTGTTTTACATTAAACGCAGCTTACACGCCATTATGGATAACAATGACGTAGACGTACGCATTGTTTCGCCCGAGGATTTATCGGCTTCCGGTCCGGCGCGCCAAAAATTTGATAACTACACCAAAACCAACTTGCGCCCCCACTATGTATTTGAAACCTTCGTAGAAGGCAAATGCAACCAGCTTGCTTTTGCCGCCGCAAACGCCGTTGCCGATATGCTTGGCTCAACAGGGTATAATCCGTTATTCCTGTACGGCGGCGTTGGCTTGGGGAAAACCCACCTCATGCATTCCATCGGTAACCACGTGGCGGAATTAAATCCCGATTTAAAAGTACGTTATATTTCTTCCGAAACCTTTACCAACGAGTTTGTTACCGCATTACGCGAGCAAAAGGCATTACAGTTCAAAGAAAAATACCGCGACTGCGACCTTTTTCTCATAGACGATGTACAATTCCTGGAAGGTAAAGAATCTACTCAGGAAGAAATGTTCCATACCTTCAATGATATTTACAATAATAACAAGCAAATCGTTATCACCAGCGATGTACCCCCAAGCAAACTCACAGGCTTAGAGGAGCGTTTAACCTCCCGCTTTGCTATGGGCTTACAAGTTGACATTACTTTACCCGATTATGAAACCCGCGCCGCCATTCTCGACAAAAAAATGCGCCGCGAACAGGTAGAAATACCCGAGGAAGTAAAGGAATTTATTCTGCGCAACGTGGTATCAAATATTCGCGATTTGGAAGGCGCATTAAATAAAATAACCGCCTACGCGCGTTTATCCAACGTTCCTATATCCCTTCAACTTGCCGAGACCGCGTTAAAAGACCAGCTAAAGGGTCACCAGCCGCGCGAAATTTCCGTACCTTCTATTCAACAAATCGTTGCCGACCATTATAAAATTACCTTAGAAGAAATAAAATCACGCCGCCGTATACAGCGCATTGTTTTTCCGCGCCAAATTGCCATGTATCTTTCCCGCAAGCTTTTAACTGTTTCCCTCCCCGATATAGGACAGTTTTTCGGCGGTTTTGACCACACGACGGTTATGCACAGCTGTGATAAAATCGCCAACGAACTGGAATATGATGAAAAATTAAGGGAAACGATAGCCGAGTTGGAAAAAACAGTTAAGGGTGAATGATTAAATCCTGTGCAAAACAACAGATGAAATGTTAATAAAAATAATGTAAAATACCCGCTGTGGAAACGTGGGAAAATTCATCAAGTTATCCTTGGCTTTTATACAGCGGTTAAAGAATAAAAAAGGCTGTAAATAAGACATGGAACCGACTTTTCCACTAACCCACAGCCCCTAATACTACTGCTACTAATAAACATAAATATTATGAGGTGTTAAATGAAAATTACGTGTGACAAGGGCGTGTTACTTGAAGGCCTTAATCTGGTGGGGCGTGCAGTATCATCGCGTACTACAAAAGCGATATTGGAATGTGTACTTCTGGTTACGCGTGGGGGTAATGGGCTTACATTGTGCGGAAATGATTTGGAAATGAGCATAACCACAGCAGTACTTAACGCAGATGTGGAAGAACAGGGAACGATTGCATTAAATGCAAAATTGTTTACAGATATTGTGCGTAAAATGCCCGGGGACTATATCCATATAGAAGTGGACGATAAAGGCGTGGCAGAAGTAACCAGCGGCCGCGCCAAAATGAAAATTTACGGGCTCGCAGGGGACGAATTTCCCATTATTCCCGAAAAGGAATTGGAAAACATAAGTGTAAAGTACCGCATTAAAGCGGCAACGCTTCGCGATATGATACGACAAACTATCTTTAGCGTTTCTATGGACCAGAGTAAGTTAATTTTAACGGGCGAATTGTTTGAAATTAAAAATGGTCTGCTTCAAGTCGTGAGCGTAGACATGCATCGTATTTCCTATCGGTCCTATCGGTTTGAAGGGGAAGTAAGCGACCATAATGCCGTTATCCCCGCGCGGGCATTGCATGAACTAAGCCGTGTACTACCCGGCGACGAAGAAGGCGAAATTTCATTTTACTTCACGGATAAGCGTGTGGTGTTTGATTCGCCTATGTTTACGTTTGTTTCGCGGTTGCTGGTGGGTGACTTTATCCGCTACGACCAAATTTTTAATGAAGATTTTAATACACTGCTCACGGTTGAGCGTACGGTATTTTTAAATGCCTTGGAGCGCGCACTGCTGGTAGCGGGCGAAAATAAGTTGATTCCTATTAAAATGGATATAAAAGACGATGAGCTGGTAATGACGGCAAGCACATCGGAGCGCGGAACAGCGCATGACGAAATACCCTGCGGTACCGACGGACAGGATTTAACAATATACTTTAACCCGCGCTATATAATAGATGCATTACGCGCCATCGAAGAAGAACAGGTGCAAATTAAATTTACGGGCGCAAAAAGCGCTTGTACGGTGCGCGGTTTAAAAACCGAAAGCGAAGACGGCACTACCCCGCCCGACGACCAAAAATATCTTATCGTACCCCTGCGAGGTCCGGCGTAAATGTGGGTCCGCCGCCTAACGGCGGAGGCGTTTCGTAATTTACGCATTCCCGAGGCGAAGTTATCGGCGGGTATAAATATTTTGCACGGCGATAACGCACAGGGGAAAACAAATTTTTTGGAAGCGGTTTACTTCAATGCATTGGGAAGAACCCTACGTGCCGACCATTGTCGCGAGTTAATACCCATCGGGCAAGAAGAAGCACACACTTCGGCGGAATTTTGCCGCGATGGGGCGCAAGCAGGCTTTACGGTAGATGCGCGTGTGCGCCAGCAAAAAGGGAAGCATATCAAATCATTAAGCATAGACCGTATACCCATTACAAATACGCGCACGTTGTTTGGGAGCGTTCCCATCGTAAGCTTCTCGCCCGACGACTTACGTTTGATTAAGGCAGGACCAACCGAACGCCGCCGCTTTATGGATATAGAAATTTGCCAGCTTTCCCCCGTGTATTACCAAGATTTGCGTGCATATCACCGTGCGCTGCGTCAGCGGAATTTCTTGCTAAAGGCGGCGCAAAAAGACAAAAGCCAACGCGAAAGCCTTCCCGTTTGGGATATGCAGTTAATCCAATACGGCACGCGTGTAATGCGTACCCGCACAAGCTTTGTGGAAAAAATATCGGCAATTGCAGGTACTATCCACCAAGAAATTACGCAGGGAAAAGAAACGCTTTACCTGCGATATAAGCCCGCTATTTTATGCGGCGGAGAATATGCCTCGGTGCTGGAAAAAAACCAAGCCCGTGACATAATTTTAGGGACAACCCAGCACGGTCCACACCGCGACGATATCACCTTTACCATACGCGAGCTTTCTGCCCGCTCCTACGGCTCGCAAGGGCAACAGCGCACCGCAGCACTATCCGTAAAACTTGCCGAAATAACCCTAATGCGTGAACGAATGGGAACGCTCCCAATTCTGTTACTGGATGATGTTTTTAGCGAACTGGATGCAGAGCGGCAAAAATTTTTACTGGCACAGGTGCGCGACGTACAAACTTTGCTCACATGTACAGGGCTGGAAGACGCAGCATCAAAAATGCCAAGCGAAAGCAACGTTTTAGAGATAAAAGACGGAAAATTACGGATTAGCTTTTAATCCCTTGACCTTACCTAGGAGGCATAACATGTCCGAATATTCAGCAGAAAATATACAAGTGTTAGAAGGGCTGGAGGGCGTCCGTCGCCGTCCCGGCATGTATATCAGCGGTACAAATGAAAAAGGGCTTCACCAGCTGGTCAATGAAATTGTAGATAACGCCGTAGACGAAGCGCTGATGGAGGCGTGCGACGAGATTACAGTTATTGTGCATAAGGACAATAGCGTAAGCGTGCGCGACAACGGGCGCGGTATCCCTGTGGGCATACAAGAGCAAACGGGCTTACCCGCGGTTACTGTGGTTTATACGATACTTCATGCGGGCGGTAAGTTTGGTAACGGCGGGTACAAGGTATCGGGTGGTTTGCACGGCGTTGGCGCAAGCGTGGTAAATGCGCTAAGCGAATGGACGATTATTCAAGTGCATAAGGACGGAAAAATTTATGAGCTTCGGCTTTCGCGTGGGCATGTAGTAGAGGAATTAACCGTGGTGGGGGATACGACCCATACGGGTACTTTTGTGCATTTTAAACCCGACCCGGAGATTTTTGAAAACCCTGTTTTCGACTTTGATATCATGAAAACGCGCTTGCAGGAAACGGCGTTTCTCACAAAGGGCTTGAAGTTTAACCTATACGATGAACGGCGTGACCCGCCCCGCCAGCGTATTTACTGCTACGAAGGCGGGATTAGCCAGTTTGTAGAGCATATCAACAAGAGTAAGACGCCGATAACGGACGAAATTTTCTATTGCTCGGCGAAATACGAAAACGTGCTTGTAGAAATTTCTATGCAGCATACGGACGGCTATCAGGAAAGTACGTACTCGTTTGTAAATAATATCAACACCCACGACGGTGGTACGCATATTACAGGCTTCCGCGCCGCACTTACTAAAACCCTCAACGATTATGCGCGTAATTTTAAGCTGATAAAAGATACGGACAAGCCCCTAAGTGGCGACGATGTGCGCGAGGGGCTAACGGCTGTGCTTTCCATTAAAATGGAAGAGCCGCAGTTCGACAGCCAGTCGAAGGGTAAGCTGGTAAACAGCGAAGCGCGAAGCGCCGTAGAGAGTGTGCTTGGCGAATATCTTGCCATTTTCTTAGAAGAAAACCCCAGCGTGGGTAAAATTATTGTGGAAAAATCCCTTCTCGCCGCGCGCGCGCGTGAGGCGGCACGCAAGGCACGCGAAAAAGTACGCAAAACCGTTTTAGAAGGCGGGCGCCTTCCCGGTAAGCTCGCCGATTGCAGTGAAAAAGACCCCGCTTTGTGCGAGCTCTATATCGTAGAGGGTGACAGTGCAGGTGGCTCGGCAAAACAGGCACGTACGCCTACCAACCAAGCCATTCTGCCCCTGCGCGGTAAGATTATGAACGTGGAAAAAGCCAGACCCGAGCAGGTGTTTTCCAGCGTGATTATTAAAGATATGATAACCGCTGTGGGTACGGGCATTCTTGAGGATTTTGATATTTCCAAGCTGCGCTACCACAAAATAATTCTTATGACGGACGCAGACGTAGACGGCTCGCATATCCGCACGCTTCTTTTGACCTTCATTTTCCGTTTTATGAAGGACCTTATCGCCGAGGGCAATATTTATATTGCCCAGCCGCCGCTTTACCGTGTGGAAAAAGGCAAAAAGGAATACTACGCCTTCTCTGACGCGGAACTAAACAACCTGCTGGAGCAAATCGGTCGTGAGGGCATAAAGCCTATTCAACGCTATAAGGGGCTGGGCGAAATGGACGCCGAGCAATTATGGGATACCACCATGGACCCCGAGAAGCGAATCCTACGCCAAGTAAACTTAGACGATGCTTACGAGGCGGATATGATTTTCTCCCAGCTCATGGGCGACAAGGTAGAGCCGCGCCGCGAATTTATTCAGGAATTTGCGCTGATGGTTAAAAATTTGGATGTGTAGAAGATTAAAGGATTAGGTGCAAGTTCTTGGGGTTCGTTCGCCCCCAATGTTTTAATCAGTTGACCTTAAAGGAGAATTTCAATGTCCGACCGAATACATGGCGTCGATATTTCAAAGGAAATGCAGGAATCATTTATTGCGTATGCGATGAGCGTTATTGTTGCAAGAGCGCTGCCCGATGTTAGGGACGGGTTAAAGCCCGTACACCGAAGAATTTTATATGCAATGAAGGAATTAAACTTGAACCCCGGTGGGGGATACCGTAAGTCGGCAAAAATTGTCGGTGATACGATGGGTAACTACCACCCCCATGGTAATAAAGCGATTTATGACGCCATGGTACGTATGGCGCAGGACTTTTCGATTCGCTATTGTCTGGTGGACGGGCACGGCAACTTCGGCTCAATGGACGGTGACGAACCTGCGGCGGACAGGTACACGGAAGCAAAATTGACACGGCTTTCCATGGAAATGCTGCAGGATATTGACAAAGAAACGGTTAATTTTGTGGATAACTACGACGGTTCTTACCAAGAGCCGAGTGTACTGCCCTCACGTTTTCCGAATTTGCTGGTGAACGGCTCCACGGGTATTGCGGTGGGTATGGCGACAAATATTCCCCCGCATAACTTGACGGACGTGATTGAAGCCGTGCTTACACGCGTATCCGATATGCGCGAAGGGCGCGAAACAGAAATAAGTACGCTAATTAACATTGTAAAAGCGCCCGACTATCCAACAGGGGGCGCGATTTTAGGTACGGCGAGTGTGCGCAATGCCTATAAAACGGGGCGTGGGCGCGTAGTGGTACGTGCAGACGTAGTTATCGAACCGCTGGGCGGGAGCGCTTCCGGCAGCAGCGGGCGCGAGCAGATTCGTGTAACCGCCGTGCCGTATCAGGTGAATAAAGCCGAAATGGTGAAAAAAATCGCCGATTTGGTGAAGGATAAAAAAATCGACGGCATTACCGATATTCGGGACGAATCGAACAGAAACGGCGTGCGCGTTATCATTGAACTACGGCGCGACGCAAACGCGAATGTGATTCTTAACCAGTTGTACAAGCTGTCCAGCCTGCAAACGAGTTATGGCATTACCATGCTTGCGCTTGTGAATAACGAGCCGAAAATTCTTAATTTGGCGGAGTTGATTGAGTATTATATTTTGCACCAAAAAGACGTAATTACGCGCAGGTCGCAATTTGATTTGGACAAGGCGGAACGCCGCGCCCATATCTTGGAGGGCTTGTTAAAAGCCCTTGACCATATCGACGAAATTATCCGTATTATCCGTTCCAGTAAGGACGACAGCGAATCGCTTCCCCGCTTGATGGAGCAGTTTGGCTTTAGCGAAGTGCAAGCAAAGGCGATACTCGACATGCGCTTGCGTACATTGCAAGGGCTTTCCCGCGACCGTTTGGAGGCGGAATATAATGAACTAATGGCGCTGATTAAAGAGCTTAGGCACATCTTGGACAACGAAAACCGCTTGCTGGAAGTGCTTTCCGAAGAGCTTGGCGCCGTGCAAAAACGCTTTGGTGACGAGCGCCGTACCGCGATTTTAGCCGACATCGGCGAAATTTTAGACGCGGACTTAATTGACGAGGAAGACAGCGTGATTACTTTGTCGCACATGAATTATATTAAGCGGATTGCGCTTGATACTTACCGTGCGCAAGGGCGCGGCGGGCGCGGCGTAGTGGGACTTAAAACCCGCGAAGAGGACTGGGTGAAAGACCTCTTTGTTTCCAGCACTCATGACCAGATTTTATTCTTTACAAACTTTGGGCGCGTATACAAAATGCGCGCATTTGAGATACCCATCGCGGGGCGTACCGCGCGGGGTATGGCAATGGTGAATTTGCTCAACTTAAATCCCGAGGAAAAAATTGCGGCAATGATACCTATCTCTGTAGATAGTGCGGGAACGTTCCCGGATGCGGAAGAATACCTTATAATGGTGACGCGCAACGGCGTGGTTAAGCGCACGCTGCTTTCTGCCTTCGCCAATATTAACCGTTCGGGCTTAATTGCGTTAAACATTCGCGAGGACGACGACCTGATTGCCGTGCTTCGCAGTGACGGACGGCGGGAGATTTTTCTGGCTACGGAGCGCGGGCGGGGTATCCGCTTTGCGGAAAGCCAGGTACGTGCAATGGGGCGCACGGCAAGCGGTGTACGGGGTATTAAACTGCGCACGGGCGACCGCGTAGTAGGCGCGACCGTTGCCGACGAACAGGTTTTGCTTGTTTCCTCCAAAGGCTACGGCAAGGGAACGCTCTTAGAGGACTGCCGTGGGCAAAACCGCGGCGGTATGGGCATTATCGTGTATAAAACAGGCGAGCGCACGGGTACGCTTGTGGGTATTACCGCTTGCGGGCAGGATAATGAGAACGACGAGTTAATGCTCATTAACTCGGAGGGCGTAATTATCCGCATACGCATCGCGGATATCAGCGTGCAGGGGCGCTATGCTTCGGGCGTTAAGCTGATTAATATGGACGAAGGCACAACCGTTGCCGCTATGGCAAAAATTGTTGATGGCGCGTTGGAATCGGAAACCGACAATGGCGAGCCCGAGGAGGATATGTAATGAGTAATTACGAATCTTATTTGCCGCACATTAACGCTGAAGAGGGCATTAAGCGCGTGATGAATAACAAAAAACTCTATTACAACATGTTAACCCGCTTTAACCTGCGCGAAATGGCGGACAAACTCACACAGGCGGTAAAAGAAAGCGAAAACGAAGCAATCGGCTTTTCCGCGCACGCCCTAAAGGGGACGCTGGGTAATCTTGGCTTTCCTACTTTGTTTGCGCTTACCGGCGATATTGAAGCGCACGCCAAAAAAAATGAACCCGTAGACCATTTAATGGGCGGGTTCAATAGTTTGGTATCCGAGGTGATTGTGGTGATAGAGCGCTTTTTAGAGAACGAAAAATAAACTACCTCCCAAGTACGCGAAAGGCTATCTGTGTGGGAAGTAACATGCCCAAGCGTTCGCGTGCTTGTTGCTCGATATACGCATCGCTTCCTATGAAAAGAAGTTGGCGCTGTAACGCCTCATGGGCTTCCAACGCGCGTTCAATTTCTAATTCAATTTGCGCTATTTCATGCCGCAGCGAACCGTATTGGGATGCCTGCGCCATAGCTACATAGCCAAAAACGACAACAAGCATAGCCCAAAATGTAAGATACAGCAGCCACTTAAAACGGCTTCTTTTTTTTATGGGCGGGGTGGGTGTTTCCACGAACTACACCTTCTTACGGATAATTTTCCAATTGCGTGTTGCTTTTTGGGCTTTTATTTTGCCATAGCGCCCAAAGGTACGCAAGCGTTTTTGCGCTTTTTGCGCTACCTTTTTTGCAGGGGGGGATAGAAAAGCAAAAAACATACGGAGGGGGAGCAAAACAATACCTATAACAGCGGAGATAATTTTTTTTACATATTCTACCAGGGCGACGGCGAGCTTTACAACGTAAGGACTTATTGCGGCAAAATAAAAAGCCGCACCTACCGCCATGCCAAGTAAGGTAAATGGGCGAATTTCTCCATAATTGCGGTGCAGCATATAATAGAAAACGAGAATGGTAACGGCTAGCCAAAAAAGTACATCCTCCACCTGTACCGCCCATTTTTTATGGGGCGCTGTACGGCGAAGGACGCGAAAAAAATCGTAAAACAAGCCTACTGCGCCGCCAACCATAACGGTGGTTAAAAATAACCACGCCTGCGCAGGCATGGAGAGAATCATCTAAACATACGCCCAAGCAGTGATTTTGCTTTGGCGGGACCGCCTGCATTTTCATAGGTAACGCCGTCAATCTCGCCGGACACTGCTAACTCGCCGCTGTCAAGATTAATCTTGCTAACGTGAAGATTGCCGCCCTTGATGATGATTACGCCCATTTCTGTTTCGCCGATTACGGATTCTTCATCAAAGGAAATAACGTCGGTTAGTCCCGTAACCAGCACTTGTTCGCGCCTGTCTATTTGTAGGCTGTGGCGCGACGGGCTGCGCTTGCGTTCATCGGTAATGGTTGGGCGGTCGGGCTTTTGTGGTTGCATAGGCATGATAAATTCCCCTTTTGTGTTTTTTATCATGTATATGCGGGGCGATTGGGGATTAAAACCTTTTGGAAAAAAATTCGACAAAAAACTGTCACAGGACACAGCGACCATGGCTAAATTTTAATTTGTCTGTTACAGTTTATGCATACAACAAGACAAACTTAAAATATCGCATATGACCTACGTTTAAGGGGTAAGCTTATGAAAAAATACATGACAGTTTTCGTTTTGTGCATTTTCGGATTATTCTTGACATCTTGCAATCAATATAATTATGGTGAAATTAATTATGAAGAAACGGACAAGCAAATAATCGTTGAAAATGTTTATACATTACCCTTTTTCGTTGACTATGTTTATATGTCTATAGTAAATTTTGAAGACGGTGAAATTCAAATCACCGTGGTGAACAATTCCGATTATGAATTTTTTACATGGGGAAACATACCTTATTATTACTATTATGCTGGTCAAAATATAAAATTCGACATATGGGACGGGGAAAATTGGGTTGCAATTATTCATTTATCCGTTATGGAAACAGACCTGATAGGCACAATTTCACCACCGGAAAAAATTTATATTGCGCCCCATTCAACCGCAACCATCGCACATGATATAAGATTATATCCTTTGCCAAGCACAGCATCTCAACTAAGGATTAGAAAACATATTTACATGGATACAACACATTTCCCTGATGGAATATTAAATATTCTTCGTAATGCACATGAAGCGGACGCAAATTCTTGGTTTCATTTGCCGGGGCTTCCAAGGCACACGCTAACACTGGAATTTAAATGGGAGGGTTTTAATATTCCCCCTACCTGTCTTCCCTAAAATAATTCAACCCCAACCCCGCAGGGGCGGCGTGTTCCTTTATGGGGCGTATGCTGGTGAAAATAAGGACCAGAATGGTGGCGATGTAGGGCAAGGTATCATAAATTTGCATGGGAATGCCGAGGGGTAAATAGAACCGAGTAACCGTTAATGCGCCGAACAGCAGTGAGCCAAATACCGCGCGGGCGGGGCTCCATGTGGCAAAGATAACCAGCGCTACGGATATCCAGCCAAAGCCCTGTACGGCATTGTGTACCCAAATGCCCGAGGTAGTGACCATAATAATGTACATACCGCCGATGCCGCATATTCCGCCGCCAATACAGGTAGCAAGGTATTTATAGCGGGCAACGGGAATGCTTGCCGCATCTGCTGCGGCGGGGTTTTCGCCTACGGCGCGCAGGTTAAGCCCCACGCGGGTGAATTTGAAGAAAATTGCAAGCACGATGGCAATGAGAATGCCAAGGTAAACGAGGACATTGTAATTGAAAAACATTTCCCCAATGATGGGAATTTCCGACAAGAGGGGAATGCGCAGTTGGCGGAAGCCTTCCCGCGCGCGTGCGCTCACGGTAAGGAAGCCCACGGGCGAACGCCGTCCAAAAAATTCTCCAAGGAAGTTGCCTACGCCAATGCCAAACATGGTAAGGGCAAGTCCTGTCACGTTCTGTTGCGTACGCAACGTGACCACAAGTACGCTGTATATCAGCGCCCCAAGTGCGCCCGCGATAAAGGAGAAGGCTATCGCAACGCAAACCGCAAGCCACGGGGCAAGGTCAATGGCAAGCCCCATTTCCAGCAGGAAAACGGACACAAGACCGCTTAGCGCGCCCATAAACATCATGCCTTCTACGCCTAAATTCAGGTTGCCCGATTTTTCGGTTAAAATTTCCCCCATTGTGCCGAAGAGGAGCGGCGCACCCGCCAGTACAGCGGCGTTGAAGAAATTTATAAAGGTGTCCATTATGCTGCGCCCTCCTCTTCAAAGGAAGCATCTGCCGGCACTTTTACATTACGCACTACGCGGTACTGCACAAAAAATTCGCACGCAAGCATGGCGAAAAGGATTATCCCAATTAGTACGGCGGCAATGGTTGCGGGTATCATAAAAATGGTTTGGATGCGTACCGCACCGCGCTCCAGCAATGCAATAAATAAGGCGACGGGTACCATCACAATCGGGTTAAGGCGCGAAAGCCACGCCACAATAATTGCGGTAAAGCCTACACCGCCTGCCGTGGTTTCGTTTAGTGTAAAGTCCGCGCCCGAAACCTGCCAAAAGCCCGCAAGCCCCGCAATTGCGCCCGACAAAATCATGGTGCGCATAATAATGTGCCCCACATTCATGCCTGCGTAACGTGCGGTGTTTTCGCTTTCGCCTACCACAGTCAGCTGGTAGCCCTGCTTACTGCGCGAAATATAGAGATACACAAGCACGGTAAACACAAGCACCATAATCCAGCCGATATGAATGCCGAAAACCTGTGGTAAACGCGCAGCAGCGGGGAACATGTCGATAATCGGGTGCAGTGTACCCGCACTGCGCCACGGACCGCTTTGCAGGTAGGAGATTATGCCCAGCGCAACGTAGTTAAGCATAAGGGTAAACAATGTTTCGTTCGTGCCCCAGCGGGCGCGGAAAAAGGCGGGGATTAGCCCCCACAAGCCCCCCGCAATTGCGGCGGCAAGCCCCATGGTAATAAGAAGCACAGGGCGCGGCATATTCGGGTGGAAAAGTGCGAAATAACTCGCCGCTATGCCCCCGACCAGAATTTGCCCTTCTGCGCCGATATTCCAGAAGCGCATTTTAAACGCAAGTCCTACGGCAAGCGCCGCGCCAAGGAGCGGTATAAAAATGCGAACCTTTTGGTTAAAGCCAATGCGTCCGCCAAAGGCGGAATTTATCATTTCTAAGTACACGCGCAGGGGATTATGCCCAAGTGCGATAATAATTAGCCCGCCGATAATCAGCGCAATAATTAACGCCGCCGCGCGTATGCCCCACGCGTGTAAGGCGGGAATGGTTTTTCGCCGTGCGATGCGTAGGCTCATGCTATTTCCTCCGTGGGGCGTGCAGAAGTATGCTGCTGTGCCATTAGCAAGCCTACTTCCTCTTTGGTGGTATCGGCTGCGTTTACCGTGCCTGTAATTTCGCCCCCGCATAAGACCATAATGCGGTCGGCAATTTCTAAGAGAACGTCCAAATCTTCGCCAATAAATAAAATGGCGACGCCTTTTTTCTTCTGTTCGTTAAGCAAATCGTAAATGGTATGGGCGCTGTGTACGTCCAGCCCCCGTGCGGGGTACGCCACAATTAACACACGCGGAACAGACGCAATTTCGCGCCCGAGAAGCACCTTTTGTACATTGCCGCCTGATAAGCGCCGCACTGTTGTGCTTACGCTTGGGGTTGCGATTTTTAACCTATCAACCAAGCGCTGCGCTAAATTGCGGGAATAGGCGCGGTCGGCAAAGGGTCCGCGGTTGCGCTTGTAATGGCGCAGCAGCACATTGTCTGTCATGTCCATGCCCGCGACAAGCCCCATGCCTAACCTATCCTCCGGCACAAAGGCAAGGGAAATACCCAGCGTGTTAATCTCCTGCGGGGATTTGCCTAAAATCGAGATGGCTTCCCCTTCTGCCGAGGGGTAAAACGTTACTGTTCCGCCTTCTTGCGCGGGACATAAGCCCGCGAGGGCTTCGCACAGTTCCTTTTGTCCGCTGCCCGCTACCCCCGCTACGCCCAAAATTTCTCCCGACTGTAAGGTAAATGCGGCGTTGCGTAAAAGTGTAATTCCCTCGGGGGTGGTAACGGATAGGTTTTCTGCCACCAGCCGTTTTTCCTTGTTTTCGTAGACGGGGCGGTCTATGCTTAGCTTTACGGCCTTGCCTACCATCATTTCGGTGAGTACGTTGCGGTCGGCGTCGCAGGTATGTACCGTACCTGCCGTTTTTCCTTTGCGCAGCACATGTACGCGGTCGGAAACGGCAAGCACTTCGTGCAGTTTATGCGTGATAATAATTATCGCCTTGTTATCGTTGCGCATTTTGCGCAGCGTTTCGAACAGGCGGTCCGATTCCTGCGGCGTGAGTACCGCTGTAGGCTCGTCCAAAATGAGAATGCTTGCACCGCGGTACAGCACCTTCACAATTTCTACCGTTTGTTTTTCGCTTACGCTCATATTATAGATTTTCTTGTTTGGGTCAAGGGAGAAGCCGTAGCGCTCACTAATTTCCGCCACTTCCCGGGCCGCTTTTTTACGGTCAAGGAAATGCGCTCCGGACAAGCCCAGCAAAATATTTTCGGTAGCCGTTAGCACATCTACCAGCTTAAAGTGCTGGTGCACCATGCCAATGCCTAAATCAAACGCGTCCTTGGGTGAAGTAATATGCGAGGGTACGCCGTTAATTTCCATTTCTCCGCCGTCGGGGTGGTAGATGCCCGCAAGCATGTTCATTAACGTGGTTTTGCCGCTGCCGTTTTCTCCCATTAGGGCTAAGACCTCGCCCCGCTGCAACGTAAAGTCAACCCCTTCGACGGCGATAACTCGGTCGAAGGTTTTGGTTACGTTATGGAGTTTTACCGCCAATGTTGTGTTCACTTAAGCAAATCTCCTTACGGTGGCTTCACTCCCGGCGCCTACGGTTTGTTATATAAAGCCTAGTCTATAACTGTTATACCCTCAATGATATACGCAAACGACGGCGCGCTCATCCGCTCGAAGAATACATCCCCCGGTGCAAGAATTTGGCGCACGGGCGCACCCATGTCGCTAATGTGCCTGCCGTACAGCGGGCCTGTGAAGGGGTTAAAGCCGCCTACGATGCGGGCTTCCGCCTCTGCCATTGCTTGTGCTGTGTTGGGTACTACGGTGTTGGGGTTAAGCTCGGTCATTACTACCATGCCCTCTTCCCAGCCGTAAAGCACGTCGGTACGGATAGGGTTGCCTTCTACTAAATTGCGCACGGCGTAGGTAAGGTATACCTCCCACGCAAACATGGGTGCGACCAGGAAAGCGTCGGGCGCTTCCACACGCATACAGTTGTTATAACCTACACTCCATACGCCGTTGGCTTGCGCTACGGTTTGGGTGGTGGGGCTGTCTGCATGTTGACCCAGTACGTCTGCACCGCGGTCAATCAGCGCTTGGGCAATTTGCCCCTCCAAGGTAGGGTTATTCCATACGCCCATGAACTGTACGTACATGGTAACATCGGGATTTACCGACCGTGCGCCAAGGTAGAAGGCAGTAAGCCCTGTAATAACCTCGGCATTTGGGTGCGCGGCTACGAAGCCAAGCACATTATTTTCTGTGCGAAGCCCGGCGGCTACGCCCGATATAAAACGCGCTTGCGACATGTTACCAAAATAAGTATGGAAGTTGGGAAGCCCTGCGTCCATAGCAAGGTTGCCCGTAGCGTGCATAAAACGCACATCGGGGAACTGCTGTGCGGCCTCATGCATCATAGGACCATGGCCAAAGCTGGTGGCGAAAACCATGTCTGCACCCCAGTCTACCGCTTCTTCAATAGCAGTAACGGCGGCTGCCCCGGGGGCAATGTTCCAAAAGTTAAGTACCTGTGTGTCGTGGTTGATGCCAAGTGCGTGTACCATAGCAAGTGTTCCCGCGTGCTGGCGGTAGGTGTAACCGCGGTCGGCAACGTCGCCGACATGTATAAAGGCCAGACGGACATTATCGAATGTCAAGTCTGACCTATCACCGGAAGAACCATTTTCGCCGCATCCTGTAAGCAAAAACGTACTTAAGAGCAGCAACACCGTGGAGATGAAAACTTTAACCATTTCAAACCACCTCGATAAATTTTTTGCGGTGAGGCATCGCGCATATTTGGCACGCCCCCCGCTTCGCTTAGAGTATGTGGCACGATTTGATATACGTCAATTGGGCAACCGCTCTGAAAATTTTGTCGGCAATTGTAAAATCCTTGTCAAATTTGTACAAAATTTTTATAAAGTATTGCGCGATTTAAAACGGCGTGCTATTTTAGTTTTTAGAGCAAAATGCAAAACGGCGAAGGGAGCGGTTCCTCATGAACTGTATTAATCGCATAATACACTTGGTTGGCGAGGGGCGCTGCGTCCCCGTCACACAATTAAATACAGCGGTAGCGCAAGCGGCGTAAATATCAATAATAATTTGATATTTACGCCGTTTTTTTATACCAGCGCCAAAGGCGCACCCCGCAGAAAGCGGGGTTTGGGGCAGCACCCCAAGTTAAAAGGAGGCAACACATGGAAAACGAAACAAGTTTTTTTGCCCGCTGGTGGGATGCAACCAGCAAATCACAAACCGCCCACCGCGGCGAAAGCATTCCCTCGCTTATCATCAAGGGTTTACAATCAATGCTGGTAATGTTTGGCGCAACCATTATTGTGCCGCTTACCCTAGGCATGAGTCCGCAGGTTACCCTCTTTGGTATGGGCATAGGTACGTGGATTTTCTTGCTGCTTACCAAGGGCAAGTCCCCCCTTACCATGGGTTCCAGCTTCGCGTTTATGATTGGTGTGCTTGGCGTAATCGACCCCGTTGCAGGTCCCTTCGCCAACGGAAACTACACCCATGACGAACGTCTTGCCTACGCCCTGGGCGGTATCCTTGCCGCAGGCGTTGTATATATGTTCTTCTCCATTCTTGTAAAATTTATCGGCGCGGATAAATTTATGCGCATTTTGCCCCACGCTGTAACGGGTCCCACGGTGGTACTTATCGGCGTTACCCTGGCACCCCATGCGGTAAACCAGTTTTCCACCAACTGGATACTCGGTCCGCTTACGCTCATCATCATTGTAGCGGTTATGATGTTTGGGCGTGGAAGAATGCAAGCCTTCCCCATACTCATTGGCTTAGCGGGGGCATACCTTGTTGCGGTAATTATGTCCGTTGCAGGAGCGGAAAGCGCAGCGGGCTACGCCCTTATCGACTTTTCCGCCGTATCCAATGCGCGTCTCTTTGGCTTGCCCCCTTTTATGACGCCCCGCTTTGCCCTTGCGCCTATTCTTATGCTTGCGCCATTCTCCCTTGCTACCGTGTCTGAAAACATTGCCGACCACGTAATCGTCGGGCAGGAAATGGGGGAAGACCTGCTTCGCGGCAAGCCGGGTCTTAGCCGTACCTTATTTGCCGACGGTTTACAGTCCATGTGTGTAGCCGCCTTCGGCACACCCATGAACACAACCTACTCGGAAAATGTGGGCCTGCTCATTATCACTAAGGTATTCTCCTCTGTGGTTGTTGCCATTGGTGCGGGCTTTGCGGTTATTCTTGGGCTTTCCCCCGCCTTTGCGGAGGTGGTGCGCTCCATTCCCGTATCCATTATTGGCGGCGCGTCCATTATGCTGTACGGCATGATAGCCTCAATAGGAATGCGCAACGTAAAAGAACATGTAGACCTTAATCTGGAGAAATACCTAATCATCATGTCTGTAATGCTGGTCACGGGCATAGGAATGCGCTTTGGTACGCCCATCGTCATAGAAATTGCCGAATCCAATGTACGTCTGGACCGCATGAACCTGCCCGTAGCGATTATTCTGGGTGTATTGCTAAACGCAGTGCTGCCTAATCAGAAGAAGAACAATGCGTAAAAAGTGACACGTTTAAGATGATGGGGTTATTAAAAACGAACCCTTATGAATGTTTATTTCGCCATGTTAAACTGTGAGAGCGGGTGATTTGCTCGGTTTGCGTCGAATGATTTTGCTTATGATACGCGCCGGTGCGCGTCTAATTGCGCAAAATCACGCCGTCGGCGCCTCGCAAACACCCCGCTCCCACGTTAGTTACGACAACGCATAAATGTTTTGCTTGAAAACACATTACGAATTTTGCGGCAAACACGCATTTTACAAGTCACAACAAACTGATAATTTGGATAAAAAGGTGACTGTTCTGTGAAATGAATATCATATCACCCACAACTGCTTGGATAATGCCCCTATGGAGAACTTCTTTGGATTGTTAAAGTCGGAATTGCTGTATTTGCAGAAATTTGATAGCATGGAGCATTTCATTAACCAACTCCATAATTATAAAATCCTAACATGCGGCTTATTTTTTGGCGAACAGTATGGGATAAAAAAAGTTAGGAAGCGTTTTCAATTATACCCATCGCAGCTTTGAACGCCAGTGCTAGTGCGCCTTTTTCGACGGGTATAAACTTACTATACAATTCGATTTTTATTGAAATGTTATGGACAGGCACAAATGCCCCCTTGTGTTTTTTACATGGAATCCATGGTTTAATTTCATAACTCCCTTTTTTGTAACGACAAAGGGTAACTAGTTGGAATCCTTTTGACGCCGAAGCAATACTTTTTTTATTTGTATATACTTGCAGTCCAAAAGGCATATTTTCAACGTATTCTTTTGAGTAGCAAGCATCAAATACTATAGTCAAGAAATTTTCAAGTTCGGTGTCGTTATACCCTGATTCTAATGTATAAAAAATATCTAAACTCCTTGTGTCATACTCAACATTGGGATTTATACCTGTTGGTATACCTACCAGCTTTCCGTTTAAATCATAATACACGGCGATGTTGGTAAAGTCATACATAGTGACACATCCTTTTTATCTAATAAGAATTGGAATAATTTCTATTCCCAATCTTGCGGCTTCTGCCATTGCTCTGGTAAATTGTTCGTGTAGAGCAGGCGTAGGATTAATGGGTATCGCTATTTCAAGAAACCTTTGCCTCACTATACAATATACAACAACAAGCAAATATAAGTGTTACCCGTTGAGCGTTCAAATTTTCCATTCAATTTGAACGCTCTCGCTTGTCGCTCGGATTTGTGATATTAGCCCGTCAACCACAAGCCGAACTTGTCCCGCAGTGGTGGGTAAATTGTGTCCTCCTGTTATGCCAAAATATTAACCCCAACTATTGGCGGTGGTGCAGATGGTTGGTTAAACGGAAATGTCCTTGTGTTGTTAGCCATTTGTTCACGCATTGAAGCAACCATTTCTTCCATGCCACGGTTTATGAGTTCTTGCATTTGTGGGTTGCTACTTAGGGATTCAACATTTTGCATAACGCCAAGGGCGGTGTTGGTAACATTTTCTACATGTGATTGTGCGTTAGAGCGGTTTAATGCAAAAATTTGATTTTGAGAGCCACTAACCATTTGTTGCGTATTGTTGTGCATAGAAAGAGCGTTTGCAAAAAGGTTTTCCAGTTGTTCACGTTCGCTTGTTCGTTGTGATTCTGAAAAATTTGCGTTGTTGTCAATTTGGTTTAGTGTATCTTCTACAAGCCTTGTCATTTCGCTTATGCTTCGTAAACGTGTGTTGTCGTTGCCGTCATTTTCAAACAAAATATTTCTTGCAGAAGTGGGGTGTGAAGGATTGCTAATACCCCAACCGCCCTCTTGTTCAAGTCTTGTTCTGCTTTCGTTTAGTGCGTTACGCATTTCGTCTGTTACATGGGTTGATTCCGTTGGTACTTGTGCAGGGGCTGTATTGTAGACGTTGCCCGTTGGGTAAAATAATGTACTTACGTTGTTTATCATTGTGAACACTCCCTAAAAAATAAAATTCATGTTAGTTGTTAAACACGCCAAGACATTGTAGAGCCTTCATCCTCCAAACGCCTTGCTTCGTTTTCGTTATTTTCCCTTAAACTTTCAAGTTGTTGGCGCATGAGTTCCGCCCATGATGGTCTATCTTCTTCGGGTAATTCAAGTAATGACCGTCTTTCATCTCCACGACCACCGCCTCTGCCCATAACCCAAGAGCTTACATTACCATCTCTGTCAATGATTGTTCCCCTACCCATAATTTCAAATCCGTTTTGCCTTGCCCAATTTTCGTGTTGTGGCACAGTATACTCCCCATCAAGCACTAAAGCCTTAAAGCGTACCATTTCTTCGGGGTCGTCTGCCATTTTACGAAGCACATTTGGGTGTATGCCTATATTTCGTATGCCAGTTCCGTTAAAAGCTGATGTGTTGTTGGAAATATTCCAGTTAGGCATCATTTGTTGCAAAGAAGAAAGTACATCATTAGCCGACATTCTGCCGCCGTCCTCTTGCATACTTGCAACGCTTGCCCTTGCTCGTTGGTAAGAAGTAGGCGATACCCAACTTCCATTAATGTTTACATTCACGCAAATCACTCCTTAACTATTTTATCTGTCTACTTTTCCTATCGGATAGTACGATAGACAAATAAATGGTTATGGTGTGAACGACGCTTTTTTTGCCGTGAACTACTTAAATTCTTCCTTGTAACATGACGATAAGGCGAAAAGTCTTGTTGCTATCTCCGCTTCCATTTGCAATTTCAAAATCTATTTCACCAAAATATTTTCTGGCACAGCGTTGAATGTTTGACAGCCCTATGCCGTGATTTCCGCTGTCCGATTTATTACTTATGGGTAAACCTATATCATCAAAGGCAACATGACCTATAAATTTATTTTCGATTTCAATAAAAAACATCTCACCTTTAAGATAGGCGTTTAACTTTATATAAGGCTCTTGCTCTATCCCATTACAGGCTTCTATAGCGTTTTCCAATCCATTATTCAATATAACTGCCAAATCATATATGTCTAAATTCAAACGAGTAGGGTATACAAAATCAGAAGAAAAAGCGATTTTCTTCTCAACGGATTCTAAATATTTTTGATGTATGATGATGTCTGTTATAGAATTGCCGGTCTTATAAACAATCTCAAACTTACTAAAGGTATCTTCAAATTTGCCAAGATAGTTTTCAAGTTCGCTATAAACGCCCTCATCATTTTTCATTGCAGACTGAACAAGTAAGCGAATATTTGATATATGGCTTTTCATATCGTGTCGCATCCCTTTTATTTCGCTGTAAACGCTGTCAATGTCACGCATTTGCTCTTGGATTTGCTGTGTCTGCTTTTGTAGCACCAATTTTTCTTTTTCTTCCATATGAAAATTGACTTGGCTTTGAAATAGTTTTACTGTGCCAATTAAGGTTAATAAAATTACAGCCCCCGCCAAAGGTACAAAATAATCAAATGTCGTTCCAAAAATCACAGACAACATTTCATTATCAGAAAGGGTAAGTATGATTGAGCGAAGAATAAAAATAAGTGAAAATCCCGAAAGGCAGGGCAAAATCAAATATAGAAGTTCAAATAATTTAAAAGTATGGTTTTTATATGTGAAGTTTTTTACTAAATTACGCAACGTGTAGTAAAAGATGACGGTATATAATAGTAAAAAAACACTCCAAGATATGGCTGTCATAATTTGAAAATATACATTTATATCTTCTGGTGTGCTTATGGTGTCTGCCAGCAATAAACGATTGATGATAGGCATATGAAGATTCCGCAACAACGCAAAAGTAATCTGTGACAGATGTGTGTTAATTTCTAAAACAACAAAAAAACTGCATATCAAAAATATATGCAAGTTAAGGTTTTTCTTAAACAGCGTATTGGATAAAGCAAAAACAGACATGATTAAAACAAGTATAGTAAGTAGAGAATCTGCCAATGACGGCAAAAAATCCATTTGCCCTATTAGATACCTCATTAAATATTGCAAAATAAAATAGCCGATTCCAAACCCGGCAAAAATAAACTTACGTGGAACATCTTTAATTTTTGGCGTTAGGAAGCAGTTGTAATACAGAACTATAGCAATGCTATTTATCATTCTTAGTAAAATAAGTGGCACAGTATCAAACATGGATTAACCCATCACCCCTAGCAAATGACATATATGCTTTTACAAACTTTTGATATTTTTTCTGTGCAAGAAAAATATCCTTACCATTTTTCAGCCATATCGTATTTGCGTTATATCGTGTTATATGTTCCATGTTCACCAAGTAGCAGCGGTGACAACGAAAGAAAGAAGATGAATTAAGGGTATTTTCAAGTTCATTGATTTTCCCATAATATTCTATCTGTCCGTCCGTCTTATTTATAATTACTTTTTTGTCATGGCTCTCAATATATATAATATCCCTTACAAATATTTTATGGTGCGTGTTTCCATTTTTAATGATGATATGGCTGTCGCTGTTTTCCTTTGATTTTTCAAGGTCACTAATTGCCCTAAAAAAAACATTTCTAAACTTGGCTTCGTCAATAGGTTTTATTAAATAGTGAAAAGCCTTAACATCAAAGGCATCTTGCATATACTCTTTTAATGCGGTAACAAAAATAATAATGCTGTTTGTTAAACCCTTGACATTAGCCCTTATTTGCTCTGCGGTTTCCACTCCGTTAAGTCCGGGCATCTGAATGTCTAAGAAACAAATATCATAATCCTTGTTAGCCGCCAGAAGTGCATCACCGGAAGAATATAGGTCTATGCTTAAATTTTTAGTTGAGGTTTGGGTATCAGATTTTATAAGATTCATAAGATGTTCAGCCATGTTTTTTTCATCATCACAAATGGCTATTGTAATTGGCATAGCGTTAAGCCCCTTTCAATTTTTGGTTATGTAATGTCACAGGTTGAGTTGCATCATTAATATTCACAGTAGTGCTACCCCATGTTTGCCCTCTAAATGCTTGTAACTGCCGTGCATACATCATAATCCGATTGTATAGTGCATTGCCATGTTGATAGGTTACTGCCTTTAAGTCAGTTGATTTTATACTTGTAATTGATTGTGCAATATTATTTGCACCCCTCACCGCCTTGTCAATAACAGGAAAGTTTTGGGGTAGATTTTGCCCCAGCAATTGTTCAACAATTCGCCTTCGTTCAATAGCCGGCTTTAACCAAGGGGATTTATGCATTATTATTTCATAAACACGATTTGATTTTTTTAAACATAAATGATGTGTAGTAATTTGTCAAATGAAAAATAAGAATCTAGTTCGTAAGCGCGTCCCTCCAAATTCACATTCCTACCGCACCCTTGGAAAAATAATCTCATGGCTGTGCGCCCTGCAATTTGCGCGCCAAGGCACGGGAAGCAGCAAGCCGTTCTCGTGTATTTGCGAAGTTACCGTGCCGCCGCCATGGGTAAAAGAAATGATAGTTTCATCTCCTGCGGTTTCCTCGGTATAACGCCCGGTGAAGCTTACGTTATGGAACAAATTTGCCGTAAAGCGCCCGTCTTCATACAGCGTAACGGAATGCCCGCTTGCAACGGAAAAAACCCGCGTAGCAGGGCGCGTTACGGCATAAATAATGCCCGCCGCCGCACCGCCAATTAAAATAATAGTGCAAAGCGAAAAAATGAGTATAAGCCGTTGCTTGCTCTTTTTTTGTGCGGCTTCGCGCCGCTGTTTTTTTGCATTCACAATATCCCTCTTTTATACGAATAATCGTTTCACCAGCTTTATCGCTGTGAGTAGTGCAAAAGCCAGTATATTCATAATTATAATAGTAGTTGTAGGCGGCAGTTCAAATAATAGCGCAGCAAAAATGCCCAAGGGTGCGCACAAAATCGCAATAATTACCGCACATAATACCACGCGCAAATACGTTTTTGCGATTTGCATTGCGGCAACGGCAGGGAAGACGATAAACGCCGCCGTTAATAACGCGCCCAGCAAACTCATGGAAACGGCAATAACAACGCCCGTAATTATTGCAAGCATAAGCTCGTAAACCCACGGGCGCTGTCCCGTCGCCTGCATAAAGGCTGCGTCAAAGGTTACCGCAAAAATACGCGGGTAAAAAAAGACAAAAAACGCAACCACAAGAAATGTGATAAAAACGGCGAGTATTACCTCCTGCGGGCGGGCGTTTAGCGTAACAAGGCGCGTACCGCCAAATAAGGTTTCGCTAACGGCGCGGTCTACATTCCCCCCGCGTATGGAGAAGGTGTTAACGACAAAATGCCCGATGCCCAGCGCACCAATGGTAAGCATAGCAAGGGACGCATCCCCGCTGATTAGCTTGTATCGGCTGCCCAACCCCATGAGCAGCACCGTAGCCGCAATGGTAATAGGCATGACCAGAAACATTGCGTTTTCCAAGTGCAGCACAAGGGCAAATGCCATGCCCATAAACGCCACGTTGGAAAGCCCAAACCCCATAAAGGAATATCGTCTTAGCACCAAGGTTACACCCGTAAGGGATGCGCAAACTGCCATTAATACCGATGCCAAAAGCGCATACTGCGTAAAAGGGAAGCGCAGCAATTCACTTATGCCCACAATTCGCCTCCCCTTCCTTTAACTCCACAATGTGGGTGGCGTATTTTTCTACGCCATCCATGTCGTGGGTTACCATGATAATGGTGATATTTTCTTCGCGGTTAATTTTGTGCAGCAATGCGTAAAAATCTTGGGTGGCGCTTGGGTCTAACCCTGCGGTGGGTTCGTCCAGTATTACGGCGTTTTTGGCACATACCAGCGCCCGCGCCAGCAATACGCGTTGTTGCTGCCCGCCGGAAAGCTCGCGATAGGATTGCTTCGCGTAGGGAGAAACGCCCGTTTTTTCGCATGCCCATGCGATGCGCGATTTTTCGGTCTTGCTATAAAACGGGCGGTACCATTGACCCAACGCGCCCGTGCATACAATTTCGTATGCCGAAGCGGGGAAGGCGCTTTGGTTAGTGGTTTGTTGCGGAAGGTAACCAATCTCGTGCCGTGCCGCGGAAAACTGCGTCGTACCGTAAATCGGCTTTAGTAAGCCCGCAAGGGTTTTAATTAACGTGCTTTTGCCCGCGCCGTTATCGCCGATAATACATACATACGCGCCATTATTAACGGTAAAGCAGATATCGTTAATAATAGCTTTGCCCTCGTAGCCGATGCATAAATCGGTAACGGTTAAGAAAGGCTCGCTCATTGTAATGCCTCGCGCAAGGCGTTTAAATTATGGCGCATGCCCTCAAGGTACGTAAGCCCTTCTTGTATATGATGACGGCTCACGGTTTGGAAGTCCTGCAGCGTTATAATCGTTACCTCGCGCCCTGCCGCCTGCACCACAGACTGGGCAACGGACCGATTATCAATAATCAGTACTGCATCCAGTCCGTGGGCGTTAAGGGCATTCACAAGCTGTGCCTGCCGTTGGAAGGAAATTTCCGTAGCGGCAAAGCAGCCGTCAAAGGCAGAGAAAAAGCGCAAACCATAATCCGTGGCAAGGTACAAAAAGGGAAAACGGTCAACCATTAAAACCGTGTCGCGTGGGGCGCGGTCAACCATTTCATAAAATTCGGTGTGCAAGGCGTAAAGCTGTGCGATATAAGCTTGTGCGTTTGCGGTGTAATAATCGGCATGATACGGGTCCAGCAGAATAATTTCGTAGGCGATGCGGTCAACAAAGCGCATGGCAAAGGGCAATGAAAGCCATACATGCTCGTCATGAAATTCCCCGCCGCAACAGTCTTCTCCGCCAATTTCGCCGGGGATTACCCCCTCAATGGGGAAGAGGAGCGTTTCATGCAAGCTGAGCAAGCGCATAATGGGTACGTGACGGCGGTACGCATTTGCGGGGTTTGCCATGGCATTAAGCACCCAATCGTCGGACTTGCCCCCCACCCATAGGAACAAATCTGCATTGCTAATTGCCGCGATGTCTTGCAGGGTGGGGGAATAGAAGTGCAAGTCCACCCCACTTTCCAGCAGATACCGCACGGTAATTTCGGCAGGGTTTGTGCCCAAAATTTCCCGCGTCCAGTCGTATAGGGGGAAAATGGTGGTAACAATGCTTGTACTATTCCGCGGGTTACGTGCTTCGCCTACCAGCACCATTGTGCCGCACGCCGCTAATATTTCCCACCCATGAAAATGGTTGTCAAGGTCGGGAATTTCCAGCGTAAACAGTAAGGAATAGCCGCTTCTTTCGTAATCGTCCTCCCGCGTTGGGGCAGCGGTTGCGATAATATACAGCGGAATTTCCGACAACTTTTGTACTGTATCGCGGGTAAGCAAAAAGGTATAAACCTCGCCGCCGTGGCGCAAGCTCACCAATTGGTTGTGCTGCTGCCCGCGGGTAACCGCCTCGCGCCCGATGCCGTTTTGTATCATGTTAAACCAGTGCCCGTTATCGGGGTTTTGCCATAACACAATAATGTCCTGTGGGTTGGGGCTTGCGGTGTGTGCGTTTAGCCGCGTTGGGCGCCCATGGTCAAAAAAGTGGTAAGCAAACGCCACAACGCGCAATAAATGCTCCCCGTCCCCGTCGTAGGCAATGCGTAAGGTAGCGGGCATCGCACCCCCCGCCAGTAACGCTTCCGACGTAATGGCAATATCGTTAAAGTCGTTACCCGCGCGGAAAACGTATTCCATCGTTTCGTTACGGTGTAATTGGTGCGCCCCATGCCAAAGGGAAAGCTCGTAAGCGGGCTTGTCTATCGCAATCATGGGGCTAATCCACGTAAAGCCTTCATCGGCGGGGTTGGTACCGCTCCCGCAGCCAACGAAAATAAACCCCGCTAACGCGAGCAACAAAAATAAGGCTATTTTTTTCATAAAAATATTCGCTCCTAATCATTATTGGGAATATACGAGAAAAAACATAACCCTCAATGATTTAAGCGAATATGCAGCGCACACAGCGTTGCGCGCAAAATATGTACACAATATAAGCACGAGGCGCAGGCATAAAAAATCGCCGCACAGCAGGTTAGCAACGGCATTATATCGCTACTGCCTATAGGGCGAAATTCGGCAATTAATAGGCTAATGCAAATCGCACAGCAGTCCTCCTTACCCGCGCAATCGTCGCTGTGGGTTTTATCGTGGCATACGTGGGTATGCGTAGCCTTTATATACCCCGCCATTGCCGAAAGCGTAACGGGTGCGGCTAAGCATAGGACAAGTAAAAGCGCAACTAGTCGCGCCAAAATGCTTGCAGTCTTCTGCATTCGTTGGTAAAGCGAACCAAGGGGGGGTACAGCGTTTCCCAATACACGTTTAGCGCATCGTCAAAGGGCGCGTTTTTGGTTTTAAAAGCGTTTAAGCTTTCGCATAAGCGGGGCAGCAGTCCTACATCGTCGCAGGTGAAAAATACCTCCAATTCGCTTGCGCGTTCATCTAACGCACGGGTAAGCTTTTCGCTGTTTACGGAAAGGCGCCCGGGGTGGTTATTGCGTTTATCGGGTGCGTGGGCTACGCCAATTTCGTACAGGCTTAGCTGAAGCCCGTTATGCCCCGTAAGGGTTACGGACTTATGTATGGCAACGCGAAGCGACTCGCCAAAAGAAGCCCACGTTGCAGGCTCGGCGTGAAGCGCGTCTTGTAAGCGATTATATGCATTGGCAAGTGCTTGTACCGCCTCGGTAATGTTTTCTACGGGGTCGGTTTCGTATGCGGTGCGCTGTAGTTTCATATAACACCTTGTAAAATTAGAATAATTAACGCCAAGCTTATTACAACAAAAACTGCCGTAACAAGTACGCCTAAGTATACCTTGCCCGCGCCTTCTTGGGAAGACGTACGATACAAACCCGCCGCTGTTAGCGCGGTAACAATGGGCTTGTAAATAATTAAGGCAATTGCGGCGTTTAACCCGTATTTTATCGCATTAAAGGGCAAAAATACAGGTACAAGCATACCCGCCACCACTTCGCGCGGCATACCCGTGAACAGGGGCACAACAATATAGTTCCAAAGTAACATGACGGGTATAACAACAATTACCCCTGCAATTAACCCAATCACCGCACCAAATAACGTACGCTTATACTTATAAACCGCCGCCGCAGATACAGCAAACGCACTGCTGGAAAGGGTATTCATTAAAAAGCCCCATACCCCCGCTTCGGAAATGGTTACCATTTCCACCAATGCCGTAATTGCCGCTAGGGTAAACGCCGCCGCAGGTCCAAACATAAACCCGCCCATTACAATAATTACGTCCTTAGGGTCGTACCGTAAAAACGGTGCGGCAGGGATAACGGGGACATTAATAAGCATAGCAAGGCACGCCATAGCAGCAAGCATGGCTAAAGTAGTTAGTTGTTTGGTTCGTGTATTTTCCAAAGTTTAGCGCCCGCCTTTATCGTAGGGTTGACCAACGGCTTTGGGGGCTAATGTATTTTTAGAAGTCAGCGCAAGTACCACAAGGGTAGCCACGTAGGGCGTCATACGGAAGAAGTTTGCGTGTATGCCTAAATCGCGTAAAAACGGAATTGCGGTAAACTGCGAAGCTACCGACAACGTAAGCCCAAAAAATAACGCGGCAAAGAAGATGCGCTTCGGGTTCCACGCGCCGAAAATAAGTACCGCAAGGGCAAGGAAGCCATAGCCCGCTACCGTTCCGCTAAATTCCGCCGCAATGGGAATAATGTAGATAACCCCGCCCATGCCCGCCAAAGCCCCCGAAAGGATAACCCCCGCATAGCGCATTTTGCTAACGGAAATACCTACGCTGTCCGCCGCTTGGGGGTGTTCCCCACAAGCACGAAGGCGCAAGCCAAACTTCGTTTTAAACAACACAAAGGAAACAATCAGCAAAATAATAATCCCAAGCAACGATGTAAAATACGTATTTTGGAACATAATAGGTCCAATAAACGGAATACTGCCAAGCCCGGGCACATGGTCAATGCGCATTACATTGGTAAAGCGTATGTGTTGTGTCCCAAGGGTGGAACGCGCGCCATAAATGGCAAACGCCGCAGCAAACATATTAATAGCAATACCGCTGATTACTTGGTTGGCGCGCAAATTAATAGATGCATACGCATGTACCAAGCTAATAATGATACCCACAATCGTTGCAATAAGCAGTGTACATAAAAGCAATAGCCAGCCGGGCATGGTAATGACCCAAATATTTTGCACGTAATGCATAAAAATTGTGCCAAAAAACGCGCCCAAAATCATTTTACCTTCTAGGGCAATATTTACTACGCCGCTTTTTTCGGAGAAAAGCCCGCCCAGCGATACAACAATTAGGGGAATCATAATAAAAATTGTCCAATGCATAATGCTGTTAAAAACCGCTATGGTCATGATTTTTCCCCTCCTTTAAATAATTTGCCGATATGCTTGCCCAAGAACGTTTTAACCAAGAAAACGAAAGCGCAGAAGTAAATAATAATCGAGATAACAATTTCCACAATTTCGATAGGGAAGTTAAGCTGTATCCGCGCCCCGCCCAAGAATAAGTGGGAAACCAGCGCCCCGCTAAAGATAATACCGATGGGGTTGCTCAGCCCAAGGAACGCAACAGATATTCCCGTAAACCCGTAAGGCAACAGGTTATTGCCCGCGGCGATATGCACCGTACCGCTTAAATACAGCAATGCCCCGCCAAGCCCCGCCAATGCGCCCGAAATCATCATAGCGGCAACGATATTGCGGTTCTCGTTAATGCCTGCGTATTTTGCCGCATCGCGGTTAAAGCCGCAGGCCTTTAATTCGTACCCGAAGGTGGTTTTGTTTAAAATCAGGTAAATTACAATAGCCATAAAAATGGCGATAAAAAACCCTGCATTAATATCCGACGAGCGTATTAACCCCGGCAAAATTTCTGATTGGAAAACCCTGTCCAGCCCAAGGGTGGGCAAATTGGAATTTGTGGGTAACGAAGCACTGCGGTTTTCGATAGCAAAAAACGCGTGCTGCTCAACAAAATACCCCACAAGAAACATACCGATATAGTTGGTCATAATGCAGGAAATAACTTCATGCACATTGCGGTACGCTTTTAGCAAGCCGGGTATCGCGCCCCATGCCGCCCCCGCCGCCGTAGCCGCAACCAAGGCAAATAAAATACGCAGCCCGTCGGGCATTCCTTGAAAGTTTAAGCCGATTAAAATCGCGACCAGCCCGCCAAAGGCAAACTGCCCCGTTGCCCCTATGTTAAATAAGCCCGTTTTAAACGCAAAAGCAACGGAGAGCCCCGTCATAATAATGGGCGTTGCCCCGTGCAGTACGTCGCCAATGTTACGCATACTGCTAAAGCCAAAGGTTAAAATAGTGGAAAATGCGCCCGCTGCCGCACCGGGGTTACTAAACAGCAGGATTAAAAAGCCCACAAACAAGCCAATTACCAAAACCACCAGCGAGGACAAAAAACTCATAATGGAATCGCGTTTCATACAGCTACCTCCATTCGCTTCGCGCCCGACATGTACAAGCCCAGTTCTGCGAAGGTTACGTCCTTGGGGTTTACATCGGCGACAATTTCGCCTTCATACATTACCAAAATGCGGTCGGAAACATTCATAACCTCTTCCAATTCTAAGGAAACCAACAACACGGCTTTGCCGCTGTCACGCTGTGCAAGCAACTGGTTGTGAATATATTCGATAGCGCCCACGTCTAACCCGCGCGTAGGCTGTACCGCAATAAGCAGTTGCGGGTCGCGGTCAATCTCGCGCGCCAAGATAACCTTCTGCTGGTTACCACCCGACATTGCACGAACGCTGGTGCTTTCCCCTTGCCCGCTGCGAATATCAAAACGGTCAATTAATTTGCGTGCATGTTCCATAATCACATTATCTTTCAAGAAGCCAACTGATTGAAACTCGGGGGAATAGTAGGTTTGCAAAATTGTGTTATACGCCAACGTATAATCCAGCACCAGCCCGTGCTTGTGCCTGTCCTCAGGGATATGGGCGATGCCCGACTCGGTGCGTTTGCGGATTTTTGCACGGGTAATGTCTTTACCGTTCATGGTAATTGTGCCGTTGTCGATAGGGGCTAAGCCCGTTAGCGCATATACAAGGTCGGTTTGCCCGTTGCCTTCAATACCCGCAATGCACAAAATTTCGCCCGCTTTTACGTCGAAGTTAATATTAGACAAACGCAATTTATGGGATTTACTTTCAATGCCGCGCTGGCTAAGGTTGCGTACAGACATAATGGTCTCGCCTATTTGGGCTTCCTTTTTATCCAGTGAAAGAATGACCTTACGCCCTACCATCATTTCGCTCATTACTTCTTTGGTGGTTTCGGCTACGTCTACCGTGCCGATAAGCTTGCCCTTGCGCAATACCGAGCAACGGTCGGCGATTTGTTTAATCTCGTCCAGCTTATGGGTAATAAACAGAATGCTCTTGCCCTCGTTTGCCATGTCGCGCATGGTTTGCATAAGTGCGTCAATTTCCTGCGGAGTAAGTACGGCTGTAGGTTCGTCAAAAATAAGAATTTCATTTTCGCGGTACAACATTTTTAAGATTTCAACCCGTTGCTGCATACCTACGCTAATGTGACGTATTTCTTGGTCTATATCAATGTCAAATTTATATTTTTGGGAAAGGGCGAGTACCTTCTCGCGGGCTTCCTGCATTTGCAATACGCCTGTTTTGGTAGTTTCTACCCCAAGCACAATGTTTTCAAGCACCGTAAAGTTATGAACAAGCTTAAAATGTTGATGCACCATGCCAATTCCCAAGCGGTTGGCGTCGTTTGGACCGTTGATATGTGCAATTTCGCCGTTTTTATATATCTCGCCGTTTTCCGGCTTGTATAAGCCAAACAGCACACTCATTAGTGTGCTTTTACCTGCGCCGTTTTCGCCCAGCAGGGCGTGAATCTCCCCTTTTTTTAGCTGTAGCGTAATATCGTCATTGGCAACAATGCCGGGAAATATTTTGGTGATGTTACGCATTTCGATGATGTACAATACGGTTCACCTCTTTTAAAAATATGTAAAGATTAAAACCTTGGGGCACCGCCCCTCTTAGAATGCTTCGCATTCTAAGTACCCTGCAAACTTTTTGAAAAAATTTGACAAAAACTTTGCTTTTGCGCTTGGTATGTTATTAGCGCTAAAACTCTAAAGCCCGCATATGCGGGCTTTAAGTCTAGGATATATAACAACATCCCACGTCCAATGTCAAGTTTTGCCTTGCTTTTTCCAAAAGCGGGTGGGGGACGGAGTTCCCCAAGGTCCTAATCTTTTAATCCTTACATTTCATTAACGGTAACAAGGCTAAGACCATTAATAACCGTCGAATGCTCAGTAGCAGGGTCAAAATCGGCGCCTGAGGTTACCAAGCCCTGTACGCGTACTTGACCGCCGGCAATTGCCCTAAAGATGTTTTCATATTGTGCTTGGGTAAAGTTGGAGAAACGACTGGTTGCCATGGGCAGTGCAACACCATCGGTGGAAGCATCGAAGCGGATAATATTACCGCCGCGGAAGCGATTGTTTTGGATATCATTTAAAATGGTGTATACAGAGTTTTCCAGCGCTTTCATTGCAGAGGTGAGAATGCGGTCGGATAAGCCCGATTGGTCTACGTCTACGCCAATCATCCAACGACCGTCGCCTGCTTCGGCGGCGGCGGCAACGCTATTGCCCGCTGCGCCCGCTGCTACGAAGATAACCTCCGTACCTGCGGCGTACCAACCGTTTGCGGTTGCCGTATGCTCGGGTGCTGCACCAAAACCGCCAAGGTACATGTAATTAACAACAACCGTGCCGGGTGCTAAGCCCATTTCTGCGGCGGCATGTTCCGCCCCTTGCAGGAAGCCAAGACCAAAGGCAACTACTGCGGGTACGGGGTTACCGCCCATGAAACCAAGTTGGGTATAGCCTTCACGCACGGCGGCATAACCCGCAAGGAAACCGGATTCCTGCTCGGCATATAAAACGCCCACAAGGTTGGAAGCGGGTGGACCGTCAGGACCTGTGTCTACAACAATAAAGTATGTGTCGGGGAACATGCTTTGCGCTTGGTATACGCTTGCAGCAAAGTGGAAGCCGGGGAGTACCAATACATCTGCGCCCGCTTCAATCGCGTCGATAAATACGTCGATACGTGCGGGGTTGGTGGCTTCGTGGGGTTGCATGAAGTTAAAGCTGCCGCCGTGTTGGTTTACAAAACGACGAATGCCATCGGCAGAGCCTTGGTTAAAGCTGCCGTCGTCCAACGTACTTGCAGGTGCAGGGCTGTGCGAAACTAAGAAAACTGTGAGCCCGTCGTCACCGCTTGCTGCGCCGTTGCCATTGTTATTGCCGCACGCCGCTAGGGCTACTGTCATGCCCGCGAGCAGTGCAAGTGACAGGACAATCTTCAAAACCTTCTTCATGTGATATTTCCTCCTTGTGATGGGGCGCGGTGTGTACCGTTCGTCCCTCTGATACAGTTTGATGCGCTCTGGGCGCGTAACAGAATTGTAATGTACGGATATATAGCATGTCAATGCGTTCACGCGAGAAAAAATTACTAAAGTTTTTCAAAAATATTACGAAAATTTTACAAATTTGTGCAAATGTAGTGAATTATTTCGCGATATCTCCTGTGGATGTGGCTTTTCCTAACAAATCCCTTAACCCCATTTCCATCAACCGCGCTTCCATACGTTCAATAACCTGCGTATTTGGCTTGTTTTCGGGGTGCTTTGCAACAAACAGTGTACAGCAGTCTTCAAAGGGGCGTATGGAAATATCAAAGGTTTGTATGCGCCGTGCAATTTCGATGATTTGGTGCTTATCCATTGCGGTAAGAGGGCGCAGAATGGGAAGCGCCGCGGCAGAATTTACCGCGGCAATGCTATGCAATGTTTGGCTTGCCACCTGCCCAACCGCATCGCCTGTGATTAGGCAGTGTGCTTTCTCGCGCGCGGCTATTGCAGAAGCGATGTAAAGCATTGCGCGTTTTAAAAAAATGGTTAGCTTCTCAACGGGTACATTTTCCTGCAAAAATAATTGCACATCGGTAAAGGGTATTGTATGAAGGGGAATTTCCCCTGTGTATGCTGTTAGCGCTCTGCGAAGGTCGTTTACCTTGTCTGTCACCCGTTCCGAAACATAGGGCGGCGAGTGAAAATACACGGGAATTAACCCAACGCCGCGCCGCGCGGCAAGGTAGCCCGCTACAGGGCTGTCAATCCCCCCCGAAAGCAAAAGTACACCCTTGCCTGCCGAGCCGTAAGGCAAGCCGCCTTCGCCCGCAACGGCATCTACATAAAAATAAGCGTTGTTGCGTATTTCTACGCGGAAAACGGTGTGCGGGTTATGCAAATCCACCCGCGAATCAGGTATGTTTTCTAACAAGTATTCGCCTAAATCGGCGGAAATTTCGTTAGAGGTTAGGGGAAAGCGCTTGTCGGCACGCTTGGTGTGGACTTTAAAAGATGTGCCCTGTAAGCGCGGTGCAAAAAAGTTGAGCGCAATTGATTTAAAAGCTTCCATTGTACGTGCCACAGTTTTTATCCCATCGCAGAAGGCAATTGCGCCAAAAATCGTTTGTATCCGCGGCAGAATAAGTTCGTTATCCAAATCGCCGTTAATATCCTCGATAAGAAAGCGCCCCTGCTCACGTATGACCTTGATATTGCCCGTATGCAAGTCCTTAATGCGGCGGCGAATATCGTCCATAATTTGCTTTTCGTAAAAGGCGCGGTTGCCTTGGCGCAGGGCTACCTCGCCGTATTTGACGAGCATAATGCGTTTTGCTTGTGTGTCCATGAATGTATTCCTTCCTATATATAGCGGCTTATTTTGCGCAGCTGCATAACCGCCGTGCGCAGAATTTCTTTTGCATATTCCGTTTCGTCTTGCGTATTAAGGTGCGAGAAGCTAATGCGCAGGGCAGATTCGGTAAATTCCCGTGACTTGCCCATGGCCGCAAGTGCGGATTTATCTTTTTTACGGCTTTTGCACGCCGCCCCCATGGAAACCATGATGCCTTTTTCCGCGAGCATATGCACCAGCACCTCTCCCTTTGTCCCAAGGAAGGAGAGGTTAAGAATATACGGGGAAACATTGCTGCCCATTCGGTTAAAAAAGACGTCGGGCAAATCCCCTGCAAGGTTGGCGACTGTATTATACGCATAATACAGTCGCTCGTGATGCAGCGTGGCATTTTCGTGTAAATAGCGGGCGCAATGCGCCATATGCACAATCCCCGCTGTATTTTCCGTGCCCGAGCGCAAGCCGTTTTCGTGCCCGCCCCCATGCAAAAGCGGGGAAATTTTAACGCCGACTCGCACCATAAGCCCACCGGTGCCCGTGGGCGCGTGGCATTTATGTCCGCTAAAGCTGTACAGGTCGGAAGCGGTGTACACCTGTGCCGCGTGTATGTCTTTGCAAAAGCCCTGTGCGCCGTCCGTAAAAATCACGGCATTGCAGTTTATTTTTTTTGTTTCCCTTGCGATGTCTGCAATGGGGGTGATATCCCCCGTTTCGTGGTGGACGTGAGAAAGGCAGCATAACGCCGCCCCACCGGGTATGTTCCACTCCTTTGCGGGGGCGATAACTGCCTGTGCAAATCCCTGCTCTGCGGCAAATTGAATAGGCGCAAGCACGGAAGGATGCGCCCATGGTTCGGCAAAAAGCGTGGGGCGTGGGTGCGTTTTCATATGTGCGAAGGCAAAACCCAAAATAGCCAGGTTATTTGCTTCCGTCCCGCCTGATGTGAAAATAAGCTCCGCAGGTTTGCACAGTAGAATATCTCCAAGCACCTGCCGCGATTGTGTAATTGCGCGTTCTGCAATGATACCCAGCGTGTGTGGGGAAGACGGATTGGCAAAAAAGGGCGCGTCTTCCAAGGCAGGGCAGGATAATAGCGGGGTGGTTGCTGCATTATCCAGATAAATCATGTATTCACTCCAATAGGCATGAAATTTGTGCAAGTGCGGCGGGGGCGGCGGTTTCGGTACGTAGTACACGTTTGCCGAAGGTGAAGGGGATAGCCCCAACGTCAAGCAGTGCCGTAACCTCTTGCGGGGAAAATCCTCCCTCCGGACCAATCCATAGGGATATGGCACAGGGGCGCGGGGCTTCGCTTAAAATTTCCCGCAGGGTGCGCGGAGTAAAATCCGCAGGCGCTTCCGACGGGGAAAGGGCAATTAAATGAAGTGCGGTTTTTTCTGCTTGCGCTAACGCTTGCGCGAAGGTAGCGGGGAGATGCACCTGCGGAACAATACCGCGCATACTTTGCCCTGCGGCGGCTTCCGCTATTTTTTGGTAGCGAGCGGTCTTTTTATCTGCGTTTTTTGCCAGCGAGTGTGCGGTATACACAGGCAAAATTGAAAACACGCCAAGCTCAACACATTTTTGTATAACTGCTTCAAACTTATCGCCCTTAGGCAGTGACTGGTATAGCGCAATAGGTAAACGAAGTTCCGTTTCGCAGGGGGCAGGCGCTTGCGTTGTAAAATGGCATAGCATTTTTTTGCGGTCCGCTTCGCGCAAAATTGCGGGATAGTCGGTGCTTTGCCCGTCGCACAGCGTAACTCGCGCGCCTTCCTTCATGCGCAGTACATGCAAAAGATGGTGCGCGCCGTCGCCTTGCAAAACGGCACTTCCGTTAGTAAACGCGCTCGGTGGTAAAAAATATTTAGGCATGGACGCACACCAAGCAATGCCAGCCCTCAAGCGCTTTATTTGAAATTACCCTCAGTCCATTGGCTTGCATGGCAATAAGCACTTCCTCTGCGCGGTCGTCGATAATCCCCGACGTAATAAAAAAACCGTTCGGCGCAAGCAGTTGCGCAACGGTCGGCAAAAGCGGAATAATCACATCAGCGACAATGTTGGCGGCAATAACATCGAAACTGCGCCCGTGCAGTGCATCCGCCATGTGCGCGTCTGTAATAATATTGCCGTGAAGCACTTGCAGGCAGGCGCTGTCTACGCCGTTTAGTGCTACATGATGATGAGTTGCGGTTATTGCAGACGGGTCAATATCACATGCAACAACGTCGGACGCGCCAAGCAAAAGCCCGATAACGGCTAAAATACCGCTCCCGCAACCTGCATCTAAGAGCGCTTGCCCTTTCGTTAATCTTTCCTGCAATGCTTCCACGCACAAAAAGGTAGTCGCGTGCTGTCCCGTGCCAAATGCCGAGCCCGGGTCAAGGGTAAAAACAATTTCCGCAGGCGGGGAAAGGGCTTGCCTGTCCCACGCGGGCACGATGCCAACCTTCCCTGCACGTATGGGCGCGAAGTGCTTTTTCCACTCGTCCAGCCAGTCCTCGTCGTTTACATGTTCGACAGAAAATGCAAGAGTAAGCATGGGCACGTGCGAAAGTAATTGTGCTTTTATTTCTTCCAACGCGCGCGAGCCGTCTTCGCCATGGGCAAGATAAAAGATGATATAGGCGCTGCCGAGGCGTTGCTTTTCCAGCAAACTCGCGTCTACATAGTCCCATGACTTTTTATCCTGCAATAGAAAGCCGTCAAACTCGCGCGGGTCAACAATTTCTACCCCGCTAATGCCGCAGGAAAGCAATAAGTCGGATACGATATCCGTTTCTTCGCTTCGCGTAGCTATGCTCACTTTTGTCCATTTCATATGTGCCTCAATTCAATATTCGTTATTGTGATTTCGTTGGACAACCTGCGCCAACGCAATTGTGAATATTGTGTTGGCGCAGGTTGTCCATTTTTTGACGTATTTCACGTTCATTATATCCTTGTGCGCAGAGCGGGGCAATGTGTGGTATTATTGCGGTTATGATGATAAAAATTGAGGGACTGTATTATGCGTATAATACAGTCAATGAAAATATTCCTATAACGGCGGCGCTAAGTGATGTCTCGTTTTTCGTGGAAAAAGGGGCATTTGTTGCCATTGTTGGGCACAACGGTTCGGGCAAGTCTACGTTGGCGCGGCATATTAATGCATTGCTTTTGCCCAGCCAGGGTGAGGTTTGGGTAAACGGAAATAGCACGGGTGACGCAAGTAAGCTGTGGGAAGTGCGCAAAACGGCGGGCATGATTTTTCAAAACCCCGACAATCAAATTGTGGCGACGCTGGTGGAAGAGGATGTCGCCTTTGGGCCGGAAAATGTGGGCACTCCTTCTCATAAAATTCGCAAGCAGGTGGACGGCGCATTAGCCGCCGTGCATATGCAAGCGTATGCAAAAGCTGCCCCGCACCATCTTTCAGGTGGGCAAAAACAGCGCGTTGCTATCGCAGGCGTGCTTGCCATGCGCCCCGAAATTATTATTGCAGACGAATCTACTGCCATGTTAGACCCGCAGGGTCGCCGCGAGGTAATGCAGGTATTAAGGCGGCTCAACGATGAGGGTGTAACGGTGGTGCTAATTACGCATTTTATGGAAGAAGCAGCGCAAGCGCAGCGCATTATTGTTATGAACAAGGGCCACGTCGCAATGGACGGTGCGCCGCAACAAGTTTTTGCACAAGGCGACGTGTTAGAAAAATTGGGGCTTGCAATGCCTAGGGTGGCAGCCTTCGCACAAAAATTGCGTGCGCGGGGCGTTCCTGTCGGGCAAGATGTGCTGACGGCAGGCGCTTTGCTTGCCGATGCGGCACTGCAAAAGGCGGCTGCGGCTGTGGGCAGGGTGTCAAAGGAAGGCAATGTTTTAAGTGGGCGTATTCCTGGCGCTCCTTCATCTCAACCCGCGCCTGTTGTGCTTGCGCTCCGCGATGTGTCCCACGTGTACAACGCAGGCGCGGCATATGAAAAATGTGCCATTCGTAACATAAATCTACAATTCCGCGTGGGAGAAATGACGGCAATTATCGGTCACACGGGTTCGGGCAAGAGTACCCTCGTCCAACATATGAATGCACTGCTTAAACCCACTTCGGGTAGCGTGTTATTCAAGGGCGAAGATATTCACGGGGATAAAAAGCGACTGCGTGCATTGCGCCGACGCATTGGCTTGGTTTTTCAATATCCCGAACATCAGCTTTTTGCGCAAACCGTGTATGAGGACGTAGCCTACGGACCAACGCGTATGGGGCTTAGCGCAGAAGAAATTCAAAAAAATGCCCGTGCCGCCCTTGCCATGGTAGGACTGGGTGAAGAAGTGTACGAAAAATCCCCCTTCGCGCTTTCGGGCGGGCAAAAGCGCCGCGTTGCCATCGCGGGCGTACTTGCCATGCAGCCCGAGGTGCTGATTTTGGACGAGCCAACCGCAGGGTTAGACCCCCAAGGTCGTGGCGAAATTTTGGCGCAAATTCAAAGCTTGCACAGGGCGCATAATATTACGGTGCTTTTAATCTCCCACAGCATGGACGATGCCGCGGCGCTGTGTAACCGAATTATTGTTATGAACCAAGGCGAAATAGCCGCCGCTGGCACACCTGCGGAAATTTTTGCACAAATAAGTATGCTGGAAGAAATAGGCTTAGACGTGCCCCAAGTTGCCCGCATTATGGCGCAACTCGCAGAAACAAATGAAAATATCCCAACAGGCATTTATACAGAAGAACATGCCCTAGAGGTGTTAACGTGAGCCGCATTGTTATCGGGCAGTATTACCCTGCCGATTCGCTATTGCATCGGCTGGACCCGCGGGTAAAGTTGCTTTCCGTTATTGCATACGTAACGGTGCTTTTGTTTGTCACCGATTTTTTAGGGCTTGGGCTTGCTGCGGTTTTTCTGGCGTTTGTTATTGCATTGTCGCGCGTACCTGTAAAATTATTATTCCGCGGTTTGCGCGCGGTATTTTTCATATTGCTCTTTGCCATGCTGTTAAACTTGTTCTTAACCCCGGGAGAAGCGGTGCTTTTTTCTTTCGGGTTTCTACAACTAACCACCGAAGGCATTGCCCGCGCGGGGCTAATGGCGTCGCGGCTTGTACTGCTGGTTACGGGTTCGGCGGTATTGACACTGACCACCTCCCCCATTAAATTAACCGACGGCATAGAATCCTTACTTGCGCCTACGCGCCTTCCCGCCCACGATATCGCTATAATGATGACCATCGCCTTGCGCATGATACCTACCCTCTCAGAAGAAGCCGATAAAATTATTAAAGCGCAAAAAGCTCGAGGGGCGGATTTTGAAACGGGGGGCTTAGTAAAGCGTGTAAAAAATTTCCTTCCTATATTGGTGCCGCTCTTTGTTTCGTCGTTCAAGCGGGCAGACGAGCTTTCAACGGCAATGGAAGCGCGGTGCTACCAAGGGGGCAAAAACCGCACAAAAATGCAGCCCCTGCGTTTAACTAAAAAGGACATATTTGCGGGATGTATCATGGTGATTTTTTGTGCAATTTTACTTTTTTTACGTTTTTACTAATATAATCAATCTTCTGTGCCGATAATGAGTTAGAAAGCTAAGACTTCATCGTAGAAAGCGGGTAAAATTATGGACATGAGAATTGGCGGTGCGTACAGTACGTACAACGCATATTCGGTTAAAAAGGCGGTCACGCCCGCCGCTCGGGGGCGGGGTGTAGCAAGCGTTGGCGACAGCGTTTCCATTGGAGCAACGGCACATGACTTTCACGTAGCGCGCCGTGCAGTAAACGAAGTGCCTGATGTGCGTAACGAACGTATAACACAGCTTCAGCAGCAATTACAATCCGGCTCGTACAGCGTAAACGCAAGTGCGGTAGCGGCACGTATCTTTGGCACCGAAGAATAAGAAACGACTTGCACGGATGCATATCGTTATGAAACATAGCAAATACATGGATGTTATATGCGCTCTTCCTCTCCGAATTTTTCGGGGCGGGGGCGTTTTTTATTAGACTTTTTTCAAGGATGAAAAGGTGACAATATGGCGGGAATGATTAACCAACTTATTGACGTGTTAAACGAGCAGCACACGCGTTGTGAGGAGCTGCATGGCTTAGCGTTGGAAAAAAAGGACGTTATTGTGCAAAACAATATTGATGAATTGCAAAAAATAACAAACTTGGAAAACATGGTAATAAGCCAAAACAATCGATTAGAGCGTCAACGTGTATCCTTAACCAACGATATTGCCGAAGTATTAGGAAGGCGCGGGCAACTAAACGACCTTGCATCAGTAATAGAAGCTATGGAAGGTCAGCCCCAGCAAGACGACCTGCGCGAAATTGGCGTAAAATTACGCGGGATTTTGACCAAGCTAAAAGAAGCGAACGACCTTAACCAAGTTTTGATTGAGAATGCGCTGGATTATGTCGATTACTCTTTAAACGTAATACGCACAAGCGCACAAGCGGAGCTTACCGAATATCCGGACAGTGCCGGTTCCAAGCCTAATCGGAATTAGTGCAACGTAGCGCAGTAAGCGAAAGAGGGATTTAAATGGGATTTTCAGGATTATCTATCGCCACCAGCGGTTTGCGCGTAGCGCATCTTAATTTGGGTGTAACGGGGCATAATATGTCCAACGCCGAGATTAAAGGCTTCTCTCGCCAGCGTGTGGTGCAAAAGGACGGGCTTGTAGTATTCAGGGGCGAATCGCGCAATGGCGACCGCATGGTGCTGGGCATGGGCGCAGACCGTAACGCCGTGCAGCAACTGCGTAACGAGTTTTTGGATTTTACATACCGCGAGAATGTGGGGCGGTTACATTTCTACAATGCGCTGGTAGTCACAGGGCGCGAGATTGAAAACATGCTGGGCGAACTATACGGCGCGTACAACTTCCAAGGCGTAATCAACGACATGTGGTTTGCCATTCAAGAGCTAAGTCGCCACCCCGATAGCTTTGCCGTGCGTAACCAAATGTTGCATACCTCGCAATCCTTCTTAAACAAAGCCCGCGAAGTAGCTAACGGCTTGTTTGAGGAGCAGCGGAATTTAAACGCACAAATTATCCAAACCGTTTCCGACGTAAATGGTCTGTTAGATGAAATAAATCGTCTTAACACGCTAATCCGCAATACGGAACTCGCGGGCGATAACGCAAACGACTTCCGCGATGCGCGTAACTTGGCATTGGATAGGTTGGCCGAGCTTATTCCTATGGAAGTACGCATCGGCAATAACGGTGAAAAGAATATCGTGTCCATGGGGCATGAGTTAATTGCCGCAGGGTCGGTAACGCATATGGGTCTGCGCCGTGTTTCCGCCGATTTTGACTTTGTTGTACCCGTGCTGGGTACAGGCGGGCAAACCATTAATGCCGATACCGTTCCGGGGCATGATTTTATAGAATACTTTTTCCTGCGTTCTGTTGATTTTGCCAGCGGCAACGACTTCGGGCAGTTAAATGCATTACTGCTTGCCCGCGGCGCAGTCCCTGCGCACCACATGAGCAGCCAAATCCCTCGCCCTACCGAACCGCTTAACCCCATCGACCACCCCCACACCGCAGATTGGACACCCGACCAGTTCCAACGCGATTTATGGGCGCGCCAGCACAATTGGGATTGGCACAACTGGAGCGTTAATAACGCAATGATACCCCGCGTACAGCAAGACTTAGACAGCATTGTATACGCGATGGTAAACATGCTGAACGATGTGCAAACAGGGCAGCTGCGCGAAGTAAACCCCCAATTTAACCCCGCCGACACCTTCCCGTCGGGGGTTGCCCCGCCCCGCCCGTATATTCATTTGGCAAACGGGACGCGCGTACCAAATACGGCAGAAATTGCCGCCTTCCGCTTGGCAAACCCCAGTATCACCGATACAGAATGGGCACAGCTTGCTTTACTGGACGGCGGGCGTTACCGCTTCGTATTCCGTGAAGACCACGCAACCCACGGCGACCTTGTGGGCAACCTTGGTCTGCCCCGCGCTCATTGGAACTTAAACGGCGACAGCACCGCCCCGCCCCCCGACGGCGTTGGCAGCATTCCCTTATTTGTACGTATCCACGCTAACGAAAATACACCCGTAGACCCGGCAAACATCAATTCGCTATGGTCAACGGAAAATCTGCGCATCAATCCGCTTTTGCTACAACCGGGCGGGCATAACCTGCTTGCCCTTTCCTTGGACCGCGACGCAGTAAACGACACCCGCATACTAGAGGCACTGCAAACCATTTGGCGCAGCAACGAAGGTCCCTATGTTGTAGACATAGGCGGGCGCCAATTCCGCGTACAGGAAGCCTACGTGCGTTTGGTAAACCAAATTTCCATAGACGTAAACGAAGCCATTCGCTTTGTGGATAACCAGATGGTACAAGTTATCCAAGCCGATAATCAACGGCAGGCAATTAAGGGCGTTTCCATGGACGAAGAGCTTGCATCCATGCTTCGCTTCCAGTACGCGTTCCAAGCCGCTTCCCGCGTTATTAATGTAATAGACGGCATGATGGGGACAATTGTAAATATCGGTAGAAACTAAAAGAAGGAAGTGACCCTATGCGCTCAGCATTCTTTCCATTCCATATCGCAACCACCGGTTTGCATGCCGCACGTGCGAATTTGAACGTTGTATCGCACAATGTTGCCAATGCAGAAATCCCCGGTTTTTCGCGCCAGCAAACGGTGCAAAGTGCGGCGCGTCCCCTGCATGTATGGGACGGGCGCGGCATGTACGGCACAGGTTCGGAAACCCACAGCATTATCCAAAACCGCAACCGCTTCTTGGATATGAAGTTTTGGCACCAGCGCGCCATTATGGGCGAACACGCGACCAAAGTAAATCACCTGACATTTGTAGAAACGGTGTTTAACAACCTGCCCGGCGCGGGCGTGTTAAGCTCATTTGAGCAATTCTTTGGCAGAATGCAGGACCTGAGCAGTAACGCAGCCGACGAAACCTTCCGCACAAATGTAATTAACGGCTCAGCCGCGCTAACGGAAATGGTGCGCCACAACGCGCTTGCACTTCAACGCCAGCAAATGGATTTAAACCGCGAAATTGCAGACGTAGTAATGATTATAAACTCGCTGGGGCAGCAAATTTCTACGCTAAACCGCCAAATAGCAGACTTTGAACGCGACGGGTCAAACGCAAACGACCTGCGCGACAGAAGGAATTTACTTATCGACCAACTTTCCCAACACGTAAACGTAGAAGTGCAGGAGCGCGACTTTTCCACACCCGACAGACCAAACGACCGCCGCCTAACAGTGCTGATTAACGGGCATGACTTCGTTCGGCATGACAGGCACAGCGCGTTAGAACTTATCCCCCGCCAAGCGGGCGAACGCAGAAATGAAATGGACGTAGACGGTCTGTATGATGTCTATTTTTCGGGCGGTATGGGGGCGTTTGATATCTATAACCACGCCCTGCGCGGCACGCTGCGCGGGTTGATTGACCTGCGCGACGGTAATAACTCTGTAGTAACGAACGAGCAGGTAGCATACTGGCCTATGGGCTTTTTAACCAACGCGCCCGACCAATGGCGCGGCGACTGGTTAGATGCGGCAGGTAACGTAGTGCCCGAAGCCGACCGCGCCCTTGCGGTAGCGGGCTTTAACCCCAACGACCCCGTACCCCACGACCCGAACGGCTTCCGCCCTGCGGGTACGCAGGTAATACGCGGCACAACCTCAAACTTTAAAGGTATCCCCTTTTATATGAACCAGTTAAATACGCTGGTACGTACCTTTGCCCGCGCAATTAACGAAGGGCTGGACGCGCAAATGCGCCCAATCCCCGGCACAACGGGGCATATTAACGGGTATGATAGGAATGGCGACAACCGTTCGGCATTGTTGTTTACCTACAGGCGCGACTCGGACGGCGAAATAGCTACCTTTAATACCTTCGGTGATAACCCTAATGTCCCGCCCGGGAATACACGCTGGGTGCCTATCTATGTAAATGCGGCGGGGCAGCGCTTTGCGGGTGCGCCCATTCCCGCAATCCCAGGCGAAGCGCCCATTACCATCCCGTCCGGCTTTACACCATTAGAGGACGATAGAGGCTACCCCATGTTTACCATGTATCTGGGGGGTATGAACGCACTTAACTTCTCTATTAATCCCGAATTGGTGCATAGTAACCAGCTGCTTGCTACGTCTACCAGTCGCGATATAGGGGAAAGTAATAACGAAGTAATCATAGGCTTTAACACGGTGGGAACGTTCCCGCACTTGTTCCGCGAAGGGCGGTTAGAGGACTTTATCATCTCGGTAAGTGACCACTTGGCCATCGACACACGCCAAGCGCTAAACTTCGCCCTCAGCTTTGATGAGATAACCACCCAAACCCATAACCAGCGCCTTTCGGTTAAGGGCGTAGATATTAATGAAGAAATGATGGACTTGGTACGTTTCCAAACCATGTTCCAGGCGGCGTCCCGCTTAATTAATGTAATTGATTCGATTTATGACACACTTGTAAACCGACTGGGGGCATTCTAATGCGCGTCACTAACTCAATGATTTTTGGCAACTCGCTAAACAACATCCACCGCAATGTGCGGCACGTAAATGACCTTGTGCGCCAAATCGAAACCAAGAAGCGCATAGGTCGTCCGTCAGATGACCCAATTCTTGCGGCGCGTTCCCTGCGCTACCGCACAATATTGGAGGAAACGGAGCAGTTCCTTTCCAACGCCAATGGCGGCTTAGCGTGGATGCGCTCCAGCGAGTCGGCGTTTATGAACATGCTGTACTACGAGGACTCTGCCCTGCAGGAAATTAACCGCCGCTTAGTCGCCGCCGCAGACGGTTCACACGAGCTTTCCGACCGCTTGGCTATGGTAACAGAAATGCGCGAGTTCTTTGACCAAATTGCGCTGGAAATGAACCAAGCCTACATGGGGCGTTATGTTTTCTCGGGCTTTTTTACCAACCAGCCCCCTGTGCTAACCACGGATATGGAGCGTAGCTTTATTATTACCCAGCAAATCCATTCGCAAAATATTATGTCGTTACGTTCTTTTCAAAATTTGCCGCCAGCAGGGCGCCAGCCTGTAGTACACGAAATAAATGTTATTAATTTGCCCTACCGTGATTTAGACCCAAATACGCTGGAAATACCGGGCTTTCACATTCTCTCCTTTGATATCATGGACGAAAACGCCTATCAACCCGCCGCAACCGTAGGTGATGTACGCGCGTTACTCCTTGCCGACCCCAATCACTTTGGTACACCGCCGTTGACCATCCCCGCCGATGTAAGCGACGAAACCCCTATACTGCATTTTATCCCCGCACGGGGCGAGCTGGTTATGCATAATGATACGGTGACAAATTTCCCCCGTACAGTGGACGTAACTTACCGATTAGACAGCCCCCGCGCGGGCGAGTTAAACCCCGTGGTATATTTTTATGCGCGGGAAATTGACCCAACAACGGGCAACTTTTTAGAGCCACTCTCCACACATACCTTTAATACGAGCGACCACCAAATCCGTATGGAAATGGCAGCAGGTAACCATGTTACCGTAAATGCCTTAGCCAGCGAAGTATTTACCCCTGCTATGTTTGCCGACTTGCGCGCGTTATTCGAAGCCGTAGAAGCCGTGCATAATACCGCAAGCAGCCGCGACAAGGTCGTAGCCTATTTCGAAGATCTGGGTCATTTAGACGACGATTTAGCAAATGAAGTAGAGCGTTTTATGACCAACGAAACAGGACGTATACAATCCGTGATGCACGACCGTTTTTCGGTAATGCTTGGGCATTTTACCAGTCACGTAGACATAGTACAGCGTGAACATGCAAGCCTGGGCTCACGCATGAATACGATAGACATGCTGGTAGTCCGCTTAGAAGAAGAGGAAATAAGCTATACCGCACTCCTCTCCGCTAACGAGGATACCCCCCTGCAAGACGCCATTATGCGTAAAAATATGGCAGAAGCCGCCTTCCAAGCCGCCCTGCGCGCAAACGCAATGACCGTGCAGCTTTCGCTGGTTAATTTTCTAAGGTAGGCTTGCATGGTGCAATATTTGGATATGTACTTTGATTGGGATTTGGAAAAGGCAGCGATTAACGAAGTAAAACATGGCGTTTCATTCTTGCAAGCGATGACCGCATTTGATGACGACCACGCGCTTTACATTAATGACGGAGCACATTCGGAAGATGAAGAGCGCTTAGTGCTGTTGGGAATGAGCAATGAAGCAAATTTATTGATGGTGTGTCATTGCTACAGGGGTAACGATGATGTAATACGATTAATTTCTGCTAGAACGGCAAATAATCGGGAAGAAAAAATGTATAGGAGGTAGCGTATGAAAGACCACTATGATTTTTCAAATGCCCGCCCAAACCCATATGCACAGCGTATGAAAAACGGGTACACTGTATCAATCCATTATGATTCGCCCGAAGATATAGATGAGGAATCAACGTTGGACACAATTAAAACGTTGCTAAGGCAACCAAAATTAAATGCGTTGCATTTGTATTTAAAACAGAGTGAAATTGCTACATGAGCTTACTATCCTCAATTCCTCCAAATAACCAAAAAGAACAGGAGAATCCACTATGCCTATGCGACTTACCGGCTCTATGATTAATAACACCACCCTTATGCACATTAACCGCAACATGCGTAATTTGGACGGGATTATCCGCACGTTGGAAACGACAAAGCGCGTAAGCCGCCCATCGGACGACCCGCTAATCGCCAGCCGTGCGTTAAAATTCCGCGCGGGTGTGCAAGAGGTGCGGCAGTTCCAGCGCAATGTGGAATTTGGGCAAGCGTGGATGAACGTGACCGAATCCGCTTTCATTAACGTGATGGATAATCAATTGCAGGAAATTCGCAGTTTGCTGGTTGCGGGCGCAAACGGTACTTATAATGTGGATAATAAGGCGACGATGATTAACCAAATCCGCCAGCTTGTTGACCATATAGGCACGGCGGAAATGAACCAAACCTTCGCGGGGCGTTTTGTTTTTGCAGGCTTTAGGACAGACGAACAGCCCGTATTTACCGCCGCCAATGACAGGCGCTTTATCATTACCCAGCATTTTGGGTTTAACGAAGTGGATAGAACCGCGTCCTTCCAGCGCCTTGGCGACCCCGCTTCGACCCCCCCCGGCGCAGATGCGGACACCTTCCCCCCTACGGCGCATAATGTGCGCGTAATTCGCCTTGCGTACCGCAATATTGACAGCCGTGACGCAGACGGCAACTTAATTGTCGACCCTAATGACCCCGACTTCTTAGCTAACAAGCGTATAGAGGTCCCCGGTTTCCACGTAATTACTCGAAGCATAAATGACCCGCAAGCGTATCTGCCCGCACATACCATAGGCGATTTAGACCCTGCCGACCCCCAACGTATAGCGGCGGTAACGGCAGGTGTTGCGTTAACCACGCCCATTCTGCATTTTGTTACCGAAACGGGCGAGCTTGCCATGCATGACACAACCGCCGCTGCCTTCCCCCGTGAAGGGATTTCCGTTACCTTTGAAAAAACGGGCTTCGAGCGCGGTGAGTTAAACCCATCGGTATACTTCACCAGCCGTGAAATATTGTCCGATATCCCCGAACCTGCCATGGTGGAGGTCGACCGCGTGTATCAAGTGACGCAATATCTTTCGCGGCAAGCCGCGAGCGGTACAGCAACATTAAACGGTGCGCCCGCATATTCTTTTGAGTTGCAAATTTTTGGTGGCGGCGTTGTATCGCCTGCGTTTACAGATGTAAATGCCCCCGCTGCACTGCGTCCTACGTTACCACCGGGGGCAGTGCTAACGCCCGGTAGCCCCGCAGTAGTAACAATTCCTGCCAGCGTTTTTGACCGCGGAACACAAATTTCAATTTCCTATAGCGTAGAAATCCCCTATATGGGCGACACGGCTACCCGTACCGCCATGCACAATTTAAAAACCGATACGCGTGTAGCGGGCGTTACCTTAATCCGCGCCAGCGTACCGGGCGTTACGCCCCTTACCCCCATTCCATTGGACCAAGCGGAAAGCAACCGCTCATTCGACATGCACGACCAAATAATAACCATCGAAGCCGCCGCCCATAACCATGTAGGCATTAATTCGCTGGCAAAAAATGCGTTTACCGCGGAAATGTTTTCCGACCTTCGCCGTTTTATTGAATTTGTGGACGGCGTAGTCATTACCGAGGAAAGCGAACTGCGCCGCAGGCTTACCGAAAATCCACCCTATTACACAGAGCCAATGCTTACCACTATCGTTGACCGCCAGCTCATTGACGAACGCGCCGTAGCACAAGACGCGCTGTACACCCATTTTAATAATATGTTATTATTAATAGACAGGCATAGCGACCGGTTTACCCGTGAGCATACCCAACTTGGCGCACGCGCCCAGCGGCTGGATATGTTGTTTAACCGTCTGGAAGCGGACGAAGTAACCCTTGAGCGCCTAACCAGCGACAACGAGGATACCGACATGGCACGGGCAATTATGCTGCGCATGAATGCGGAAACGGCGTTCCAAGCGTCGTTGCGTGCAAACGCGGGCATCATGCAATTAAACTTGTCGAATTTCATAAATTAAAGGGTGATTTGTTATGGAAATTATCTTCACGCAAAATTTTGGCGAGTTATCGTATAATCCCGGCGATGCATTGGATTTTCCTGTAGGGTTGCCGGGCTATCCCGACGATAGGCGCTTTTTGCTTATTGGTATGGAAGACACGCGGGAAACCTTCTACTGGCTGCAAAGCCTGGACGACGGCGACGTATGCTTCCCCATGATGGACGTATACAAAGCCCTGCCCGATTATGACCCACACGTAGACCCGGATGAACTAGCCGACCTGGGCGAAATTGAAGGTACTTCCTTAGAAGTGTATAACATAGCCGTAATACCCGACGATATTGCCCAAACGAGAGTAAACCTGCGCGCACCCGTTATCATTAACCGCGCTACCCAAAAGGGCAAGCAAATTATATGCGCAAACGAGGATTACCCCGTGCGCTACTATGTAATGGACGACCTTAAAGCGGCGGGGACATTCCAGCCCCAAGAGGCCGCCTCATGTTAGCCTTGACCCGCAAGAAGGGCGAATCCATAATGATAGGCGACCAAGCAGAGGTAGTAGTGCTGGGCGTAAGCGGCGAACAAGTGCGCTTAGGTATTATCGCGCCAAAGCACGTAGCCGTACACCGCAAAGAAGTTTTTGAACAAATACGCAGCGAAAATAAAGAAGCCATGCACAAGATACCTGTGGCTTCGCTAAAGAGTTTTTTGAATACGTAATAGGAAGGTTACAAAATACCACTAAAGAAAAATCACAACCGTGCCGATAGGGATATGTAATGTAAATGTACCTAAATTTGGTTGTGAATTGAGAGGTGTATATTTATGAGCGCTACGGTCGTACGTACCAATGTTCCATCTATAAATGCGGTGCGTAATTTGCGCATGGTGGGCAATATGCAACAGCGTGCGGCAAACCGCATGTCTTCGGGCTTTCGTATAAATTCGGCAGCGGACGATGCCGCAGGGCTTGCAATTTCTGAAAAAATGCGCGGGCAAATTCGTAGCATTGATATGGCGGCACGTAATACGCAGGACGGCATTTCTGTTGTGCAAACGGCGGAAGGCGCGCTGGGTACCATTACAGATATGATTATCCGCATCCGCGAGCTTACCATTCAAGGCGCAAACGATACAAATACCCAATTTGAGCGCGACCAAATCGCCCACGAAGTGCTTGAACTTTCTACCGAAATTCTCTCCATGGACGATAGAGTAGACTTTAATACCATGCGTATATTAAATACGTTGGAAACACGTGGATTAAATTACATGACCCTTCACATCGGACCCAATTTTGGACATTCTTTACCCATTAATTTAAATTTGGAGCATATTGCAACGCCGTATAATTTAACCGACGATAGCGGCGCTACCCAGCGGGTATCTTTTCTGTTTGCCATGAGCAGTATGCTAAACCACGCGGGGCTTGCGTTGCAAGGCGCCTATGGGAACAATTACATCTTAGGCACCAGCTTCAACTATTCGGGGGACCCTTCCATTGATGCTACCCTAGATTTCGAGGTAAACTTAGGCGAAGGCGGCTACAAGAGTCAAACCTTCTGGATACAGCGTATGATAGTAAATATCGACGCCGTGTTAAGCAATGTTTCCAGCCTGCGCGCTATTTTAGGCGCAACGCAAAACCGCTTAGAATTTACTAAACAAAATTTAGATGTAGCCAGCGAAAATTTAAGTGCCGCCAATAGCCGCATACGCGATGCGGACATTGCGCAAGAAGCCATGGTACACACGCAATCGAATGTATTAAACCAAGCGGCGATATCTATACTTGCGCAGTCTAACCAGCAACCAAATACGATTTTGCAACTGTTGCGGTAAATCACCATATGAAATGATTCGCCTGGAAAATATAAGCAAGACCTTCCGCGTACGCAAGCGCAATGCGGGTTTTGGACGCGCCCTTAGGGCGCTTTTTTCGCGTGAATACGAGGATATCCATGCGTTAAGGGACGTATCCTTCGCGGTAAATGACGGCGAAATGGTGGGCTATATAGGTCCTAACGGCGCGGGCAAAAGCACTACGATAAAAATTATGTGCGGTGTGCTTACCCCCGACGGCGGGGCATGTGATATTAACGGGCGCACACCATGGAAGCACCGCGTTGCGCATGTGCGCGACATTGGCGTGGTTTTTGGCCAGCGCAGCCAGCTGTGGTGGGACGTACCCGTTATTGACAGCTTTGAGCTGATTCGCGATATTTACAAAACCCCGCAAGCAATATACAAGCGCAATTTGGATGAACTTACCGACGCGCTGGAGCTGGCGGAAATTTTAAAAACCCCTGCGCGCAGTCTTTCGCTGGGGCAGCGTATGCGGTGCGAAGTGGTGGCAAGCCTGTTGCACGACCCGAAAATTCTGTTTTTGGACGAGCCGACTATAGGGCTTGATGCAGTTTCGAAAATTGCGGTGCGGCAGTTTATCAAGCGGTTAAACGCCGAACGCGGCACTACGGTGCTTCTTACTACCCACGACATGCAAGATATTGAAGCCCTTACAGAACGGATAATTCTTATTGGCAAGGGGCAAATTCTCTTAGACGGCACGCTGGAAACACTGCGCCAACGCGCAAATATAAACGCATCAGAAATGACGGACGGCAATATTGCCACCGACGCCGAAGCGTGGGTTGCCGCGTTGTATAAGGAATACGAAATATGATACCCGCGCGGGGGGGGCTTCGCAGTCCTTATTTGGCGTTGTTTCGCATACGGTTTACGCATTCGCTGCAATACCGTGCGGCGGCGCTTGCGGGGTTTGCCACGCAGTTTGCGTGGGGTTTTATGTACATACTTGCGTTCATCGCTTTTTATGAATCGAACCCGCACAGCTTCCCAATGACCTTACCGCAAACGGTGAGTTATATTTGGTTGCAACAGGCGTTTATGTCCTTCTTTTTCATTTGGTTCTACGACAACAGCATTTTTTCCGCCGTCGAAAGCGGAGAAATTGCCTACGAGCTGGCACGCCCCATGGATTTGTACGCACGGTGGTTTTCGCAAACCTCTGCCAACCGATTGGCGGCGGGGGCGCTTAGGTGCTTGCCGTTATTAGTGGTTGCCATTGTCATTCCCGCTCCGTTTCGCTTAGTTTTGCCTACAGAGGGTACGCGTATTTTGCTTTTTTTCGCAAGTATGTTTTTGGCGATGGGTGTTGTCGTATCGTTGACAATGCTTGTCTATATTTCCGCATTTTCCACGATAAACAGTATGGGGACGCGTATTGTCGTTGGCGTAGCGGCGGATTTTTTGGCAGGGGGCTATTTGCCTATCCCCTTCTTCCCCGATGTGCTGCGCTTTGCCGTGGAATTATCCCCCTTCGGCGCAATGCAAAACATGCCCTTGCGCATTTTTAGCGGGCATTTGTACGGCGAAGCGATGATGCAGGGCTTAGCGCTTCAAGTTTTTTGGTTATTCGCATTGCTTCTTATCGGGCGGATTTTAATGAAACGCGCACTACGGCGCGTGGTGGTGCAGGGGGGATAAATTAAGGCGCAGCAGGTATAACAAAGGGAAGAGTGAAGCGGGCTGCCACAGTTATCTCATCACCCAGCGTAAAATCCTCGTTCACCCAATGAGCATCCCTAATTATAACGGCATAATCACCCGCAGATAAGTGACCGTAAATGCCGTTATAAATATTAACTTCCATTAGGTGATAGGAATTTGGTTGAATAAAGCGCCAAAAACCGCTATGAGGCACATCCTCGATTATGGGCACGGGAAACCATTTTTCGTTATAACGTTTATATAAACTAAGAGGTACATCATCCCTTCTTGCAAATCCGTTGGAATGGTTGAAAAGCCGAAAACGTGCTACGTTTTGCGCCGTTAACTCGGGCGCAAATTCCATTGCTATATATTGCCGGACCAGCAGCTGCTCCATGTCATCACAGGCGACATAACCTTCGTGCAATACATTTGTAGGCGTGTGCGATATATTGCTCCGGATAAAGTCGGTAAAAGGAATAGTGAAGCGACTTACTACAGTTATTTCATCCCGGTTATCATCTTCTTGCAAGGTCATTACAGTCCGCAGCATAGCATACTCGCCATAAAGCAATTGACCCCATAAGCCATCGTATATATTTTCTTTAAAAAGTTGATACTCATTAGGAAATAAATGATGTGCGGGTCCTAATAGAAATGCGTAGTCCGTCGTCAACGGTATCGGCAGCCAAAAAACGTTTGTATTCAAGTATATATTTGGGTGGGTCGATACGTTGACAATGGTTTTATTTGAATTGTTTTCAAGCTTAAATATATATAAATGATGTGATGACAGCTCATGTATGATAGAGAAAACGGCATAGGATTGTGCTTCTAACTGCTGCATCGCGGTATGGCTCATTGCCCCTTCGGGTGTTATTATTTTATCAATAGTTAGTGCATCATTAACGTTTTTAGGTACATAAGGCGTGTATTTTATATCGCCTATGTCACTTGCTTTATTAGCGTTGGTATCGACATTTGAACGAAAAAAATAACTATTGATAAAAAAGATTGTTGCAACAAGCAAAAATGTAGATAAAAAAAGTAACTTTTTCGTTTTATGCATCTTTTCTCACCTTTTAAAAATAATCCGGGCGATTTTTTGCCCAGAGTACAGTCCATGCTTTGCGGTGTCAATACATATTGAAAATAATTTTATCCGCATTTTATGCACAACAACGTACAGGTAGATTATTATTATTGAATATCGTATAATCGGTCATCATTTTAAAAAGGAATATTTATGAAGCTATACGCGAAATATTTTTCTATGCACATTAAAAGCCAAATGCAGTATAAGCTGTCGTTTTTCTTTACCTGTACGGGGCAGTTTTTAGTTGCCTTTGCTACCTTTTTGAGCATTCATTTTTTGTTTGCGCGGTTTGATAGCGTAGGCGGCTTTACCTATGAGGAGGTGCTTATCTGCTTTGCGGTAATGATTATGGCGTTTTCGCTGTCCGAACTGATAGGGCGCGGATTTGACCGCTTTCCCATACTTTTGGGCAACGGCGGGTTTGACCGCATTATGGTACGCCCGCGCAATGTTGTTTTTCAAGTGCTTGCATCGCAGGTGGAGTTTTCGCGCCTTGGGCGGTTTATCCAAGCCGTTGTGGTGCTTGCCTTTGCCCTTCCCCGCAGCGGAATAGACTGGACGTGGGATAAAATACTTACGCTCATTTTCATGATTGTATGCGGGGCGTTTCTTTTCTTCGGCTTGTTTGTCATTTATGCCGCGTTTACCTTCTTTACGTTGGAGGGCTTAGAATTTATGAATATCCTTACCGACGGGGGGCGCGAGCATGGGCGTTTGCCCTTTAGCGTATATGGCGACGGCGTATTGAAATTTCTAACCTATGTAGTACCGCTGGCGCTGGTGCAGTATTATCCGCTATTATACCTCACAGGGCGTACCGAGGATATGCGGTATATGTTTGTACCTATATTGGCGCTGCTATTTTTAATACCCTGCCGGGCATTTTTTAAGCTGGGTATGCGGAAGTATAAATCTACAGGGAGTTAAGCCATGTCCAAACTAATTATTAAACTCACCTTTACCGCGTGGGCGGTTGCGTTTATTTTTGCGGTGGTTATTATTTCATTTTTCATGTTGCCCGATTTTTCGGCAGATGGGGCGTTAACCCTTGGGCACGGTGCTACGTTTGCCATTTTGGGGGCGTTTATTTTTGCCATGGCGGGGTTTGGGATTTCCAATACCCTTGCGCTGCGCAATTACGAAAACAGGCATGTACTTTCCAAGGAAAAGCAGGGCTTGCTTGCCTTTGCCGAGCCGCTTCAGCTTGCGCACGGCGAATCGTTTCGCACCTTTCGCTTGCTTTCCATTGCTAAAAAGGAAGCGCGGGTTATGCTTACCGCCGAAGGCTGGAATATTTCCGACGAAAAAAACGCAAAGGATGCGTTGGAGCGGCTTTCCACAGCAAGCGAATGTGTAGCATGTAGCGCGGAGAATGCAACAAAAATTCCCGCGTATCGTGCAACGCGGGAATACTTACTGCAAACAGGCTTTCCGCAAGAAATGTTGGATAATCTGCAAAGCTACGCGGCATATGATTACGGACGCACGGCGTTTATCGCCCGTTTATGCGCGCGGGTCAAATTTATCAGCGAAGAAGATGCCTGGCGGTTTGTCGAATGTGCAGCCAACAATGCCCGCCAACTGTACAACAACTGGCACGAATACATTGCCGCTTACGTGCTTGGGCGTGCCCTTGCATTAGGCGAGTTTACCCCATGGACGTTTGAACACCGCAAAGGCAGCCCGTTTTTATTGTTTCCGTTTAAGTGAGCCTGTAGCTCTCGGGCGGGGCAAGGTGCGTTGGTGCGGGCGGAGCATTAGCGGGGTAAATGACGATATGCTCCGGCAGCACGTTGGGGTCCCCTGCTAGGAGGTGCAGGTGGTTTACCCCGTCTTCAAAGTGCGCTGTAACGGTTGCCTTGCGGATATTGTTTAACACGCCGCTGCTCCATTCTTGGTGGTGCTCGGTGTGATAATCGTCGGGCAAGGTATTAAATGCAATGCATTCGCCTTGGTTAATTCGGTATGCGCTGTTAATTGTGCCGCCTTTTACGCGGGGGTTGCGGGGGGAAAGATAGAATGTAACGGCATATTCCCCCGCTGCGGGTATGGTGAAGGCGTATGTTACCGCGGGTTTATTGCCTTCGTTCTCCCAGCTTTTATTCGCGGGGAAGGACTTTACCGCATTGCCCGAACGCCCAAGGCGCGGCACAATGCGCCAGCCTTCGCCGTTTACGTCCGTTTTTTGTGTAAAGGCATCTGCCGCTATACATACATAATTTTGCGCCCAAAGGAAGGCGCCCTTATGCGCCGCATTTGCGTTGCCTGCGGTAATTTCCAACAACGCACGCTTGGTTTCGCCGTTTTTAAAGGCGAAGTCCAGTGTGATATTTGCCGTTTGTTCCCCCGATAATAACGCGCGGTCGCAGGTTGCGATAATGGTAATGCGGGGCTGCGCTTGCAGGTCGCTTGCACCTTCTTTTTGGGAAAAGCTAAGCCATGGTGCTTCGCACGCCAGTTTAAATTTAAAATCCATATCGCTTCGGCTGTCAATGTCGATTAATACCTGCGAAATATCCGGGCGGGTTAGCTCATCATTTTTAAGCCCGCCGCGCGCCCCCCACGACATACCCAGCGTGTAGGTATCGTTGCCTCTAAAACTTACGATAATTTTAGGCTGTGAAATGGGCACAACCGTATTAACGACGGGGTAGGTCCAGTTGCTGTCGTCCCAACTGCGGAAGCCCATATGCGCCGACGCCATCATATAATTCCACTTGCCGTCAAGGATTTGGTGAAATTCTTCTACGATAGACTTATCCAGTGCGATGTGATTTTCCAGCATTTGTGCGAAGCCGTTGGCAATAATCGCCCCCCGCTTGGCGTGTACATGATTCATTCCCGCTACCAGATTTACCAGCAATGAATTAACGGACGCCGTAACGGGGTAGTACACCATGCTTTCGTAAGCGGGCAGACAGTGGGCAGGCAATGCAGTGCGCAGATGTTCTGTTTTCTCCAGCATAGTAAGTAAAATTTGGCTGGTGCTGTTAATTTCGTGGAAGTTATTTTTATACACATCGGGGTGTATCGACTCGGGAATGCGCGCGGCATTCCAACGGGTTTGCATATCCAAAATCGTGTGGATATCCGTTTTTTGCGCGTCGCTTGCGCCGTTAAACTGCGCATCCAGCCACTGCTTAGTATATGTGGTTGCACTGTCAAGATTGGTGATACCCCATTTTTCATAGTCATATGCCAAGTCCATAAAAAAGCTTAATGGGTATTCATTGCCTTTTAAATCGCCTACATTAACTATCCACATTTCCTGCACGCCGTGTTCGTAGGCAAAGGTAAGCTGCTCCCATGCCTTGGTTAGGTTTGTGCTGTTTATCCATTCGTAGCTTACGGGACCGCCGTGGTAATCGAAGTGGTAGTACATGCCGTACCCGCCTGCGTGGGGCTTATCCATTAGCTGGGGCAGGGCACGTACATTGCCGTGGTTGTCATCACTCAGCAACAAAATTACGTCTTCTATTGCGTCCCAATTGCGCAAGCCGTCGAAGCCATCCCCCCCGAAAAAAAAGTCTTCCACTTCCTTATATATAGCAAACATGCGGGGGACCTCTTTTAAATTTGCGTTAATATTTTCGCTGATAAGTTTATGCTGTACGGATATAGCATTCTTTAACACATTTACATTGTCTTGCATGGTGGCGTTTGCGCCCATCAGATTTGAATCGCTTTCGCCGCGCATTCCTATAGTTATCACATTTTCGAAGGGCTTGTTGCGAATAATGCCATCCTTCCAAAATTGCGTAATTGCATCAGCATTGGTGATAAAGCTCCATGTATTATCATCGCCGTAATTTTTATATTGGCGCTGCCATTCCACCCCTGCGCGGCACATCGGCTCGTGGTGGGACGCGCCCATAATTACGCCGTATTCGTCGGCAAGCTCGGCATTTGCAAGCCCCGGTCCGTCTTGGCTAAACGAAGAATTCCACATAGCAGGCCAAAAGTAGTTGCCCTTTAGGCGAATCACCAGTTCAAAAATTTTGTCATACGCCTTTGCGTTTACATCGCCGTAGCGTTTGGTCGCCCAGTTGCCAAAGGCAGGCCATTCGTCATTGATAAAAAATCCGCGATATTTTACAGAGGGTTGTTTGCTAATAATATCGCCGTCGAATGTAAGCACAAGCGCGTCTTTTTTTACGGGTGCTGCATCGCCCCAAAAAACGAGAGGTGACACGCCGCACATTTCCGACACGCGGAACATGCCGTACATTGTGCCGCGCTTATCACTGCCGATGATAAATAATGCCTGTGTGATTTTTGGATTTTGCGGGAAGGGGTTGGGGATTAGTTTAATAAGATAGCATTCGCGCTTGCCCTCTAATTGGGAAACATAGGGCGCGGCGAAAGCGCTATGCCCCGCCGTGGCAACGCAAATTACACTGCCCGCGCATTGCGAAATATCCTCCGTTACTTGCGGTGCGTTGCCCACCACCAGCGAAATATCCTGTGCCAGCGTATTTGCAATGCGTTTTACACCTTTAAGCGCGCTTGCCTCGTGTACGATTGTTGCCGGCTTGCCATTTGCGAAGAGTTCAAACATACCCATTTTTACCACCCTCTCGGAGAATTTTACTTTACGAGAATACATGAAAAAGCCGCGCAAATCAAGCAAATTGCACGGCGGATGATTGACGGAAAGCTTTTTACGTTTGCAATAATTGCAGCACCCTATCGGGCTTTTGGTTGGCTTGGCTTAGCATGGAAACTGCCGCTTGGTTAAGTACGTTAGATTGTACAAAACGCATGTTTTCCAGTGCCATGTCAGCGTCCATGATGCGGGAACGGGCTTGGGTTAGGTTTTCGTTGGCGACGGCGACATTCTCTGCGGCGAATTCTAAGCGGTTTTGCATTGCGCCAAGAGAAGTGCGTTGCCCTACGGCAATGGCGAGGGCTTCGTCCAGCGTTTCAATGGCGGGCTGGATGTCGTAGCCGTGTTCCTTCATTACATTTATGGTAGGGTTACCGCGAATGTCGGCAATGCCCAGCGCAGCGGCGTTCATTGCTTCGATGTATATGTTCATACCCTGCCCAAGGTTAGGACCTTTTTGAATCCACAAGCCCACGGGGTCGTGTACGTCTTGGGTGCGGTCGGCTCGAATGCCGGAAAAAATCCGTGGCTCTAAGCGACCACGTAACGGAGGGTTACCGGGTGCATCGGGGGTGACACCATCTGCGCCGGGTAAATTGCCGCGGCGGATATCTTCAAATACAAGTTCCGTTCCTTCGGCACGTACCGTTGTAAAGTGATCCATTTGGGCGGCGAGCTGCGCCGCAATTTGCGCCGCAACCTCTGTCATATCGGGGTTGAACCCAAAGGCCACCGCATTAACCGTGACAATGTAATTACGTACGGTAACGGGTGTACCGTTATCGTCAAAAGTAAATACATCATCGGGCATTTCGTCAGGGGGTACATCATCGGCAACAAAAATAATACTAAATGCCTCGCTGGGGCAAGAGGGGCACCAAAAAGTAAAGCCCTGCAACGGCGCGGGCACTCCCGGCTCGGGGCTTGGGGGGATAAGGTCAAGCAAGCTGTTAAGGGTCGCGAAATTGACGCGTGTTTGCGGGCGTGGGGCGGGTTGCCCGTTGGAAAAGGTCGTATCGTCAGCAATTAAACCGTTAAAACGCCAATGACCGTTGCGTGCGGTGATACCGTGGTCGGGCGGGTTGGGTGTTCCCGATGTTGGCAGGGTAACGTTGTTATGCGTGCGCATCATATTTACGCGCACAGCCGCACCTGCACCTGTTACGGTAATTTCGTTATGGGGATAGTTGTCGGGGTCGTGGGGAAATATGTTTGCAATGGCGGCCTGCATTGCAGCGCGTACAGCGTCCGCACTCATGGTTGAGTTGATGTCAATGTGTGTTACGTTAGTAGTGGATATTGCGTTGCGTCGTGGCGTTGTGCCGTCGGTAACGAAAAATTCAAAAGTATGGTTGCCTATTTGAAAGCCGGTATGGTTTAGTCCGCCCGGGTAGGCAAAGTTTATGTTACCGCTTCCGTCATTGGCCAAAGTTAAGTTGAAGCCTATGTTGTAAGTGGCGTTGGATGACATATTTCCCGCCGGGTTTACGATGGAAGGGTTGGGTATCTGCGCGACCCTTCCGCCTTCATAGTAAGGTATGGCTGCAAATCCATTTCTGATTTGTGTAGCGGGTGTAAATGTAGGCACACTGATTGTACCGCCCGGCTGGGCGTATAGGTTTATTTGCCCCGGTTCGGGTTGTGACCTGTCACCGAATGCAGGGGCTAATACATTAGCATTCACACGGGAGGTAATTAAGGCTTGTATTTCCTCCGGGGTTGCGTTGGGAGGCACATTGATGAAATGACCGGGTTGCACATTTACCCATGTACCGCCATTGGGGTTCTGTATTTGTAAGTTGGGCGTATCAGGATTGGGGCGCCCTTCCCCGGGTGTTTGGTCAGCAGAGGTTGCACCGGAATAGTACCAATGCGTGGGTGCAGCGGGTGCACCCAAACCCAAGGTTGTATCGCCCGTAACGCGCACGACTACCGGTGTGTTTCCGATAAAAAAGGCCGCAGGCAAACTGCCCACCGGGACTGTGGGTATCGTAATTGTTCTGTAAAAGGGGTCTTCAAACGGATTGCCGACGGATGGCGTCGGTGAGGCAGTAACGGATATACCCGTTGTTGTGCCTGTAGTAAATGACGCATTCCATCCATGGCGAGGGGCAGAAATCCCCGGCGATGTAGTATTGGTTAATTCAATGGCCGGGTTGGGGAGCTGCGCGGGGGGTGTTGGGCTATTCCATGTAACGGGGATAGTAAATGCTCCGCCGCCTGCCGGGGTTGGGGTAATTGCGGCGCGGTTTATGGGGTTGAAGCCGGGTAATGTGTCTAAAAAATCCATGATAGCCGTTTCCAATTCAGCCGTTGTCATGGTGTCGGTAACGGCAATGGTGCGTGCACCACCAACCAACGCAAAGCTTACATCAAATGGGCTGGGCAGGGGTAGCCCCGGTGCCTCGACTCTAAAACCGCTATCGCTTCTAAGTGCGGCCGCGTTCGTCGGTGTTAACGGGTTGGGTAAGGTAAACGTAAAGTCACCCGAAGTGGTTACGGATGGGGCGACGTTATTGGTAACGCCTACATCGTTTGTGCCTATTGTTCCGTCTACCAGGCGCAGGTTGGGTTGGTTATCCGTAGTAATTGCGACAGTATTCGCGTGTTCACCTGTTTCAAACAACCATGGCCGACTCCTTCCGTCAGCGACAATGGGTTCTGCACGTGTACCCAGGGGGGCGCGAAACTGAACTTGCCCGCCGGGGGTAACGGTCACTTCATTTACAACGCCTCGAAACTCGGTTATACCCGGGTCGGCGTGCGGTGTAGGACTGCTTGCATTTGCCGTAGGGCTAGGGTCTGATAGTGAAACCAGAAAATCACGCACGGAAATGACGGGGGGAATGGTTATGGCTACACCAGCGAGACCATCAATTGTCGCCCCCGCATTTATAAAGTTAAACTGCGCCCCACCAACCATCACCGACCTCCCGTGCAGTTGTTCGCTTGCGGGCGCATTTAAATCAATACCTTGTAGGGACATGGTAGCGCTGGCACGTAAGGATGGTTTATCAATAAAATTAAACCATTGACTGTTACAAACGGTATTATAAGGTAAAGCACTTAAAAGTGGAAACTGCGTACTCATCGAAATAGGCGGGTCCAACCGCGTAATTATCTCCTCAATAACAAACCGCTCAAACTGCGAAAACCTTCCTTCCAGCAGGGTGCGGGTATTGAATTCTGTCCGGGTGGCTACGGCGTCTATTTCGCTTACCAGCTGATTAATTTCTCGTTGAATTTGCAAGCGGTCGGACTGCGTCATATTACTTGGGTCGTGGACATAGGTATCATTTGATGCTTGTATCACAAGTTCTCGTATGCGAATCACCATTTCGTTGATGGTGGCGATTGCGCCTTCCGCGGTTTGTATTAAATTTATTCCGTCTTGAATGTTATTTGTGTTTTGGTCAAGCCCGCGGATTTGCCCGCGCATCTTTTCCGATATCGCAAGCCCTGCTGCATCGTCCGCCGCGGAATTAATACGGTGTCCGCTCGCTAACCTACGCGCGGCAACGGTTTGTTTGTTTCCCACTTGCCCTAACTGTCGGTGTGCGTTAAGGGCGGATAAATTTGTAACAACAGCTATGTGCGACATAACGATTTTCCTTTCGCGGTGCAGTATGTATCGCTTCCGGAGGTTGTATCGGCAGGTTCTTCCAAAAACATAATAGCTATACAATATATTTTATAATTGCAATACTATCATTATTGTAAAATTATTGCAAGTTGCACTAGCGAATTGATTAATAGCCACACTATTGTTATAGCGTGACTATCCATATCTTGCAAGCATAACTCCCTAATCCTAGTATTAACAAATCGGCACACAAGGGGTGGTTATATGCAAACGTTGGATTGGAAGCAAATCGGCGTGCGGTTAAAAGAGCAACGAAAAAAAAGCCGCATAACAAACGAACGGCTTTCGGAGTTGGTGGGCGTTTCACCTTCTTTTATTGGGCTTATTGAACGGGCATCATCTGGCGTAAGTTTAGAAAACCTCTATAAACTAGCACAACTATATAGCTGTTCAATTGATTATTTGATTACAGGAAAAATTGACATCCCGCATTCCAACAACACCGCCAAATTTACGCATCTTATGGCGGCACTGTATGATTATAATGAAGAAGAAATTAACACGGTAATAGAACTGGCAAAATTATTGCGCGGTAAAGTTGAGGTACGGCAGGTGTAGTTTAGTGCAACCACCGACATAAAATGCCTTCGTTCAATAACTAGCTTCCATTTCTTCAATAATCATTATTTTGTCACAAGCAAAGGAAAGCGATTTATCAGGGCTCATATAAGGCTCGGGGTACAAGTTATCAATGAAGTAAAAACAATCGTTTTGATTGTCTTGCAAAGGTCTGAAATACTCAATGACATTATCACCCAAGAGGTTTTGTTTTATTTCTTTGCTTTTTGGCGTAAACGCCCATACCCCTAAAAGTAAACGCTTGCCAATTTTCATGCCCGGTACTTGAAAAATATATCCGGGAGTTGAGCCAACATAGCCACCCATTGTTGCAGCCCTGCGAGGAAATTTATTTAAACCATACCATTCATACATTTCACGATTTATAACAGTTATATACGCTCCCGTATCATACATGAAATTTATCCTGTCTGAATTTGTACCGCCTTCACGAATAATTGGAATATCAATGTATACATGGCCTTTGCTGCGATTGTATTCAACTCGAGTTTTATCATCAATTGTGAGTGTCATCTTCATCACCAATCAATGTTAACGTATGAAAGAAACCCATTACGCCCGGAACGCTGTCATAATCAAAATCTCTATCCGTTCTTGGGGCATATTGCGGTTCTTTAAATTTATCGTAAAATCCATCGGATTGCCCCTCAAAAACAGAATCTGCCACCGCCACAGGTATACCCCCAAGAAGTTTTTGATAAGGGTTATAATTGCAATTGGTAATAAGTATCCACTTCCCAATGTATCTTTCTTCCATTTCTTCAAAAGTCATATAACTTGGATTATCAATCAATTTACGCATACTTGTTTGCCCCTTTCAATGCATTAAAGCGCCTTCAAGGTAATTATACCACAAAGTCACGAAAGGATTATCAACTCCCCTATCATTTGCACATCTGCTAAAAAGTGGTAAACTACAAAAAAGCAGTTAATTGAGGAGGTAAAACATGCTGGACAAGCAGTTAGTGTATGATGTTCTTACTGCCGCGCTTTCCACAGGCGGCGACCTGGCGGAAATTTTTATGGAAAATTCCGTACGGGATACGATTCAAATGACCAACGGGCAAATCGAAAAAGCCAATTGGGGTGTAGATTACGGGCTGGGCTTGCGCATTATTACAGGTACAAATGCCGTATACGCCTATACCAACGACACCTCGCGCGATAGCCTGCTTAAGCTGGCTAAGGATGCTTCCCAAGCCGTAAAAGCCAGCCTAAAGGGCGAAATTAATATTAAAGGTGTACTGGTGCTGGACAAAAGCGACCGCTTAAAATTTGCGGATACAGCCGTAATTCCGCCGGAAAAGGTAGTAAAAAAAGATATAGTTGAACGTTTGCGCGCCGCATCGCAAGCGTCATATAATTTTGACCCACTGGTAACGCAAACGTCCAATTCCTACTCGGGCATTTCGCGGGATATTTTTGTAGCAAATTCCAACGGGCTTTGGGCGGAGGATAAACGCGTATATACCCGCGTAATGGTGCAGGCGGTTGCTTCCCAAGGCAACGAAAAGCAAACAGGGTACGAAGCCCCGGGTGCAAAAGGCGGCTTCGAATTACTGGATTCCATTGACATTGAAAAAATAGGCAAGGACGCGGCAGAGGTTGCCGTTACCATGCTAAAGGCCGACTACGCACCCAGCGGTAAAATGCCTGTTATCGTAGACAATGCTTTCGGGGGCGTTATTTTCCATGAGGCCTGCGCCCATAGCCTAGAGGCGACAGGCGTTGCCAAAGGCGCCTCTGTTTTCTGCGGAAAAATGGGCGAAAAAATTGCCGCCGACTGCGTAACCGCTATCGACGACGGTACACTCTCCGGCGAATGGGGCAGCCTAAATATCGACGACGAAGGCGGCAAAACCCGCCGTAACGTTTTAATTGAAAACGGCGTTTTAAAATCCTACCTTGTAGACTATTTAAACGGCTTAAAAATGGGCATGGCGTCTACGGGCAGCGGGCGGCGCGAAAACTACCGCTTTGCTCCAACGTCACGCATGACCAACACGTATATTTTAAACGGCACCGACTCGACAGAAAGTATTATTTCGGGTACGCCTTACGGTCTGTATGCCAAAAAAATGGGCGGCGGCTCGGTAGACCCGGCAAGCGGGGAATTTAACTTCGCCGTACTGGAGGGCTATCTAATCCGCGACGGCAAAATTGCCGAACCTGTGCGCGGTGCAACCCTTATCGGCAAGGGGCACGAGGTACTGCTTAACATCGACAAGGTAGCGGATAATTTCCGTGCCGCGCAGGGCATGTGCGGTTCGATAAGCGGCTCGGTACCCACTAATGTAGGACAGCCCATGATTCGTGTAAAAGAGCTAACGGTAGGAGGTAGAAAATAATGACTTTTGATACGTTTAAAACCGAAATTTTTGCCCAAGCCAAGACCAAGGGCTTTACGGACTGCGAGCTTTTTCACAGCGGAAGCACCAGCTTTAGCGTGCGTGTATTAAACGGCGAAATTAGCGAATACAAGAATACTTCCTTAGAAGGGGTTGGCTTCCGCGGTACGTTTAACGGCAAAATGGGCTATGCCTATACGGAAAAAATGGCGCCGGAGCTCATTAACCCCCTTTTAGATAACGCCGCCGCCAACGCAGGCATTATAGAAGAGGAAGAAGTGGAAAAGCTGTATAAGGGTGACGAAAGTTACCCCACCGTCAACAGCTACAACGAAGCGTTAAACAATATCGACGCCGCCCAAAAAATTGAGTGGGCACTGGAAATGGAAAAATACGCAAAATCACTGGACCCGCGCGTAAAAATGGCGGACTATTGCACCGTTGCCAATAGCGAAGGCGCAATGTCTATCGCCAATTCCCACGGGTTAGACCTTGCGCAAAAGCAAAACATGGCGATGGCATACATCATTGCCCGCGTGGAAGAAAACGGCGTTACCAAAAGCGGCTACGAATATTGGAACGGGCGCGACTTTGCAGACTTTTGTTACAAAACTCTTGCAGAAAAAGCCGTAAAAAAAGCGCTGTCCTACCTTGGCGCGTCTTCCATGGAATCGGGAGATTTGCCCGTGGTTTTTGATAATTCTTCTACCAAAGACTTATTTGGCGTGTTTTCCGGCGTTTTTATGGCAGAGAATGGGCAAAAAGGCTTTTCCATGCTCAATAAAGACCGCTTGGGCGAAGTTGTCGCCGCCCCGCATATTGTTTTGCGTGACGACGGCGTATGCGACAAGTCCCTTGGCAGTATGGCGTTCGACGCCGAAGGCGTTGCCACCCAACAAAAGGCTGTTATCGAAAACGGCGTACTAAAAACGCTCCTGTATAATTTAAAATCCGCCGCAAAGGACGGGGTAAAATCCACGGGCAATGCGTCCAAGGCAGGGTTTGGCGGGGCAATTGGTACGTCTGTAAATAACCTGTATTTGCAACCGTCGGAAACGTCCTTCCAAGACCTGATTAAACCCGTAGAAAAAGGCGTACTCATTACGGAAATGGCGGGGCTGCACTCGGGCGCAAATGCCGTAAGCGGGGATTTTTCCTTCTCTGCCGATGGCTTCCTTATCGAAAATGGCGCAATTACACGCCCCATAGAGCAAATTACCGTAGCGGGCAACTTCTACGAATTGCTTAAAAATATTGAAACCGTGGGCAGCGACCTGCGTTTCCATTCCATGGGCACAGGCGGCATGGGTATGCCCTCCGTGCTGGTGAACGGGTTACGGATATCGGGAATGTGAAGTGATTAAACCCAAATCTTGGGGCGCTGCCCCAAGCCCCGGAAGGGGGACGCGTCCCCCTTCACCCCCTATTGTTGCAAGGCTTGACGGTTGGTTATGACAAAAATGAAAAAAATCCGCAGGAATGAACTGCGGATTTTTTGGTGGGGCTAATGTATGATTCGATGGCGGGATTTTAATTTATTTATGGGAATCAAATTGGGATACAATATGAGATATAATTACATTAATTATCTTACACCATCAAACACTTCATCACCAAAAATTTCTCTCATGAACGCGAATAATGACATTATAGATTCATAAAATCGTTCATGTCTGCACAGCCATTTGGTCAAGTCATCGTATGGCAACCTACAATCTTTATGAAGATATCCATATCTATTAACTCTTGCGCCAATATCATCTGTAAAAAGATTTCCCATTCTCGCTTCAACTTCAACCAATCCCAATACAAGCTCACCACGGCGCGGTCTGTATGTTAAATTTAATGAATAATCTGTGTAAGCGTTAATAAAAACACCCGATTCAAAATTTACAGGAATTACTGTGCTAACCGATATATAACCGCCAAAATCCAAGAAAAAAGGTCTGAAAATTTCAATTGTGTGGAAGGTTTCAAGCGATAATGGAATTATTTCTTCTCTGTATGTAAGCAATGGGTGCGTATGTCGCAACGTTGATGATTGAAATTCACTACGGCTAAAAATGGATTCATCCATTATATTAATAAATGGTTCAAATGCATTAGAAATATATCTAAACCACATAAAAGTAATTGCTCCGAATATAAAAGCAATTAATAAAATTAATGTTAATAAAATATAGAACTTTTTTTTCATACTTGTTATCACCTCAAAAAAAGGAGTTGAATCATTCTCATGAAATAACTCCTTATATTTTTATTAATTATCATCAGGTCGGCGTTGAGCAGACACAGCGGAAGTAAAGGTTGCAGAATTATTAGACAGATTTACCCAACCAGAATTAGCTTGTGCAGCAATTGTAAATCCACTCCAACTACTTGACGAACCTGAAGAAACAATTGCCTCATTAATAAAACCAACTGTGCCATGCGGCACTGCTTGAACTTGGTTTGGCAATAATATCCTTGTATTAACTTGACCTCTTGCAGTCGCCAAAAAAACACCCGTTTGAAACTCTGCAACATTGTCAAAATTTGGTATAAACCCATTGTTTTCAAAATCGGACGCCCTTGTTCTTATATTATGTACAACCCCCATCAACGGCCCAAGATTTGCCATCATTGGTGCAATATCAAAAGTTACAACCCCACGAGCATTCATGCTTCGTACGGCTTCATTTCTATAACGTTGCAAGCGAGCCGACTCACGTTCAATTTGTTGATTTAGTATAATGTTGCAAATATAACCTTCACTTGCGTAAACAACAATTGGAATAGATAAAAAGACAAATGATGCCACCATCAAGGCTGTAAAAAATCTCATAAACAGTTTTTTCATAACTCTCTCCATTCTGTGAATGTAATCGCTTCACATAATTTTCCAGCCCCATTCTGCGCAGTAATGGGAATGCGTTCAGCCGCGGCGCGCGTGGGCGGCTTCTTGTGGATTATTCTACACGGAAAAAAACATATGTCCATAACATACAGTGAAAGTTACAACTTTCACTGTATGTTATGGACATCGCTGTCATTATGTTTTATGGTTAAGGCAAAAAACGAAAGATACTATGCGATAGCACTTTCGTAACTATATTTGTCAAACCATGGGAGCTTGGCTTGATGGTTGGTTATGAGGGGAATATAAAAAATCCGCAGGAATGAACTGCGGATTTTTTGGTGGGGTGATTATTTTATTACGTGTTGCTTCAACAATACATAAACCTTTTATTATTAATTACACATTTTTTTGTAATAACCCTTGCTGAGAAAAAATATATACCTGTGCCTACTACCCATATTATTCTTCCCACAAGACCCAAAAATAGTAAATTTAATAATAAAAATATAAATCCAGCATAAATAATCACTAGCACACCATAATACGTACTAATTAGATTGTCTTTGTATTTATAATCAACTTTTTTCAAACCCAATATCCATTTGGTTCTTTTTGGGTGTCCCTCATCGAGGATAAAATATAAACCGATGAATATAAAAATCGCAATTAAAAACATTAGAACTATTTTTGGGTCGTTCATTTAGTTACCATATTCCTTGTGCTCTAAAAAAATCGTTTAAAGCTTGTTGTAGCATAGGATTGGGATTATGAAAGGGTGCCATTTGGGGAAATGCTTGGTCACGGGTTGGACCACCAGTAGGATTTATGACAAACCGTTCAACGTTGTTTCGTGTATCCAGCGCACTTATAACAGACCAACGTATTGTTCTAGTCATAAAACCGCCGGTCATAGCACCATTTATCGTTACATGATGCCGATAATGCTCCTCTACGAAATGCTCAGTAACAAAAAAGTCAGCAATTGCTAATAAAACCCCTGTTGTACTAGCAACAAATCCAATAATAGCAAGTACCTTTGACGCACTTGCGCCCAGCGCTGCGCCAACTACAGCAACAGTCATATTAGTCGTCACTCTAAATGTCCCAAAGAAAACTGTTTGGCGACCTGGCGTTAATGTAAAATTTTGAACCATCGCGGCACGAGCCATAATACCACTTCGGGACTCTGTAATAGCAGCAACGGTGCGCTCAAAGTGCATGGGTTGAAAATCACCTGAAATGAGAGCAGCCATTGTTGGATATGCCACTTCATTTGTTCTTAATCTAAAAGGATGGTTGACTATAGCGCCAGGAGGTGCAGGTACATTTGAAAAGGGCGATATGCCAAATGAATACGCCTCAGGTGCAAATAAATCAATTTCAAATGGTGTGTTTGCTACAAAATCCATTTGTACAATATTAGTTGCTAAATTAGGCAAGTTGTTCATAATTATAGATGCAACTCTATATGAATTATAAACCGTTGTGCTTCGACTACGCTCGCGATTAACAGTGTTATCATGTACCAGTAAATCTTCCAGCACTATTGTGGCTGTTAGTATATGGAGTGAATTAATAAATCTAAAAGCGAAGTCATAATGTCCACTTGGCGTAAGTTGTGATGAATAAATATATTCATTCGTCCTGCGTGTATAAAAGATGCTACCATTATATTCCGAAAGCGATTCAAATACACCACCGACTGGGTCAACCGTTTCATAGTGAATAATTAAATTGCTTGTAGAGAACCTAGAACTTGCGAATGCACTCAGTGGATGCAAGCAGAGAGTCAAAGTTAACATAGTAAGCATAATGTATTTACCACACTTTTTAATGTTTTTGCTCATTTTATTTTCTCCTTTTTTGCGGATAATGACTTTACGTCATCACATAATTTTGTGATTTGGACTTTTATTTAGAAGACCCATCCAGTTTGTTCACCCCGCCTTGCGCAGTAATGGGGAATGTGCACAGCCGCGGCGCGCGGGGGCGACTTCATCTTATTAATGCCTATGACATATCCATTGAGGTATATTATTAGTCGTAGTCCATCCAATACCGCAACGTCCGCAACGATATTGTCTAAATTGTGGCGTTATATATAAGATTTGCAAGCAAAATGAATGGGAAAAGCACGTACGGGTGGCTCCATCTCTAAATGGATGGTTATATGTTGTTGTAACAACTATAACGCCTCCACAATTTCTATGGGTACAAGTGCCTGCCGGCATTGCAAGGGGTTCCAATTCAAGGTAAACGTTAACTATATTTATGCAACAAGCATCACGACAGGTTCTTAACGCGTTGGCAGGGTAAAATACCCAACGAGGTTCTTTTACTTCGTCCCCCTCGTATTCATATAGGATGTGTAAACCAAACCCGCTATAACTACAAACCTTGCTGTCTATTGGTCGCCAACGCTCGTTATCTGCATCGTTGCTTGCAGCAAATACATATACTGCGGAACTCACAAGTAGTAACACCAACAGACCTGCGGAAAATAATTTTTTGCGCATGTACAGCGCCTCCTTTATTTTTGATTGTCAATAACTCATTCCATCCCCACCCCTGCACAGTAATGGGGAATGTGCTTAGCCGCGGCGCGCGTGGGCGGCTTCTTGTGGATTATTCTACACAGAAAAAAACAGCTGTCCATAACATACAGTGAAAGTTACAACTTTCACTGTATGTTATGGACAGCGCTGTCATTATGTCATTATGTTTTATGGTTAAGGCACAAAACGAAAGATGCTATGCGATAGCACTTTCTTAACTATATTTGTCAAACCGTGGGAGCTTGGCTTGACGGTTGGTTATGAGGGGAATATAAAAAATCCGCAGGAATGAACTGCGGATTTTTGGTGGGGTTGTATCTTTGCAGTTTGCGCTTGATTCAAAACCAATCAATGATAACAGTTCCACATCCGGAACTGGATTCTGTTACAATTTCACCTAACCCGCAAGCGGCGCATCGGGTAGATACACGATAAGTATGACCTACGCACATAATCACATATCCGGAATGAACGCCATTAACGAAGACAGGTCCCCCGCGAGCCCATGTCGTTCCTGTATGAGTCCTTGTTACAAGAAACGGACCAACACAAAACCCGACATTAAAGCAACGAGATGAAAATGCCTCAATAGTGCAAGCATACAGATACACTTCGCAGCAATGGTCTATGCATTTTTCAAAATGCACCCCGCAGCAATGAATCGTTTCGGTTAAATAAATTCCCTGAGTCCATTGCATCTCGTTCAATATCTCTGCTAAATTTTCAATTGTTCTTTTTCGAGCTACGGATTGTTCCTCTAGGGTCATTTTAATAACGACAGGTTCTGCATCGGAATTAAAACCCAGTTCATATGGGGTCATAGTATTAATCGTTGCTAATAAACTATCCAGAAACGCTTCGGCAACATCTAGGGAGATTTGTGGCATCGGATTCAACTCATCAAACGTCGACAACGATTCGGCAGTAACAGGCACAGTCATTAAAAGCAAGATTAACACCAAAAAGCATGCGACTGCATTTTTAATCATTTTTTTCATAACATCATTCCCTTTCTTATACAATTATTAGTTTCCACCCCCATTCTGCGCAGTAATGGGAATGTGTTTAACCGCGGCGCGCGCCGGCGGCTTCTTGTGGATTATTCTAAACAGAAAAAAACATATGTCCATAACATACAGTGAAAGTTACAACTTTCACTGTATGTTATGGACATCGCTGTCATTATGTTTTATGGTTAAGGCAAAAAACGAAAACAACAAAGGAGGCTTTACAATGAAAAAGGTAATTGCGACACTCGTGTGCATCTTGTTTTTAAGTGTATCCTCCATGGCAGTGAGCGGAGCGTATGATGGGGAAGGGGGATATGGTAGGGTTGGATACACCCAATCCATACAGCCATTTTTTGACCAGCCCGAGGATGATACAACAAAGCAGTAGTAATTAGTAATTTAAACCATGCCCCTCTAACGGGTGTGGTTTTTATAAATCTATTCCATTTTCATTCGCAAACTTTTCTATGCCGGTTAGCGATAAAACCGTCGTACCCTGCGCAACACGCGTTAGGACATAGCACGCTCGAATAGATTCCTTTGCTTTTTCCGTTTGCCCTATTTTTACTAATCCGAATCCATAGTTGTACAAAAGATGTGGGTAGTAGGTAAAGCGATGGTAACGCAAACATTGTTTTATTCCATGTTCGCACAGCACAATCGCTTCTTTATAATCACCCGACATGCCCACATACTTGGATAAATTATACAATATTTTGGTGTATATAACTGTAGTGCTTTCGTGGTCGTACACTTTATTGTCTATATAGTCCACTAACTCACGAAGGATTGCTATGGCATATGCAGTATCACCTGCTTGACGTCGAGCAACGGCATATGCGTTTAAAATGTTAATTTGGGTTTTAGATAATAAGCTAGTTTTTATTTTTTCAATCGTAAAACTTTTAATAAATGTTGTAATCACTTTCTCAAATGCGGCTACAGCTTGGTCGGGCGGCATACCTTGTTGTTGCTTAATCATGACGCGACCATGGGCAATAAACTGTTTGTATATTTCTTCCAACTTTGGCAACTTTTCAAGTTTTAATAAGGTGCGCTCAGCTTCTTCATAGTTTTCTTCTGTGTAAAACTTATCAAAGTCATATTTCAACTCATATGCAAATTTATCCTCATCGTTTAAAAACGAAGGATATACGCCGGGGGTAAGTCCCAGCGCTTCCATTAGCGCTTCGAAGGTGCCGCGAGAGGGTACTTGCTTTCCGTTTTCAATGCGCGACAGCGATACCTCGGAACATATACCCACGCACAATTCGGCTTGCGTATGCCCCAATTTAATTCGGTTTACTTTTATCAATTCACCTATACCATGCATCATAACCCCCAAGCATTTTCGAATTGTGTGCATTATACATAAAATTACATTTTACGCAATGTGTTGCTACACCCTTTCCAGCGTATTTGCCGAGGTAAAAGTATGCCGTGCGCGAAATTGAATGGGCGGTTCGACCAGCAGTGCCACGCGTAAATTCCCCTTCGCATTAAGGGAGAATACGGCTCTTTTAAGAAGTAAACGGGCTTAAAGGTCCACTTAGGTACGGGTACATAATAATTCGCCTTCAATTTTCCGCATTATACTAAAAAGCATTTCCTTTTCCTAACCTTTTCCAGTCATTCGTCCGATAAGGAAGTATACAAGTGCAACAGCAGGAGTAACATATCTAAGGAGGGATGCCATAATGAGTATGGTACAACTAGGAGCGTTTAAGGTTTCGCAAGCTTCGCATAACAGGGCACGGGAGATTGTAAACAACAAGCCGCAAGGCACACGCAAATCCACCGACGAGGTGCTTGCTTCGTTGCGCAAAATGATGCCGGGGTGGACAATTTCCACATCAAAAGACGACTGGCAGGAAGGTGTGCGCAACATTGAAATAGACGAACGCGTGCTGCAACGCATGGCAGAAGACCCCGACGCCATGGTCAAGTTTAAAGCCATTATCCTTGACCTAGAGGAAGCCGTTCCCGCTTTAGAGCAATGGGCAGAGGAACACCCCGATGCGCACTTAGTATTTAAGTTTGACCTGCTGGAAAACGGCCAGCTTGCCGCCATCGCCATGATGCAAACCCTCATGGGGCAGGAAGTAACAACCACATTCAGAATGCCCGAAGACCAAACGACCTGGAGCGCACTTATCAATGAAAAGCTAAACATTTTATCCCAAAACCAAGTGACGGACGCCGACGGCAACCGCAGTTGGTTTGCTTAATCCAAAGAGAAACGGACCGCTTCGCTGAACAAAACGGGGCGGTCTTTTTAGTACGCAGGGATAGTAAAATCCCTTACCGCCATTTGTGCGGAAAGCCGCCCGTTATAGGCATTCACCTCCAAGCGGTAGGCGAGGTTTATGTAAAATTTGCCCGTGGGGGGTACGCCTGCTTCTTGGGTGCGGGCGGCGTATTCGCGGTTAAGCCCAAAGGCGATGCCTTTTAAGGGCACTGCGGGGTTATCCTTGTCCTTTAGGGTAAAGATGAGCGTGTTTTTTTCGTCAATGATGCGCACACTTTCTACATATAAATTGTACGTAGCAAACAAAGGCGCGGGGTTTGCCTTGCCAAAGGGGGCTAGGGCTTCCAACTCACGGGCGATTTCCAGCGTTATTTCGGGGGCGGTGAGTACGCGGTCAATTTCAAAAACGGGGGTAAAATCGGCTTCCGTAAGGGTGCAGTCGCGGTTTAATGCTTCCCGCAGGGCGGGGATATTTTCCTCGACGAGTGATAGACCCGCCGCCGCCGCATGTCCGCCAAAGCGCAAAAACAGATGCGCTTGCTTTTGCAAGGCTTCAAACAAATTATAGGCAGGAATAGACCGCCCCGAACCCTTTACCGCTGCATCGCCGCGGGTAAGCATAATTGTGGGGCGGTTTGCTGCATCTCGCACACGCCCTGCAACAATACCCGCAACACTTTCGTGGGCGGTATAATCGGTAAGGACAAGGATTTTAGGCAGTGGAGCGGGCAGGCTCTCCAATGCATTTGCAACACATTGTGCGGTTAATTCCTTGCGCTCGGCGTTTAGGGCAATAAGCTCTTGCGCCAGTTGAATGCGGTTATCAATATCGTCGGACAACAAAAGCTCTACAGAAAGCTCCGCACTGTCCAGCCTTCCCGTTGCGTTAAGGCACGGACCCAGCACAAAGCCTACGGCAAAGGCGTCTATTGTTTTATCTATGTATCCGCGCTGGGTAATAAGTTCCCCAAGCCCTGCATTTAACAATTTGTTATTGTTTAGCACCGTTAGCCCGCGATGCACCAGCGTGCGGTTTTCGTTCTGCAGTGCCACAATATCGCAAATACTTGCGATGGCAGCAAGCATACACATTTCATTTTCTTCCGTAAAGGGTGTGCCGATTTTGGCACACAGCGCGCCTGCCAGCTTGTACGCCAGTCCTGCGGCACATAATTCCTTGAAAGGGTATGTACAATCGGGTTGTTTTGGGTCTACGATGGTAACTGCGGGGGGAAGGGTTTCTCCCGGCTCATGGTGGTCGATAATCACGGTTTCGATGCCCAGCGTATTGGCAAGGGTAATTTCCTCAATGGCGGAAATGCCGTTATCCACGGTGATAAGCAATTGCGTTTTTTCCTCTGCCAACTGCTGTATTGCAGAGGCGTTAAGCCCGTAACCTTCGTCCACCCTGTGGGGCATGTAGTAAAAAACATCGCCCCCCAACCGCAGAAGCACACGGTACATAATAACAGTACTCATTACGCCGTCTACGTCGTAATCCCCGTAGATTACAATTTTTTCGCCCATGGCAAGGGCTTTTGCGATACGCGCAACGGCGGCTTCCGCGCCTTTCATTTGCATTGTATCGTGCAGGGGTGCAGCGCCGGGGCGCAAAAAAGCTTGGCACGTTTTTTTCGTGCGCAAGCCGCGGTTTGCCAATACATTTGCCATTACTTCCCCCACGCCCAGCACTTGGGTCATTAACCCTAAGTCGGCGTCGGTTTGCTTTACTTCCCAGCGCGCCGTCACAGGCGTACTATCTCGCCCTTTATTTTGCCCGTTTCCTCACAAATCGTTAGCACGCCGTAGGAAGGGGTGCCATTGTCCCGTGGTTCCGTTAAACTGCCCGGGTTCATAAAGAAAATGCCGTGCTGGGTAAAGGTCACCGCTTTGTGCGTGTGCCCGTACAAACAAATATGGGCTTCATGTTCCAACGCTTCGCGGGCAATACCTTCGGTCCCTGCTGCCACATTTTGCACGTTGCCGTGGGTGATGAAAAGCCGCCGCTCGTGAAACACACATACCCGTTGCCTTGGCGAACGGGACTCGTCGTCTGTATTGCCTGCCACCGTAAGCAAGGGTAAATCCGTGATGGACGCAAAACGGAGCAGGTCACGGTCGTGGTCGCCCAAGTGTATTACCAATTGCACCGCCGCGGCGTACTCTTCCAACAAATTGCGCAGTACGTCGCTTTCATCGTGCGTGTCGCTTACTACTAGAATTTGCATAACCCCTCATCCTTTATCATTTCTATCATCTGCCGCATCGCCTTACCGCGGTGCGAAATTTTGTTTTTCTCTTCCATGCTTAACTGCGCATTGGTACAACCATACTCGGGCAGGTAGAAAATCGGGTCATAGCCAAAGCCGTCGTCGCCTGCACTTTCAAGTGCGATGCGCCCTTCCATGGTCCCCGTGGCGGAAATTATTTCCCCATTCGGCAATACACACGCCGCTACGCATACAAACCGCGCGGTGCGTTTTTCCTCGGGCACGCCTCGCATTTGCTCAAGGATATGCGCGTTACGTATATCATACGGTGTATCCCTGCCCATGTAAAGCGCGGAATCTACCCCGGGCAGCCCTCCCAGCACATCAATACATAATCCCGAATCATCTGCCATTATAATAAAGTTTTGGTCGAGCCTTTCCCCTACTTCTCTCGCCTTCTGCCGTGCATTTGCCTCAAAGGTATTCCCATCTTCGCGGGGGATAAAATCCAGCCCTATGTCCTTTAGCGACAAAACTTCGATATTAATAACCCCGAATAAAGCCCTCAATTCGCGGACTTTATCGGGGTTATTTGTGGCTAAAATGCAAGTCACAGCGGGGTTTAGCGGGGTTCGATTAAGCCGTACTCGCCGTCTTTGCGTTTGTACACAACGTTTACTTCATCGGACTGGGCATTGCGGAAAACGTAAAAGCTGTGGTGCAGCATTTCCATTTCCATTACGGCTTCCTGCGCGTCCATGGGTTTAAAGGCAAAACGCTTGGTGCGGATAATTTTTTCGCCCTCGGCATCGTGCATATCGGCTTCGGCGTCCAGATATAATACCTCTTCGTTTGTTGCCACGTTGCGGCGGCGGCGGTCACGCAAGCGGGTTTTGTACTTTTTTACCTGCCGTTCAAGAATATCCAGTGCCTCGTCTACACATACGGCGGCATCATTGTCGGATACCTCTGCACGCAAAATGCGCTTGTGCATGGGAATGGACACTTCCATTTTTACTAAATGCTTAAACGTGCTAAAAATTACCTGTGCCTCCGCGTCCTCGGGCAGAAATTTTTCAATACGGGAAAGCTTTGCAATTACTTGCTCCTTTAACCCTTCTGCCACGTTCATGTTTTTTCCGGTGAAAGTAAAACGCATACCATCACACTCCTTATCAAATTGTGTAGTAGAATTTAAAAATCTGTATCCATTATAACAATATCTAACATTACCATCAAATCGCCCATGGTAAGTGCGCCGTGCGGGTTAATCGTACCCGAAATGAAACCAATGTCCGCCGCTTTAAGAATGCTCTGCTGCAAAGCGGGGGTTGCGTTATTAATGCCCGTTACCATTTGCGGCGTTGTCATTGGCTGTATTACACGGCGGGTACGCAATTCATAAAAGCGTATAAGAATGTCAACGGCTTGCTCCCATGTTACACTGGCGGGGGCTTCGAACCGTGCACGCGCCAGGCTTTGGCGGTCGGCATTGGAAATTGGCGCATTTAACGTAACCGACGCACGATTATTGGCAAGGGCAAGCATTACATTATTAAATGCTTCTGCGCTAACCGTTGCACGGGGATTGTACTCAAACAGGTCGGTAAAGGTCAACCGCGCGGTTACGCGCTCCATTGCCGCGCGGGAAGGGTCCGCAGGTGCTACGTTACGCGGCGCCTCACGCGATACGGCGGCAACCGTAACGGGGCGGCGCGTTTGCGTGCGCATACCTGCCGCATCTTGCCATTGCGCCTGCTGGGGCGAAGTAAAGAATAAACTCGCACGTACTACCCCATCGGGCTGCACAATATCGTTAAGTTGTAACTGAATGTTTATGGGCTGTGCAAACTCTGTTAGCGTAACCGAACGCTGAGGCGTAGCCGCCGTTACAACCAATTGCTGGGGCAGTGTAACGTATACATTGTTCATGGGTAGCTCGGGCAATCTTGTACCCTGTGCGTTGGTTTGCATTTCAATACGCATGAAGGAGCTCAGCCCCATTTGCAAATTGCGCACGGCGGCGGTTTCAAACGCGCCCGGGGGTATTTCCACCGTTATATCACCAAAATTAACCGCCAGCGTAATGCGCCGCTCGTTAAATGCCCGCATAATGGAAAGGGGAATTTCCAGCACTCTATTTTCCACAGGCCAGTCCGGACGACGGAAATATTCCGAAAGGTCAATTTCAAACCGATGGGTACGGCTGTCAATTAAACGGCTGATAAAGCGTTGGTCTACTTGCTGGTCGGGCCTGCCGTCCGCCCCTGTGCGGTTGGTACGGAAGCGGAACTGCAATGTACCGTTGTCGTACGTAATTTCCCAATCGTCGTCGGGCAGGGGAAACTGCTCAGGACGGAAGGCGCCGTCATGGTCGCCCCCACCCGGCGTGGTAGAAACTTCTATATACACCCAAGGCGATTCGGCTCGGCGCATATTAATGGGGTCTAATTCCACCAACGGGGGGATGATAAAGGTTATCGCATCTAAAAATTCAAAATTATCCGCCAATTGGATTTCATAGGTGTAGCTGCGGGGCTGCCCACGCGTGATTGTTAAAATAGTACGCGCCCGCGCATAGTAATGGCGGTTGGGCAATAACTCGCTAAAGCGAATGGCGTAGATGTCTTCCAAATCGTGAATATTTAATAGCACCGCGTTACCGCCCGTAGCTACGCCCCCCGTTGCGCGAGGCAAATTATGCTCGCGGAAGTCGGAAAATACGCGACCAAGGAAGAAGTTAATCGCCTCTTCTTCCATGGGGGCAAATTGGGTATCGTTTTGCAAATTATATTGTTGCAAATGTGCGTTGCTTGCCAAGCCGAGGCGCGGCGGCGGCGGCGGCGCAATGTCGCGGGTACGTATTTCCACAGGATTAGACCAGCCCGAAAATACATCATTAACATTAAATGCCCGCGCCCATACATGATGCACCGTATCGGGGAACAAATTTTCAATGGTAAAGTGATGGTACACCTGCAAGGTAGTGGGGTGTATCCATTCAATAAATTGTGCGCCGTGCTTTTCCTCCAACTCTTCCCACGGGATAAGCGTACCGCCCTCGGGATAATCCAGCAGCGATTCACTCCAGCGCAGTTCAAAGAACAAGGTGCGCGGGTCGGGGTTAATACCCTCCTGTACGCGCCAACGCACACTAATGGTGTTATCCGTTGGGGGAATACCAACGAAAAGAATGGGCGTGGTAGGCACAGGTACGGCGGGTTCAAACTCGTCGGGGGTAGTTACAATTACGTAGTTAGGGAAAAACGCCCGCCCGGGCTGCCCGGGTATTGCAGGCTCGTAGGGCTGCAAAAATACTACATACGTTGTATTGGCTTGCAATGCGCCCACACCCGCCGCCGTAGTAAACGAATGAGAAGAAGTGCCATCGGCAGAAGGCTCGGGACGACCGATATTTGTCCACAAACCATCGTTTGCAGGCAACATTAGCATGTCGCGGTAGGCTTCAAATACCGTTGCAAGGTCGCCCCCGCCTGCCATGAGTTGCGAATGCCGCACTACATGTATGCGGTAGTGGCGGTGATACATGTCCTGTATACGCATGGGGAAATTCGTTAAATTAAAATTCAACTGCCCACTACTGCCGATATATTGCCGTGCCTCGTTTACAAATTGGGCATGACCTGCGGGGGTGCGTAGCGGGTCGGGGTTGGGGCGGTTACGTAATTGCGCACGCATAGAAGGTGAGAGCATGTCGTTAAGTGCATTCCAATCACGCAAATGTGTATCGGGGATAAACTGTGCACTGCGCCCAAACACCAGCGAATTTGTGCGCGTATCAACCCCAACAGAGGCGTGCCAACGGTTCCAAAGCGGTGCGCTGGCAGGGTCGCCGATTTCTAAATAACGTAAATCCCAATTAAGCGTAATTTGGGGCATTTGCCCGGGTTCGTTAACGATGCCGCGCAGGGGGGGGGCATCTATCATTTCGGGCGTTAAAACCAAATCGTCCTCGGGTGGAATATAGATAACCCCAAACGAAGGCTGGGATATAAAGGTGCGCCCCGGCATAGTACGCACAGCCTCGATACGCACAAAGTATACGCCATTAGCGGTAATGTCTGCTTCTTCCCACGTAAAGCCGTCGGCGGCTAGGCGCGTATATTGGGTGATACCCCCGCGCCGAAATAAAGGTACATAAATACCCCTCGGTGATGTGGCGGGCGGTAAAAGCATACCCACGGTAGGGATAATATCATCCTCTACGGGGGGGAAGTGATACGATTCCCCTTGCGGCCAATTTAAATTTTCAAACGTATTGGAAACAAATACGCGGTAATGCAAATCCAAATCAATAAACCGCTGGGACGGCGGCAACCCGGGGAATAATGCGTGTGGGGGCTGGTTAAGGGCAGCCGTTTCCAACGCGGTATAGGGCGCACGGGTAAAAGCCCGCCACGTAAGTTGCAAATTGCTAAGCCCGCCCGCAGTTACCGTGGCGGTAAGCTGCTCAATATCGGGGGAATAGGGCGTAAAGCCCGCCACCCCGGGGATAAAATAATCAAGGTTGGAGCGTGCAAGGAAGTTGCCGTTCGCATCTAAAATGGCAATGCTAAATGCCCGCGCCTCGGGCGGGATAATTTGACCAATAACCCAGCTTGTGGCACTTTGTGCCATGGGACGAGGTATACGGGCTATTTCGTTAAAGGGGAATAATTGCGGGGGCAGGTCATCTTCATCCGGGAAGGGATATGCCCACTGCTCTATTACAATGTAGCCCACGCTTGCAGCCGCCATACGTGACCACATTAAACGCACAAAATTTGCGCCTTCTACGCTAACGCTTAACTGAGGCACAAGCAATACAGGGCGCGGATACGCATAGGGGAAACTGGCAGGATCGCGATAGGTAAAGAACGCGTTTGCCATTTCGGGGGGCATATTTTGCGGGGGCGGTGCGTTAAAAATAGGACCGGATGGACCGCGCACACGGGATGTAGGTGTACGCATCGGCTCTATGCTAACCATGTAACTGCTGCCTATTTGCAATGCAGTACCGGGCACATCTAAGCTATCGGTGGTGATTACATAACGCAACCAACGTCCGCCTTCCAGCGGGGTTGCGTCTTCGGTATTAATGGTGGCAACTAAGGTTGCGCCGCCTGTACCCGTTTCACGCAGTGTAATTTGCCAATGGGGAAATACGCTTTGCCCTTCCCATTGGGGGTTGGTCCATTCCAGCAAAACTTCTTCCCCACTGCCGCGTGCGGTACGGATAAGAATGTCCGTCATAAAAATTAACGGCTGATTACCCGCAAGAATGCGCTCTGTATCAGGCGCCGGTTCGCGGGAGTAAAAAGCAGGGATGGGAGCCCCCGGCGGTTGTGGTACAGGGGGGTTCCAAATAGGTACAAAGTGGTCGGGGATAATATTAATTTCATACAAACTGCCCGGGCGCATGTTGCGCGTAAGGTCTATATTTGTTATACGCGTATTTGGTGGGATTTCGCCGTCAAAACGTGCCGTTGCGGGCACTGTACCCGTAACGTTAGGGTATCTAAATTCATCCAGCGTATTGTCACCGCCAAAGCCAACACGCTCGGGTAATGGTGGTGCGCCGCCCAAGCTGCGGTTGGCAAATTCAATATCAAAACGCGACGCAAAGCGAGACCAAGCATCGGCAGGTGCGGGGTCTGCAGAAATATGCCCCGCAGGGTTAGGCGGCGCGGTCGAAGACGGGTCACGCCAGCCTGTTGTTTCCGACGAAGACATTGGCGCAGACCACGAGAAACGCAGGTTATACGTACTCTCGGTAGCCGTTGCGGGGTTATCTTGCGAAACTACCGTAGCCGAGGTTACGGGCGTACGCACAAACGGCGAAGGCGGCAGATTGGGCACCGGCGGTGCCGGCGCGGCGTGCATAAGCAAAGGAAGTGCCGCCATTAACAGCACGGTACATACCGCAAATAAAATTTTCATTTTCATAATCCCACCCTCGTATCCAATGCCATTAGCATATCCAACCAATCGCCGATGGTAATAGGCGAATTGGGGTTTATGCCTTCTTGCAGTATGCCCAATTCAAAGGCGGCGCGTACCGCTTGGGCGTAGCGGTCGTCTAACTTCATGCCCGCCGTGTGTGTATGGTTGCGGATAATAATGGAGTTTACCCGCGTATTTGTACGCTGTTCATATAGCGCCATAAGCATTGCCACCGCTTCCTGTTGGGAAACTAAGCCCTGCGCGTTACGGTTGGCAAGGGTCACATTCATATTATTGGCTACCCAGCTTACCGTATCGGCAGCGGGGGGCGCACCCGCTAAACGCGCGAGCGAGCCTGTGAGCATTTGCCGTGTTGCATTACGGTGTAAATCAATTTCGCCGCCGCCGAATACATCGGCTAACCCAAATCGTGCCACAAGCGAGGTGACAATATACCCGCCCGGCACATTTTCAATACCTTGTATGTGCACTTCGCGCCCGCTGAAGGCATATGTGCCTACGTTTTGCGCTATTACAGCGATGCCGTTGTTACGCTCGTTGGTAGGCATGTTTTGCCATTCGGGGTTTGCACCCGCACGTATTTGCGCAAATGCGGATACGCTCATTTCGGGCGTTGTGTTGGTTGCGGTTAAGTGCATGGGCGCATCTATCTGTGCTACGGAAATTTGCGTAGGCGAAATAATACCCGCCGCCGTTGGTTGCGGGGGAATATCCCGCGTAATAATTTGGCTGATTTGCTGTGCTACGGCGCGTTCGTGGGTGGCTAAATAGTCCAGCATAATGTATGCACCGCGTTCGCCCAAATGGTCGCCCCTGTCAATTAAATTGAGTACGTTTTGGCGGATTACGGGGTCTTCCACACGGCGTTCCACAATTTGATTGGCTTGGCTGGCTACGCGCAAATCCCATGTGCGTATATTACGCATTGCTTCGTTAATGCCTACAAGGTCTATACGCACGTCCATTGCGGGGGAGAGCGGCGGGTTGCCGTGCAGCATACCCCAAATGGGCTGGCGTTCCATGGTAATACGCACAAAATAGTCGTTTACGGGCACGTTGCGGTTGGCTACGTTGCGCGCCATTTCCAATATAGCGCGGTTTTGCTCACCGTTAATAAAACGCGGCGCAAAGGTTACGTCCATATCTTCGTGGGAAATGGTAAAACCCATGCGGTATTCATTCGCTTCCAAAATACCTGAAACGGGCAGGTAATACACGCTTACCCGCGCATTGGTATTATGAAGCTGTATTGCATTGCCCCGCGTTGCGTCAATCATTCCGCGGAATGCGTCGGGACGGTATACCACGCGCAATAAATCGGGCGTGTCATTTGCCGTCCAGAAGGGGCGGCGCAATTGCTCAAGCAATAAACGGCGCAAATGCTCCAGCCAGTCGTTGGCTTCGCGGTCACGTTGGAATTCTTGGTCGTCCCAGTCGGTCATAAAGGTGATGATATTTGACCAGACAGACATATCCCCCGTGTCGCGGTCGTATACGCGCACGCGCATTTGGTACACAACTCCTGCATGTAACCCGCGCACCATATAATAGAAGCGACCCGTTACAAAGCTGTCGGGGTTAAGCATTACATTAAGAGGTACGGTAGATACCTCGCCCCATATGCCGTCGTCCATACGCAACTGGTATTGGAAAACAAGGGGCGCGTTAGGATTATCCCGCAGGGCTTGAATCATGCCGTGGGTTGCGGGGTGATACCAGCTCACAAACTGCATGGACTGGGCATCAAAACCGGGGCGCGCAAGCCCGTTTTCTATGCGCAGGTCTTCCGGGGCGCGCACAACGGGGGTGGTTACGCTTTCCTCTACCCAAGAGGAGCGGTTTTCCAGCACGTGCCGCTCGCCCGCCGTATCTACAAAAATGACGCGGCGCACGGTACGCACGTAGTAGAAATATAAATTATTGGGGCTTAGTGTACGGTCAAATAACGCCACGCGGGCGGGCGGTTCTATTTGGAAGTAACGGTCATAGGCGTAATGTTCGTCGATATTCATCATAGGTGTAATACGTTCCGACGTGTTTCCGCTGTACACTTCTAAAAAGCGTTCGGTTTCGCCGGGCGCAAAATCGCCCAACGTATAGTTGGTGCGCCAGCCTTTTGCGCTTTGGTTACGGCGCACAATTTCGCCCAAGGGTAAACTGCCGTATTCTGCAAGGTTTAGGCGGCTGTCAGATGTGCGCACAATTTCAAACTCAATGGCAACGACGGATGGGTCTTCCGACGCGATGTCATGCCAGTGCAGGATAACTTCTGTTTGGTCTAACCCTTCATGGGTTAAACCCGTTGGGGCAGAAGGGTCAACCTCAATAGGTCCGGGCACTTGGGGCGTGCCTATGGTAAGGTCGCCTGCCAACTCCCCGGGGACGGAACGCGCAACAACGTGCACGCCCTGCTCAACGATGGGTTGCCCCACAAATTCCCCCGCAAAGGCAGCGCCGGAAGTAACGTAGCGTTCTACCACTAAGTCGGCAAATAAGAAATACCGTTGGTTTTCGTCCAGCCCTGTGATGGTAAAGTTTAAATCAAAGGGCAGGGGTACAGGGTTTTGCCCCAGCACATCGTAGGTGTATTGAATAGCGCGGAGATTGTTATTTTCATCCCAGGGAAGCCATGCATTCAATTGGTCAAAGCGCACGCGCGGCATTAGGGGAATGTCCGCAATGCGCAAAACTTGACCGCCTGCGCGCAGGGCATTTAAATGCGCGTCTGTTAGGGTTACGGTGTTTACGCCGTCTTCATGCGATAGATTGGCGGCGAAGGGTACGCTTAATACACGGGCGGGGTCGTTACGCCCGTCGTTTGCGGGGCTGGTTAAGTTGTTTATCGCCTCTTCAAACGCAGACAGGTAAACATTAAAGCGTACCACGGGCGCAAAGGGGTATTGCTGGCTCATGTAGGCACGTAACGCATGGGTAGGCACGGTAAAGGACACACCCAGCGCAGGCGGGGCTTCGGGGCTTGGCTGAGAACGTACCATAAAGTTGGTGGGCGGGGGCGGCTGTAAGCGGTCAAAATCGCTAAGGGCGATATAATCGAAAACCGAAACAGGCCAGCCGCTAAGGGGTGCAAAGTCGCCTGTGCCATCGCCCGTACCGCCTAATTGTTCGGCAATGGGCGCAATATACATATGATACACACGGGGGAAGCGGAAGGGCGCACCCGTAATAATCGGCTCTTGTGTAGGATTAGGGGGGTTATTTAAATGCGTTGCGGGCATGTTCCTAAAAGGAACCGTGGCAAATACCACTTCGCTAATCACTGTCCATGGCTCCCACGCGGTGGTAAAGCCTGCTGTACCATCGGCAAAGGTAACGATGTAACGTATATCTACCGTTGGGGGTGTTGTGGCTGTGTTAAGGCGTAATACCACGTCAATATTCGCAAAAGGCAAAGTCGTTGCCGATTCTTCCGCCGTTTGGGGGCTTGTGCCGCGGTATAGGGTATAGCGAATGGTAACATAGTTATGAAAAACGGGCGGTTCTGTGCCTTGTATATGGAACATGCGTTGAATTTCCAGCGCATTGCCCATTTGCCACTGCACATCAAAATTGAGGTCGGCAATCGAACCCGGCGGCTGTACCGCAGGCAAACGCATTGGCGCAAATTGAATCGACTCGTTTACTACTTGGAAGCCGTTGGGCGGTCCAATACCCGGCCGGTCTTCGGGCAGCACGATAATGGTTTGGGAGCGGGTATCTATCCCCCCTGTTTGCACAAAGTCTACACGGTAATGGCTGGGGGGGTGCCCTGCTTGCATAAGCACGGGGAGCTGCATCGAATCTGAACGCCCGTCAAAACGCACGATAATGGGCGGGTCGTTGCGGTGGGGTGAGGGACGTGCATCTAAACGATATTCACCAATGAGCAATGCACCTGCATAACTGCGGAAGGGCTGTATCATTACATTCATTGTGCCGGCAATGGGCGGCATAAGGTCATAAGCAAGCAATGTGTTTAACCGCAGGTCACCCTGCCCATGGTTTAACCATGTTGTACGGTTTACCAGTACAGGCGGGTCGCCACCCAGGGTAAATACGATGCTCAATTGCTCATAAATAATACTGGGCGCAAGCCCGTTTACCTGCAAACGGAGCAAGGTATAACTATCAACAACGGCGGTGGATGCCGTTTCTATTAACGATGCATCATGCAAATAAATGGGGTTGCCTTGGCGGGCGGGCGTGGCATTTGCAGGCGCAACCAACGACGTACCCGCGGTGTTGCCGGCATCGCCGTTTGCAGACCATAACGGCAAATTGCCTACGTTATTTACTACCACGCTAAAGGATTCGCCTACGTTGGGCGTACCCATATTAATAACAGCATTTACAGGCGGAATACTTGCGCCGTATGGCGGACCATAATTAAAGTCACGCACAAAACCGCCAAGGTCTTCACTAAAAAAGCGTGGTAACAAAATACGTATGTCCATCCCATTCATGCCCATTGCGGGGCGCTCCACGGGGGTGGTTATATCCTGCGGGCTTAAGCCGCCCAGCCAACGCGGGTCGCTTGTCATATTTAAACGGTGGGTTGCGTATGCGGGGAAATCTGTACCCGCATCGCCACACAAATCGACAACCAGCGCTGAGGTAATGCGTTGCCTGTCCAGGTATACTTGGTTACGCTCCAGCGTATGGGGCACAGGGACGGCATTGTTTCCGCTGGGGCGCAAATCGGGGAAATTGTTGGGGAAGTATACATAATTAGGTTCGCCCGCAGGGGTTAAAGGCGAAGGGTCACGATAGGCGGCTTGTGCAAAGGGGAATACGTTTACATCCATAGCGCGGAAGCCGGGGAATACATATGCCCTGTCGCTGCGGTTGGCGTCGAATTGCGGCCATGCTGCGGGGCGGTAGGTTGGCAAATAGGAAGCGATGGTTGTACCTGTATTTGGTCGCCATACCTCGCTGTGCATACCGTGTGCAATGTCAGCATAAAGCGCAGCTTGCGCTTCGGGATAAAATTCCCATGTATAGTCATGGATAAAACCCGCCGAAAGCCCGTTTTCGATAAAAACAAACATATGCGATGCACGGCTGGCTTCCGCTTGCGGGGGCGCCCAACGGTAGCGAATGGTGGTTTGCGGACGTCCCGGCATTGCAAACATGCCGTAAATAGCGGGATGCACTTGTTCAACCGGGTCAAAAGTTTCGTTTGGCAAAGGCTCGTTATAACGGAAGTAAGGGTTTGTAGATGCGTTTATATCTGCCGCGCTTGCTCTGCGGAACAAATGGTAGGAAATATCTACCGTTTCCCCGTCGCCGTGGGTGCGCACCCAAAATTCAAATTTATGCCCTGCCTCGGTAAAAAAGCGCAACACATGCAACCCTGCATCTAATTCGCCCATGCCTATGGGCCATGCAAGCATAATATCTTCGGGGTTAGATGCGGGTCCTACCATCATGGTAATTCCCGGGCTTTCCACAGTGCCGCCTACCATGGTGCGGTCGGTTAATGCCTCCAACCGCTGCGCCGCACTTGCTTGCACCTGTACCGCCATGCGCGGTATAAAGAACGGCGCAAGTGTGTTTAATATCATTACCAGCGCTAACCAAAGCGCAACTTTCCTTTTTAGACTATGTAGCTTCATATAGATATTCCCCCCGTGGATGATACGTTGTGACACTCTCTAAGATTTTGACCGCTTTCTTATTATATCGGCAAATCTCATTTCGGCAATGACCTATTTTTTACATTTCTTAATATTACATTTTCGATGCGCAAAATGACATAAAGCCACAATCCACCCGCGCTAATATATATGGACAAGCTAATTGAATGCCCACAGCATTCTGCGGCGCACATATGTATAGACGGGGGATTTTTATATGGGTTCTTTTCCATTAAATAGGGATGGGCGATTTTCCGCTAAAACGGCGGAAAAAACCTCGCAAGATGTGTTGGGCACGGGGTTTTCGCAGTCGTTAAGCAAGCGGGATATTGGCGCAACGGTGGTGGGTGCTTCGGGCTTTTTTATAGGGCGCGCGGTGGTATTTGGTTTTATTAACCCGCTTGCGTTGCCTTTTCTTGCTGCGTTTATGGGTAGCGGGCGGGCATTTTATGTCACGGCGCTGTTTACTGCACTGGGCATGGCGACACGGCTTGGGGATTTTTTCACATGGCGGTATTTAATGGCAGTTGGGCTGCTGTGCGGGTATTACTTTGTTGCGCTGCGGGTAGCGGGCGGGCATAACCGCGGCTGGTTAAAATTACCGTTTATTGCGGCGGGGGCTAGTGTATTGACTTCGGGCTTGGCATTTGCGCTTTTGTACGGCGTGACCACATTTTTGGTTTTGGTTGCGGTGTTGGAGGGTGTGCTTGCAAGCGGGCTTACGCTTGTGATTAAGCGGGGACATGCCGTTCTTACAGGCAAGCGGCGGCGAATGCTTGCGGGTGAGGACATTATCGCAATTACTATTTTGCTTGCGGGCATTGTTGCAGGTGCTTCGGAAATTTATGTAGGGGCAATGCCCCTGCGATTCTTCTTTTGTATTTATATTTTGTGCCTTGTGGCAAACAAGGGTGGTGCAAGCTTTGCCGCGGCGGCGGGTATGCTCCTCGGCGTCTTTTTATACCTTGCGGGACATTGGGAAGCGGGAACGGCGGCGGCATTGTCGCTTGCGGGCATGGGCGGCGGGCTTGCCAAAAAATGGGGGCGTATCGCCGTGATTGGCGGTGTAGTTGCGGCGGGTTCCCTTGCGCTGTTTGTGCTGGCGCGGGAATTGCATTCATTTTCCAACATTTACGCCGTAATTGCGGCGGGTCTTGCGTTTATGCTAACGCCGCAGAATTTCAACTTTAACGTAGCCTCGGCTATTAGCCCGCTGCCCGACAACGCAGAGGATTATATGGACAAAATTAAGGAAGAAACCACCCGCCGTTTAAATTCTTTCGCAGGGGCGTTTGAAAAATTGGCAGACACCTTTAGCGGATTATCCAAGCCCAAGCACAGTTTAAACAAAAACGATATTTCCTTAATGGTGGACGAGCTTAGCGCTCGTGCCTGTGCCACTTGCCCGCGCTATGGGCGCTGCTGGGAGGATGATTTGTACGCAACCCACCAGCATATTTTCTCACTGCTTGGCGCATGTGCGGAGAAGGGTGCTGCAACCGCAAGCGATTTAGACGCGGTCTTTCGCCGTTCCTGCCCCACCCATGAAAAATGGCTGCATGAGCTTAACGCCGTTTTCTCCCTATACAAAAACAACCTCTTGTGGCATAACCGCATTGCAGAAAGCCGCGAGCTGGTAAGCCAGCAACTCCACGGCGTTGCAGGCATTGTGCAGTGCCTTTCCGACGAGATTGACATTTCCCTTAAATTCCATGAAGGGCTGGAGGAGGAGATGATTCTTGCCCTTCTCAAGCACAAAATTGACGTAAACAGCGTAATTGTAATGGAAAATAAGCAGGGGCGTTACCGCGTTTCCATAAGTCACCGCGCGTGCTTTAACAAGAATGCGTGTAATAACGATATTCTGCCCGTGCTTAACGCCGTGCTAAAGCGCAAAATGCGCCCCGAAGGTACAGACTGCGATACGCGGGGCGATGCATGTACCGTCCGCTTTATCGAAGACCAGCGCCTGCGTATTTCTTCGGGGGTTGCGCACCGTGCCAAGTCATCGCGCGGGTCGGGGGACAGTTATTCGTTTATGGAACTGAAAAACGGCACGTGCCTACTCGCCCTTTCCGACGGAATGGGCAGCGGAGAACGCGCGCGGCGCGAAAGCGAAGCCACCGTAGGCTTATTAGAAGACTTTATAGAAAGCGGCTTCGACAAAGAGCTTGCCGTGCGTATGATAAATTCCGTGTTAGTGTTAAAGTCGAACGAAGAATCCTTTGCTACGCTTGATATCTGCTCCGTTGACCTGTATACGGGGGATTCGGAATTTATTAAAATCGGCGCGGCTTCTACGTTTTTATTGCGCGGGGGCAAGGTGCGGGTTATCCGTTCCTCATCGCTGCCCATCGGCATGTTAAACGAGGTTGACTTGGAGGTAACGCGCCACACGTTGGCGCACAATGACGTGATTCTGATGGTCACGGACGGCATAACCCCCGATATCGAGCGAGAGCAATGGCTGGCAAATACCCTGGCGGAATGCCGCTTCCGCAATCCGCAGGATATTGCAGACTATGTGCTGAGCGAAGCCGAACGTGCAAAAGACGGGAAAAAAGACGATATGACCGTGCTTGCGGCACGGGTTTGGGAGAAGGTGTGATATACTTGCGCTAAGGAGTGATTTTTTATGACCGCTATCCTAACCGACATACACGGCAACATACGCGCTTTGGAAGCCGTCCTTGCCGATTTGCCCCCGCAAACCCAGCAAATATGGACATTGGGCGATACGGCAGGGGGCGGTCCCTTCCCCGCCGACTGTATTAACCGACTAATACAGTCCCCCCTTCCCGTAACGGGGGTGCTGGGCAATTGGGAGGCACAGTTGCTCTCCTTGCGGGATAATCCAAATGCTATAATCGCGTCTACCCAATCCTCGTTGCGCTGGACGGCGGACAACCTTCAACCCGAGCATTGGACGTACTTGGAAAATTTGCCAACTTCCGCTGCGGTAGGCGATGCACTCTTGTACCACGCTTCCCCCGATGATGTTTTAACGGGCATTACTTCCCGTGAGAACGCCGCCGCCATTGCACAAAAACACCCGCAAAAATGGTTAATTAGCGGGCATGTGCATAAAACGCAGTTATATCGGTTTGGCGAGCAAACGGTGGTCACTGTAGGTTCTGTTGGGCTTTCTGCAGACGGCATTGGCGGTATGGCTACCTATGCAGTGCTGGATGGGGAACGCATGAGCCTTCGCCACGTTATGTATGACGCAGAAGCGGCGATAAGCGCCTTCCACGCCAGCCCCTACGGGCAGTTTATTGAGCCTTACATTTCCCGCGCCTATGTTTCCACTTTGCGCACAGGGGAAAACTGGCTGGCGAAGTTCTTCGAACACATGCAAATAGATGCGCGGAAGAAACACGGCACCACACCCGATGCGTTAACCCCCGCGCAGTGGGAAGAAATTGCGAATGGGTTTGCCGGAGCGTAAAGCGTGGATTTATTATTATTTTACTCCGTCAAAAACATCTTCCCCAAAAATTTCTTTCACAAATGCGAATAATGCCCCAATGGATTTATAAAACCGCTCGTGCCTACACAGCCAGTTATATAAATCATCACCCGGCAATTCACAGTTGTTATTTCGAAGTTTACAGGGATAATTGTACTAACGGATATATAACCCCCAAAATCCAAAAAGAAGGGTGTAAAAATTTCTACCGTATGAAACGTATCAAGTGACAGAGATATTATTTCCTCTCTATACGTTAGTAATGGGCGCGTATGCCGCCAACTCGATGCAAAGAATTCACTACGGTTGAAATTGGATTCGTCCATAACAGTAATAAACGGGTCAAATGTATTAGAAACATATCGAAACCACATAAGAGTCGTAATCCCAAGTATAGCTATAATAAACAGGGCTAATAACACTATAAAGTACGTCTTTTTTCTCATGCTATCGTATCACCCAAAAAGGAGCTGAAACAACCAAATGAAACAGCTGTTAGCTTGTGCGGCAATGGGAATGGATTAGCCGCTGGGCGCTGCGGTTTTTACGTGTTCAATTTACCATCATCTATATTAATAATTACATCGGCTTGGTCGGCAATGCGTTCGTCGTGTGTAACAATAATGACACATTTTTGATGTTTTTCCTTCAATCCTAGTAACATATCCATTACTTGGCGCGTATTTATACTATCTAAATTACCTGTAGGCTCGTCAGCTAGAATTATATCTGCATTAGACGCGATTGCACGAGCAGTTGCTACGCGTTGCTGTTCACCACCAGATAAATTTGTGACAGTACGGGTATGTTTTTCCTTAGCGAGATTAATTGTATCTAATATAGATGAAGCATGATTTATTTTATCACCACAGAACCTGCTAACATTTAATGCCATCAAGACATTATCTAATGCAGAGTATTTATATAACAAATTGTAGCTTTGAAATATAATACTTACATATCTTGCGCGATACACATTTAAGTTTATTTTTTTTATATCACAATCGTTATAAAATATATTGCCTTTTGTTGGATTATCCAGCCTTGCAAGCAATGATAATAATGTTGTTTTACCCGAGCCTGAATGCCCCATAATCGCGTAAACAAGCCCCTTATTAAAATTATAGTTAATGTCGTGCAATACATCCATCTTTTTTTTATGATATCTATAGCATACATTTTCTAAACGTAACATACCATCCTCCTAATTAATCACGGTTGCATAATAATTTTAATGGTTGAACAGATAATATAAAAATAGATGTAATAACAATGGATAAAATCGCGACAATCGATGTCAGCAAAAAATTAACAAACAAACTAGGCAAAGCGGAGCTTAAAATAGAAATTTCCAATGGAATAATGTACTGCTGCAATAACCAAGGATATAGCATAAAAATAAATGCTACAGTACTCAATGCAAATGAAATTATAAATATGCCCCAAACAAACAAGAGATTTTCAATTATTTGACCTGTTATTAATTGCAACTTACCCATCCCCATGGAACGTAACACAGCGATATCATATTTTCTGTTACTGATAATAATCATCGATGCGATAATCGTTAATGAAATAATAAATGATATTGCAACCAGTGTTACTAACCAACTTATTTGCGCTATCGAAATAGTTATGTTTAGTTGGCTTCCTTGTGTATCACGGTAACGCATCGCTATGCGATACAATCCATTTGAGTGCCATTGCACCTTATTATGTAATGCTAAAAAATCATCTGCCGCCCGTAAAAAAATTGTCGCATCATAACCAGTAAAAATGCGCAATCCTGTTATTGTATTTATAACAGACCCCTGTAAATGCTGCGGAAATACGTTAAATATTTCTGCACTATTAAACGTAGTAAATAAGATAGGGACATACGGCGCGCCTGTTGTTTCATCTAACAATCCAACGATATAATATTCTTTATAAAAATCACCATATTTAAATACAAGGGTATCGCCAATTTCTAAACTAAATATATAAATAAAATCATTACACGCTATTCTTGTATTACGAAAAACAACAGCCTCGTTATCATTTTCAAACATTCTACCTTCAACCATACTAAAATCTTGCGGAAACGTAGCATTAAATCCCGTAATAATTAAATGTCTTAAGAGATTTTGAACTCCATTCTTTTTCGTTCCATTATATGACAACCAAAATACTTCTGTTTCATCAAATAGTTTGTACCATTGTGCATTTCCCTCTCTATCAATATATAAAGTAGACGGACTAAACGCAAAACTATTAAAATGAATATCGTTTACGTAAGGCGTGTTTAATATATACATAAAATCGTCATAAGAAAAAATATCTAACGTTGCTTGAAAATTTGCTTGTTCAACAATTACCGTGCTATTAAAATAATTTTGTATTTCAGGAATTGCGTTTTGTGTAAAGATGTGAATATTAATAAATAATACAGACGCACTGATTAAAATTAAATAAAATCCACTAAATAAAAAATAAGTAAGTTTGTACCTGCCAATATTTTTAAAGGCATTTTTTATTATATACATAACTAAATCCCCCAAAAAGAATATGGCTTTCATTATATATAAATGAAAGCCATATTCTCAACTAAAAAATTATACAGAAAAACCACATCTTGAGCAAAATGCATGACCGGGCGCATTGGGCAAAGGCACCCATGTATGGCTAACCTCGAAGCTTCTGTGCTCTTGTTGTCCCATAGGTCGTTGACAGGCAAGACACGTAAGAGTAACCGTTTGTATGCGGTAGGAGCAGAATGTGGCATTCGGACCGCCTGTCACTGGCGTTGTACTGTTAGTTATTTGTGGGAAACAAGGACCTAAAAGACAAAATAAAGAATAAGGCTGAGCTTCAATTAGGTCTTCCATTTTTAAATTCTCTAATTCATTATACAAATTAATGCAACAATGATGTTGCTTACATTTCACTTCAAATAAATATTGTGAATATGAAATGTAAAAACACTCATATTCATTAATATCATATGCTACTGTGTTTAGCGGGAGAACAGCGCTTATTGAAACTATAAGCGCTACTAGCGCCGCCCAATAACCACATTTCTTTTTCATCATAACAAATACCTCCTAAGATTTTTCCATCCTCACCCTGCGCAGTAATGGGAATGCGTTTAGCCGCGGTGCGCTGGCGGCTTCTTGTGGATTATTCTACACAGAAAAAAACATATGTCCATAACATACAGTGAAAGTTACAACTTTCACTGTATGTTATGGACATCGCTGTCATTATGTTTTATGGTTAAGGCACAAAATGGATTTTTAAGACGCAAACACTGCCCGCACCCGTCGTCCGTAAGACGAAGTACATAAAATTATGGTACACTCATAAAACTAATTTTATGAGGTAAACCATGTCCACTTCCGCCGACGTCCATTTGCTTACAGGCACAGTCGAAAACGTAATCTACCACAGCGAGGAAAACGGCTTCTCGGTGTTTGTTTTGCGTGTGGAAGAGGACGAGGTGCAGCTTTCCCTTACCCAATACATGAGCGAGGAAGAGGGCTGCATCACCTGTACGGGTACGCTCCCCGACTTGTACGAAGGCGAGCGCTTACATATTGGCGGGCGATTTATTAACCACCCGCGCTATGGTTGGCAAATTCAAATTACACAGGCACAGCGGCTAAGACCCGGCTCGCTGTCGGGGATTGAGAAGTATTTGGCAAGCGGGGTAATTAAGGGGATAGGCGAGCGCACGGCAAAAAGAATTGTCGCCCGCTTCGGCGCGGATACCTTTGACGTGCTTGCAAATGAGCCTGAGCGCATTGCGGGGCTGCGCGGCATTTCGATTAAGATGGCGCACAAGTTTTCCGAGGCGTTCCATGCGCAAAGTGCGCAGCGCTCGGCAATGTTATTTTTACAGGAATACGGCATTTCGCCTTCCATGGCGATGCGCATTTATAAGAAGTATAAGGACGAAACGGTAGAAATGATACGCGCAAATCCCTTCCAACTTGCGGACGATATCGACGGTATCGGCTTTAAAACGGCGGACGCAATTGCACGGCGCATGGGCTGCGATGTGAACGCGCCCGAGCGCGTTTCCGCAGGGGTGCGCTTTATTTTGTGGGAAGCATCCGGCGAGGGGCATGTGTATCTGCCGCAGGGGGAATTATCGCGGCAGGCACGTGCCATGCTGGGCGTTGACGCGGGGCTGGTGGAAAATGAGCTGGTGCGAATGCAGCTCGACCGCCTAATTATCCGCGAAACGGCAGCGGGCGAAGCCGAACCGCTGGTTTTTGTAAGTGCGCTGTATTATGCGGAAAGTGGGGTGGCGCGCCAGCTTTCTGCGCTGGTGTCCGCTCATGGGGATACGGCGCAAACGGCAGGCGGCATAGAGGTGCGCGACATTGAAGAAACGGGCGGTATTTCCCTTTCCACAGGGCAGGCAGAGGCGATTGCAAAGGTAATGGTGGAAGGCGTACTTGTTATCACAGGGGGACCGGGCACGGGAAAAACCACAGTCATTAATACATTAATTGGCTTGCTGGAGCGCAAGGGGCAGAATGTCTTTCTCGCAGCACCTACGGGACGGGCGGCAAAGCGCATGACCGAGGCAACGGGACGCGAGGCAAAGACCATTCACCGCTTGCTGGAGGTGAGCTTTATTTCCCCCGATTCGCGGCGCATGGTTTTCCAACGCAACGAGGAAAGCCCGCTGGAATGTGATGTGCTTATCGTTGACGAGGCTTCCATGATGGACATCTTACTTATGCACAGCTTGTTAAAGGCGGTGGCGGTGGGTACGCGGCTCATTTTGGTGGGGGACGTTGACCAATTGCCCAGCGTGGGTGCGGGCAATGTGTTAAAGGACATTATCCAAAGCAATGCCATTGCCGTGGTGCGGTTAACGGAAATTTTCCGCCAAGCGCGGGAAAGTGCAATAATCATGAACGCCCACCGCATTAACCAAGGACAATACCCCGAAACCAACCAGAAGGAAAAAGACTTCTTTTTCGTAAAGCGCAACCGTGCCGAGGACGTGGCAGAAACACTGGTTGACCTTGTTGTAAACCGATTGCCCGCCTTTATGCCGCTGGACAGCAAGCACGATATTCAAGTGCTTACTCCCATGCGTAAAACCCCGCTGGGTGTCGCGCGGCTCAACGCCCTATTGCAAGAGCGCCTTAACCCGCCCGCTTCCAACAAAAACGAGCGCGAATTAGGGGCAACCATTTTCCGCGAGGGCGATAAGGTAATGCAAATCCGCAATAATTACGACACAGCGTGGGAACAGCTTGAAAATAATCGAATTATTGACCGCGGTACGGGCATTTATAACGGCGATATGGGCATTATCACCGATATCGACGCAGACGGCGGCGCAATGACGGTTTTATTTGACGATAACCGCCGCGTGTATTATGAATTTTCCCAACTGGACGATTTAGAGCTTGCCTATGCGGTAACAGTGCATAAATCCCAAGGCAGTGAATATAAAGTAGTAGTAATTCCCGTACACAGCGGACCGCCCATGCTGCTTTCGCGTAATTTGTTATACACGGCGGTAACACGTGCCAAATCCCTTGCGGTGCTGGTGGGTTTGCCCGAAACCATGCACCGCATGGTGGATAATAACCGCGTCGCTTTTCGCTATACCTCCCTTGCCCGCCGCCTGCAGGAAATGGACGAAATACGCAAAATGGGGCAAATTCTGTGATAGCGCATGTACTTGACTGGATATATCCCCCTGCGTGTATGGCGTGCCGTATGCTGCTTCCCCTTAACGATAAGCGCCGCCGCGCAATTTGGTTGTGCGAAAGCTGCGAACCCCTGCTTACCCCCGCGCAGGAAGGCTACCCCAAAAAAGACTTCCACTTCACCCAAAACCGCGCTATATTTAACTACGAGGGCATACTGCGCGATATTATGCGCGATATAAAATTCCGCAATAAAAAAAACTATGCCTCTGCGCTTGGGCGTCTATGGGCGGATTATTTGCAAAGCAACCGTGTAAAAATATCCCGCGAAGCAACTTTTGTCCCGCTTCCCTTACACCCGGCAAAAAAACGTGAACGCGGTTTTAACCAAGCGGAATTGCTGGCAAAGGAATTATCCGCCGCCTTAAAAATCCCCATGGAGTACACGTTGGCGCGCATCATCGACACGCCGCCCCAAGCGGGCTTGCACCCTGCCCGCCGCGCGGAAAACGTAACAGATGCCTTTACCCTAACCCCAAGTTATACAGCAACGGGGAAAACGTATATAATCATCGACGACATCTACACCACAGGCGCAAGCCTAAATGAATGCGCGCGCATTTTAAAGCTGCACGGCGCGCGGACCGTTGAATGCTTAACCCTCGCTTATACGCCTAAAAAATCGCAGGAGGTACGCCATGACAATTCGCAACACCGAATTAAAGAAGCCCGAGCGCCGCAAACAGAAGGATTGGATGGTACAGGGCGGGACAGTCCTTAACGTACTTGCGTGGATGCTTTCCTTCGCCGCGCTGCTGGTGCTGGATTTGGCAGCCCCCCCGCAAATTAATATGCTCGACCATCTCTTAGGCGGGTATGTACACACAGGCTGGAACGACGGACTTATACTTATCACATATATTATTCTTGTGCTGTCCCTTGCCGCCTGCTTTTCTGCACTCGTTTTTAACCTTATGCGCATGAAAAGAAAGACCGACAAGCTAAAAATTTCTGTGCTGATTATCACGGGCTTGACCGTACTGGGATTTGTATTTTTTACGCTTAATTTCGCTGATGTATTGTTTTAATCACTCCTAAATGATACACTCCCCATAAAATGGAAAATACCGAGGGGGAAATAACATGTTTAACAAAAGAGCCAGCGGCGTGCTTGCGCACCCTACGTCGTTTCCCAGCCCGTATGGCATGGGCGATTTAGGCGCGGGGGCATACGCCTTTGTGGACTTTTTGGTAGAAGCAAAGCAAACATTGTGGCAGGTGCTTCCGCTTGGGCCAACGGGCTTCGGCGATTCGCCTTATCAAAGCTTTTCAGCATTTGCGGGCAACCCGTATTTGGTAAGCCCTGATTTGCTGGCAAAGGAAGGCTGGCTAAACAAGGGCGATTTAACAGGAACAGACGTGCTTGCCTTCCATGCGCACACGGTGGATTACGGTCCCGTAATTAACAGTAAAATGCATATTTTCCGTAAGGCATATTGGCGCTTTATGCAGGACGCAGATGCAACGCAAAAAAGCAAATTTACGCGCTTTTGCAATAAAAATAAGGATTGGTTGGAGGATTACGCCCTATTCACCGCAATTAAAACCCATTTTATTGAAGCACGGCGCGACGAGTGGGAGTCGGAGGGCTTAAAAGCCTACGCAAAGGAAATGAAAAAATACCTTTCGCCCGACCAAGTGAAGGATTATTATTACGGCGCGGCGTGGAGCAGCTGGCCGCAGGATATAAAAACGCGCGAACCCCGTGCGCTAAAAGAAATAAGCAAAACCCTTGCGGAAGAAATTGACTTTGCCAAGTTTTTGCAATTCGCATTTTTTACGCAGTGGGACGCGTTAAAAACCTACGCAAATAAAAAAAATATCCGCATTATTGGGGATATTCCTATATTTGTAGCGCTGGATTCCGCCGATGTGTGGGGCGCGCCGCATTTGTATTGCTTGGACGACCGCGGTCGGCCCACCGCCGTTGCGGGCGTTCCCCCCGATTATTTTAGCGAAACGGGGCAACTATGGGGCAACCCGCTGTACGATTGGGCAACCCACAAAAAGGAAAATTACGCATGGTGGTGCAAACGTACCGAAGCCGTGCTTAACATGGTTGACATTGTGCGCATCGACCATTTCCGCGGCTTTGAAGCCTACTGGGCGGTGCCTTCCGGCGAAAAGACGGCGATAAAAGGCAAGTGGATAAAAGGCCCCGGCAAACCGCTCTTTGATGCGTTAAAAAAGCATATCGGCGGCGGGAAGGTGCTGCCCATTATCGCGGAAGATTTAGGCATAATCACCGAAAAAGTAGATAAACTGCGCACCGACTTTAACCTGCCCGGCATGAAGGTATTGCAATTTGCATTCAACCCCGGCGATGCAAGCGAATATATTCCCCACAATTACGCGAGCAACCAAACGGTTGTGTATTCCGGCACGCATGATAACGACACCACCCGCGGCTGGTACGAAACCGCGACCGAGGTCGAGCGCGACTACCTGCGTCGCTATCTAAATGTTTCGGGCGATGATGTTGCGTGGGATTTGATACGTCTTGCCTTTGCTTCCGTAGGCGTTTTTGCCGTCGTGCCCATTCAAGACATACTAAACCTGGGTACTAACGCGCGTATGAACCAACCCGGACAGGCAACGGGCTGGTGGCGCTTCCGCTACACGCAGGATATGCTAACTAATGAACATATTCTGCGTCTTGCGTATTTAAGCGGGTTGTATCATAGGAATGTGGAAGATTAAAATCGCTTGTACGCAAAAACAGGAACAACCCAACGCCAATAATAATGAGCGTAACCAGCACTACTAACCCTACCGCTGTGGCTTTGTCCAGCGGTTCTTTTTTTGCCTTTTCGGTGGCGTGGAAGATTTCGGTGGATTGAGATGTATGCCAAATCTTTTTGGGCATGGGCTTGGGGATATCTCGCGTGCCGTTTTCTGCCTTAATACCTTGGTAGATAAGAAATTGGCGGAAGTCCATATCCGGGCGCGTTTCGTCTTCTTCCAGGTAGGCTGCGATGTGTTCAATAATTTCCTCGGGGGCAAATTTAGGCGGGCATAGCCTTTTGTATGCTCCGCAGTCGGTTTTTGCAAATATACCCGCGGCGCGGTTAAAGCCCGACAGCTTTGCCAGCGTTTTCAACGATGCCGCGTTTTCCTCGGGGTACTGCTTTGCCAGTGTTGAAAACCGCGTGCCATATACAATATACGCGTATAGCATTTCGCTGATTTGAGTCTTGGTCATGACAGCAGCTCCTTAAATGTTGCCTCGGTTATCACCCGCACGCCCAACTCGACGGCTTTTTTATTTTTTCCGGAAGTCGACGTCGCGTCGTTATTAATAAGGTAAGACGTCTTGCTTGTGACGCTGCCCGTTACTTTGCCGCCGTTGGCTTCTATAAAGTTTTGCAGCTCCTTGCGGTTTTTAAATTGCGTAACATCGCCTGTGATTACAAAAACCAGTCCCGCTAAAGGTTGTGCGTTTGCTGTCTGTGCGGGGATTTGCAAGCGCAGCAGGGGAAGCACCTCCCGTATGGGCGCACGGTTTTCCTCGTTGGCAAAATAGGTGTGTAATGATTGTGCAATGGCTTCGCCAAAGCCTTTAATTTCGTTCAAGACCTCTATAAAATTTTCGTCTGCGCAAGTGGCGATGATTTTTTCAATATCGTGGGAAAAATGGGCGCATAATAGCTTGGCGTTGGCAAGCCCCACATGGCGAATGCCCAGCGCATAGATGAAATTGGCTGGGGCTGCGTTTTTTGCGTTTTCGATGGCGGCGACGAGATTGTCGTAGGATTTTTGCCCAAAGCCTTCTTGGTTAATAATGGTGTTTTTGTGCTGTGCCAATGCAAACAAATCGGGAAAGTTTTCTACAATGCCAAGGGAAATAAATTTTTCCAGGGTTTGCTCGGAAAGCCCGTCAATGTTCATTGCATCACGGCTTGCAAAATGAGACAAGGCGCGCAGGCGCTGGGCGGCGCATTGCGTACCCATGCAGTACAGCGCGTCGCCCGACGGACCGCTCACCACCTCGGTAGCGCTCCCGCATACGGGGCATTGGGCGGGGATTTCTACCGTCGATATCGTATTTTCGTCTTCGGGAACGCTCCCGCGCGTAAGGTTTTCTGCCACTTGGGGGATAATCATATTCGCCTTGTATACCGAAATTTTATCCCCCGCGTGCAGTTGCAGCGCCCGCAGAATGCTCACATTATGCACACTGGCGCGGCTTACAGATGTGCCCTCTAATTCCACAGGGGCAAAAACCGCCACAGGGTTAATCAGTCCCGTGCGCGAGGTATTCCACTCGATATGTGAGAGGGTGGTTGCCTGCATTTCGTCCGCCCATTTAAAGGCGATGGCGTCGCGGGGGAACTTGGACGTAACCCCACGGGACGCGCCGTAAACCGTGTCGTTAAAGGCAAGCACCAGTCCATCGGTGGCAATAGGCGCTTTTGCAATTTCGGTCTTGCATTTTTCCACGGCTTCTGCAGCCGTTTGTGCCGTTACCAACGTATGGGGAACAATCTCGAAGCCCATTTTTGCCAGCCAATTTAGCTGGGCGCGTTTCTCCGCATCCAGCCCTTCGCCCAAAATAGATATGGCGTAGAAGCGTACCCGCCGCGCCGCTACAATTTCGCTGTTTAATTGACGCACTGTACCGCTGCACAAATTGCGCGGGTTTTTATAAGCTTCCTCGGCGGGCAGTGAAGCATTTATTGCGGCAAAATCTTCATAGGAAATAACGGCTTCGCCCCGCACGGTGAAGGGCGGTTTATGCGAAACATGTAACGGAATATTGGCAAAAACCCGTGCGTTATGGGTCACGTCCTCGCCGATGGTGCCGTTCCCGCGGGTCACGGCTTGCGCAAGCATACCGTTTTCGTACCGCAGGGAAAGGGCTAAGCCGTCCAGCTTCCACGTAAGCAAGCCCGTATGTTCGCCCAAAAAGGATGCCAATGCCTCCGCCGATTTCGTCTTGTCCAAGGAAAGCATGGGCACGGCATGGGGGACTTTTTGCAGCGCGCTCACTAATTCAAATCCTACTTTTTGCGTGGGACTGCCCGCCATGGTAATGCCGCTTTCCTTTTCCAACTGCACCAGCTCGTCATACAGCGCGTCGTATTCGCGGTCACTTATTGTTTCGCGGTTTTCGTGGTAATACGCGCGGGATGCTTGCTGTAATTGGGCGATGAGTTCCTTCATGCGATTCATATATTTTTTGCTCCCGATGTTTTTTGAACAGTATACCAGAAAAATATCGCCGCTATGCTTTGTTTTAATACCGTGGGGGAAGGGGGGTAGTACGATAAGGTAAAAACCGTGTTAACCCCCCACCCATACCATATAGATTTGACGCTTACTAATAAGGAATACTTATGCTATTCACAGATAACTGTATTATCCATTTACACAACAAGCGACCTGTGTTATATTCACACGGTTATTTTTACATTATTACAATATATTCGTACCTAATGGTGGTAAAGAATGAAAAATGAATACACAGACTTGCATAAAGCGAACCAACACATCAACCAACTAGAGCAAAAGTTGGAAGCACTGCAAGCCGCTTGTGATGCTGCGGAAGCGGCAAACAAAGCCAAGACTATTTTTTTGGCAAACATGAGCCACGAAATACGCACACCCATGAACAGTATACTGGGCTTTTCTGAACTTGCGCTGGACTATAATATTCAAGCCAAAGCAAGGGAATATATACATAATATACGCGAAAGTGCAAATTGGCTGCTTAACATAATAAACGATTTATTGGATATATCTAAAATCGAGTCGGGCTCTGTTGAATTGGAAAGTGTTCCCTTTAACCTGTCCGACCTGTTTTTCCACTGTCAGGCAGGGCTTATACACCGCGCCAATGATAAGGGCGTATCGCTAATATGCAATGCGGAAAAAATACCCAGCAAGTTTATGCTGGGCGATTCTGCCCGTTTGCGCCAAATTTTTACTAACTTACTTTCCAACGCCGTTAAATTTACCGCGTCGGGTAGCGTAAGTATGTTGGCAAACTTAAAGGGAATTGAAAATAACCGCGCAACCTTTTACTTTGAAGTAAAGGATACAGGCATGGGTATGACCGACGAGCAAATGGAGCGGATTTTTGAACCCTTTATGCAAGCCGACAATAGTATTTCCCGCAAGTTTGGCGGTACGGGGCTTGGGCTTACCATTACCAAAAATATTGTAAATGTAATGGGTGGCGATTTAATTGTAACAAGTAAAATAGGCGTGGGTACTACCTTTAGCTTTTCCCTTACCTTCGATTTAATTGACGAAGCCAGTGCCATCGCCATACTTACCCAAAACGATATTATCGAAAAACCCAATTTTAACGGCGAAATATTAGTATGCGAGGACAATGAGCTAAACCAAATCGTTATCTGCGAAAATCTTGCAAAAGTAGGGCTCACCACCATAGTCGCCAACAACGGCAAAGAAGCGGTGCAGATTATAGAGGAACGTATCAAGGACGGCGACAAACCCTTCGACTTAATTTTTATGGATATTTACCTGCCCATCATGGACGGGATGGAAGCCGCCAAATACATTACCAAATTAGGCATAACCACCCCCATTGTGGCACTTACAGCAAGCGCAATACGCAAAATGCCCGAGGAATATACCCAATCGGGTATGCGTAGCTTTGTATGCAAGCCCTTTACCACGCAGGAATTATGGACCTGCTTGGTCAAATATTTGCCCGTACTCAGTTATTCCACCATTGCAAAGGACCAACAATCTGCCGAAGAACAAAAAATGCTCAAGCATTTGCGTTTAAATTTCGTTAAAGATAACCAAAATACCTTCAAAACAATAGAAGAAGCCTTAAATAGCAACGATATTAAACTTGCCCATCGCATGGCGCATACGATTAAAAGCAACGCAGGGCAAATACATGAAACCAAGTTGCAGGAAACAGCCGCCGCACTGGAAGAAAAGCTGGAAGGCGGCAACAATTTATTGCAAAAAGGTATGCTGACCCGCTTCCGCCTGGATTTGTCACATGTGTTGGATAAACTTGCCCCATTGCTGGACGAGGCAAACGAAGATGTGTTCACTTTATTAGACGACCCACAAGAAATACAAGCCTTGCTTGATAAGCTGGAGCCCCTAATCGCCAACAAAAACCCCGACTGTGAAGACATGATACCCGAGATACGCACCATCCCCGATTCCGAAATATTAGTAAAAATGATAGAAAACTTTAAGTTTAGGCAGGCAGCGCAAGAGCTGGTAAACATTAAGAAAAGGTGGGGCATTTCATGAGTAAGCAAAAAATATTTATTATTGACGACAGTATGATGAAACGGGAAATGGTGAAAAGAGCCATTGCGGGTGCTTATGATGTAACCACCGCTTCTTCGGGTAAGGAAGCGTTGGAAGTTTTAGCAACGGAAACCCCCGATTTAATAATCCTAGACGTAGAAATGCCCGAAATGGACGGGTACGAAACCTTGCAACACATTCAAATTACCGAATCCTTGATGGATGTCCCTGTGGTATTCCTTACCGCGCGTACCGATGCGGCGGCGGAATTATACGGGCTTTCATTAGGCGCAATAGACTATATAACCGTTCCCTTTTCACCCCCTTTGTTATTAAAACGGCTTGAGTTACATTTATCGCTGATTATGCAAAAACGAGAACTAAAAAAGCTAAACGAAAATTTAACCGAATTGGTAGACGAACGCACCCAAGAGCTGGCACATTCTAACGAAAAACTACGCACCGCATTAGAAGTAGCCGAAGCCGCCAACCGCACAAAATCCGTATTTATCGCCAACATGAGCCACGAAACCCGCACCCCCTTAAACAGCATTATCGGCTTTTCGGAGCTGTCTCAATTAGAGGACTTGCCCGATAAGGTAAAGGGGTATTTGTCAAACATTTCGGAAAGTGCGGGCTGGCTGTTAAATATTATCAACGATATACTGGACATTTCCGTTATCGAATTGGGCAAAATTGTTTTGGTGCAATCCCCCTTCTATTTCACCGAAATATTAGACTTTTGCCGTACCAAAACCATGGGTAGTGTTGAAAATAAAAACATTACCCTTTCATGGGAGACGACCACCGTTGTAGGCAAAAAAGTACTCGGCGACCCCGCCCGTTTGCGTCAAGCCTTAATGAATTTACTTTCCAATGCCGCCAAGTTTACGGACAGTGGCAGTATCCGCTTTTCTGCCATTACAAAGAAAGAAACGGACAAATCCGTTACCATTGCATTTAAGGTGCAGGACAGTGGCATAGGCATTAGCCCCACCCAAATATCCCATATATATGAACCTTTTAACCAAGAAGATAACAGCTCTACCCGCAAGTTTGGCGGTACGGGGCTTGGGCTTTCTATTACCAAAACCATTGTGGAATTGATGGGCGGTAAGCTGGAGGTAGAAAGTACGCTGGATGTGGGCAGTTCCTTTGGTTTTGAGATAACCTTTGACCTAGCCATTGGCGAGAGCAAGCACTTTATCTCCGGCGATTTGGAAAAACCCAACTTCCATGGCGAGGTATTGATTTGCGAGGATAATCATCTCAACCAACAAGTAATCTGCGACCACTTGGCACGGGTAGGGTTAAAAACCGTCATCGCAAACAACGGCAAAGAAGGGGTGGACATCGTTTCCGACCGCGTTAAGAGCGGTAAAAAATTGTTTGACTTGATATTTATGGACATTCAAATGCCTGTAATGGACGGGTTAAAAGCCGTAGCAAAAATTCTGGAATTTGATATAAAAACACCCATTGTTGCCCTTACCGCCAACGTAATGCCCAGCGATTTGGATTTATATAAAATCAGTGGCATGTCAGATGCATTGGGCAAGCCCTACACCACGCAGGAATTATGGAACTGTTTAATTCAACACCTAAAAGTGGACAGCTATTCCGCCTTGGACAAAGAAAAACAAAAAGCCGACGAGGAAAAATTGCTGGGGCAATTAAAAATCAACTTTGTTAAAGACTACCAAGACGCGTATAATACCCTTATCGCATCCATTGAAAAGGGCGATATTAAATCCGCACACCGTTTGGCGCATACGCTAAAGGGCTTGTCGGGGCAAATTGGGGAAAAGGAATTGCAAGCCGCTTCATTAGCCGTAGAAACTAAACTTAAAAACAACCAATACCGCATGGATGAAACGGAACTGGCAACCTTTAAAGAAGCGCTGGATAACACAATTAACAAATTATTACCTTTGCTGGATGAGTTTAACGCAAGGGATACCATTAAACTGACCGATAAAACGGAAATACAAGCCATTATAACCAAGCTGGAGCCGCTCCTGCTTAACCGCAACCCCGACTGCGAGGAAATGCTGGACGAAGTAAGGACCATCCCTAATGTGGAAATGCTGGTTTCTTTGATAGAACGCTTTAAATTTAACCAAGCATTAGAAGAGTTAGCGCACGTAAAAAGGATATGGGAGATAGCTACAGGTGAGTAAAAAAAAGCATAGTATCTTAATTGTAGACGACGAGCGCCTTAATATTAGCATACTACGCAGTATACTAAGCGCGGATTATACCGTTTACGCCGCAGGCGACGGACAGGATGCGATAGAAACGGCAAACAATTTCCTGCCCGATGTTATTTTGCTGGACATTATTATGCCGGGCATGGACGGGTACGACGTAATTAAGGCACTCAAAAAATCGGAAAAAACAAAGAACATTCCCGTTATTTTTATTACGGGGCTAGATAAAGCGGAAGCCGAAGAAAAGGGCTTAACCCTAGGCGCGGCAGATTATATTGCCAAGCCTTTTGTTTCTGCCATTGTTAAGTTGCGGGTGCATAACCAAATAAAACTCATTGTACAGTTCCGCCAGCAGGTTTTAATGACAAAAATTTCCCATGACTTTTTATCGGATGCGTATATAGACGCCGTTTTTACCAAAACCTTGCGCGGTGTAGGCATGTTTATGGACGTGGCGCAAATTCTCTTGTATAAATACGACAGCGATGAAGATGCGTTGATATGCCAAAGTGAATGGCTTAAACCCGAGTTGGAAAAAAAGTCGAAAATCGGGACTACATTACGGCTGGAAGGTCCTATCTTTTCCATCGTTAAAAATTTATTAGACGGCGATAGAAGCAACCTGCGAAGCGAAACGGCAGACCCGGAGGACGATAAACGGCATATTACCAAGCCCATTTTTGTAAAAGGCAAGCTACACGCATTGCTGGACATTTCAAAAGAAGACGGCGTTAAGGAGTGGAGCGAAAATGAACGCAACCTTTCTGTGTTAATTGCCGACATTTTTGCAGGGGTTTTTGAACGCGATGCCATGGAACGGCAATTCTCTATCGTAGAAAAAACGCCCGATTTAATTATGTCCATTTCTGAAACCGGCGTGGTAGAGTACACCAACCCCGCGTTGGAAACCGTAACGGGTTATACCAAAAGCGAGCTAATTACCAACGGACTGGGTATCCTTTTCCAAGATGAGCGCATGGAAAAATTAACGGAAAAATACATCCCCAAAGCCATGCAAGGGGAATCGGTACAATTCGAAATGGACTTCGTATGCAAAGACGGCATTAAACGCATTTTGTTTGTGTCCATTTTCCAGCGGGATATTAAAAGTTTGGGTATGATTTTGCGTGATATGACCCGCGTGCGCGAATTGGAAGAAGAAAATGAAAAAATATTTTTTGACGGGCTTACAGGTATTTACAACCGCCGTTATTTTGATGAATCTGTACCCCGTTTAATAGCTTCCTTGTCGCGTACTAACAGCCCGCTCACCATTATGATGATTGATATAGACTTCTTTAAAAAGTTTAACGATACCTATGGGCATATTAGCGGAGACAAATGTTTAAAAATGGTTGCCGAGGTGCTAAACAAAGCCGTACCCCGTGCAGATGACTTTGTGGCGCGTTACGGCGGGGAAGAATTTGTGGTAGTATTACCCAATACCAATGAAAATGGCGCGTGTATTGTTGCCGACCGCATAATGTCGCGTATCCGCGAAAGCAATATACCTCATGTGTCCAGCGATGTAGCAAAATATGTAACCTTTTCCATTGGTTTTACCACGGCGATTGCCTTGCACACCCTTACGCTGGAAAATTATGTACAAAAAGCCGACGAAATGTTATACCAGTCCAAACAAAGTGGGCGTAATAAATATAGTTTCCAATCCCTAAATATGGAGGCACAAGATGGACAAAAAAAATAGTATTTTAATTGTGGATGACGAAAGGTCAAACATTACGGTTTTGCGCAACATATTGGGACCGTTGTACACGGTTTATGCATCTTGTGACGGGGAAGATGCAATAGAAACCGCCGAGGAATTTATACCTGACATTATTTTGCTGGACATCATTATGCCGGAAATGGACGGCTTTGATGTATTGCAAAAGCTTAAAAGCAGCGACAAGACAAAAGACATTATCGTTGTATTTATCACAGGCTTAGATAATGTGGAAGCCGAGGAGCGCGGTTTATCCATGGGCGCATCGGACTTTATTTCCAAGCCTTTTAACCCCACCATTGTAAAATTGCGGGTAGAAATGCAACTGCGCTTGCTTAACGCGGCACGCTCGTTACAGACACAAGCAAACACGCTACAAGAGCGTACCGACCATCTCGTTCGCGTACAGCATAGTGCTGCTCATGTACTGTCCAGCCTTGTAGAAAAGCGTGACAAAATCACGGGCTTGCATATTGACCAAACCGCAAAATATATGGAAATTCTCATCAACGCCATGAAAAATAGCCCCCAATTTAAAGACGAGGTAAAAGATTGGGATATTGAAACCGTGGTTACGGCATCCCGCTTGCATGACATTGGCAAAATTTCCGTTTCAGACTTAATTTTAAATAAACCCGGCAAATTTACCCCTGATGAATACGAAGAAATGAAAAAACATTCCATACAGGGGGAAAGTATTATAGACGACGTTATCGCAAATTCGGGCAAGGAAGCCATTTTTGATAACGCAAAATTATTCGCGGGCAGCCACCATGAGCGGTGGGACGGCAAGGGGTATCCGCGCAATTTAAAAGAAAAGGAAATCCCCTTCCACGGGCGCGTAATGGCTATCGCCGACGTGTATGATGCGCTGGTTTCCACACGTCCTTATAAAGATGCTTTCCCCCACGAGAAGGCAGTAGAAATTATTACAGAAGAAAAAGGGAAGCAATTTGACCCGGATATTGTTGATTTATTCCTAAGCGTTGCAGATAAATTTAAACAGGTATGAAACATGCATATCTTAAAACAATTATCCACCAAAAAAGGCCGCGACGAAGCAGGCCTTTTTGTCATGAAAGGCGAAAAAGGTGAAGCGGCATGTGTCGTATCCTAAAGCTACGCAGAAACCCACGCGGGAGCGCTCCCTACGACATAGACATGAAAAAAGGGCTCGGCCTCCTTGTCGAGAAACGAAGCCCATGGATTGTCTGACGAGGCGTTAAAACACGCCGATGAACGCTTGTGCCTTCCCACGGCACACCAGACCGAATCGCTTAACGCATCGCGCCTGTTTAGCCCTGCCGGTTACTCAGAATGCGAAGCATTCTGAGCGGACAAAGTCCCACAAAAAGCTTTATCTACAACTTAAAACTTATTAGACTATCTTTTTTTCTGTTGGCGAAAATAACACCCTCTAACGTGGTGAGGTTGTACATAACCGACCATTGCAAATCAAATTGCCCTTCATTGAAAGCGCCGATTTCCGCCATTAAATCAATGGCTTGTGTGTCTGTTAGTATGCCGTTGTGGGCTTGTAGTTTTGCTTTTGCCTTGTCATGGCGTTCAAACTCACAAACCCCTGCACGAATTTCGGGGTTATATGCCGCGAAATTAGCACAGACTTGATAGGGTTCGGAAACTTCTGTAATTTTTATTTCGCCGTTTGCAAAACCCGCAATAACAGAACGCCCGCTTGCATCAGCAATATGATATTGGACGAAGGCATTTACCTCAAAAAAAATATTGTATTGTCCCAACAGGTTAATCGCTTCCTCTACGCTTGCAGCCTTATCCAGCACCAGCCTCATTGCGGCTAGCTGGTTTATTTTTATTTTACTCGGGTCGTGGGGTGCTTCCGCTTGGGGAACAAATACGGCGGCAATAGCAACGCCCTTCGCGTTCATGCCGTCCATAGGCATGTAAGGCGCGTTTAACGTTGGGAAGCTTTCAAGGGTTAAACCGCCGGGCAGATGCGGCGCACCCGTCATGGGGTCGGGGATTATGCTGTATCCGTTATACAACAAGTTTACCGTTGAAACAGAAGCATTTCCCGTATCGGGCTTAGTGAAAAGCTGTAGGGAAGGGATAGGGGCGAAATCATAATTTCTGCAAAGCAACACATCGCCCTTTTCATTCCGCGCGGAAAACGTGGTACAACCCCCCGGGGGTACGTTGCCTGCGCCGCTGCTTATCGGATTATTATCAATGGGAATGCCCTTCAACAGGTGCTTCATCATAAAAGCCCATTCATCCTGTGCGTCTGTGACGCCAACCTTGAGAAATTCGTCAAAGCCGTAGTCACCGATGTATGTCATTTGGAACATGCCGTAATCGTCCACCTTTTTCAGCGTTGCAAGGCTTTGGATGGCGTTTTTGAAATTTTCCATGTTCATTCTCCTTCATTTTTATTTTCTTTATTTCTCTTTATGAAAAAACGAACCGTTGAAACCAAATGCCAAAGGACGACCACAAGGGTGGCAATGAAAAGGACGTAGGTGGTCGGAGTTGCCTCAACGTGCCAAAGTAGCAACCTAAGTGTCCTGTCGTCAAAATTGCCGCGGGTTATGTTCACCCATAAAATAATTGCAGTAACCACAAACCCCAACAATGTAATAATTCGGGTAAAGGCTTCTATTTTCCTTACGGCAGATTGGGCAATTTCGTCGGCGTTTTCCTTCACGTCTTGCTCCAATTTGCGGATTTCTTCCTCACTCATGTTTTTTTCTTCCCCATTGGTGAAAAAACGCATCTACTTTTCCTCCATTTTTTCAATATGATTTATGGCTTTTTCTACCCATGCAAGTCTTGTTTCGTTCGCCATTTCGCCGTAGAGGGCGGTTAGCTGTACATACTCATCATCGCCGTCTTCGATAATGCTTTCCTTCACTTTTTCATAGTCGGTGCGGCGGGCATAACAGGCGTCTTGCAACGCCCGCAGCATTTCCAACACTTGCGCCTTGCTTGCATAACCTGCGAAAAATAACCGCATAAGAAATTCGCTTTTTATGCTGAAGGAGCTTTTTAAATCAATTTCCGTCGTAGACAGCCACCCGAGAAACTCCCCTTTACCCGCCGGAGTTAAGGTGTATATGCGCTTGTTGGGCTTATCCTCCTGTATCACCCGTTGGCTGGTTAGCCAGCCCTTTTTTTCCATTTTGTCCAGCTCGCTGTAGATTTGGCTGTACTGCGCCGGCCAAAAAAAAACCAACGAAGCATTAAATAATTTGTCAAGGTCATAACCTGTCATGGGCTTTTGGTTCAATAGCCCCATTAATCCGTGCTTTAATGACACCTATATACTCCCTTTTTTCATAGTCTATATTTATACTATAGCATATGTTAGTGTTTTGAGTCAAGAACGCGAGCTTTTGAAAACTTCGAATGCTTCCTGAAGACAGAGTAAAAAACCGTGGGGCTCCGTCCCACACCCTGCAAAAAGGTTTGTATTCACTATGATAAGACGGAGTTCCGCGGTCTTATTTTTTGCAAGACTACCTCCCTTTACACGTCTTACATGTTGAAACGCCTCAATTCGCCTCAAACCGCCTCAAAAAGCCTCAATAAGAATCGGATAGTGTATAAATTTCCCGCTATTTGTCCACAAATAGCGAATCATGCGCCTTTTTGAACGTTGCTTGCGCCCGCTAATAGTATATAATTTGCGTAGCAAGAAGCAACCGAAAAGGAGCGATTCACATGCGTACAACAGAGCGTATCACCGAGGTAACCATTCAGCAGGAAAACGGCACACAATGGGTGCTTGTGTATTATTTGCAGTCTATATCTACCCGCGAAGGGGACGTATACGCCCTGCGGGTAGATAAGCTAAGCCGCGACGGCGTGTTGCTTGAAAAAGCGGAAACCTACGGGCTTACCGATTCAAAAAAAGAAGCCATGCACATGGCAATGGCTTTTGCGAAGGGGACCGTCCCCCCCTGCGTGTTAACGGAAATGGCGGACGAATATTACCAGTGTAATTTGGCGTACACCCCGCCTACGCAAACTGTACCCGTGCATACATACCGCACGGCAGTATAGGACCGCTTTGCGCCTGCAGCCCTACCTCGCCCGTGGTAATTTCCCCACGGGCGGGCGGGATAACGGCGGAAAAAACGTTGCCGTACACGGCGGGCGAATACCCCGCCGTGTAGGCGTTTATCAGCATAAACAGGGGATTATCGGAAAGCAGCCGATAACAATTTGTTACCAGTTCAAATAATTTTTCTTCCAGCTTCCACATCTCGTTATTTGGACCGCGCCCAAAAACGGGCGGGTCCATTACGATGGCATCGTAGCGGTTGCCGCGCCGTATTTCGCGGGCAACAAACTTCATTACATCGTCGGTCAATACGCGGAAGGGCGCATTCCCCAAGCCCGATAGGGCGGCATTATCCCGCGCCCATTGGTTCATGCCCTTGGCGGCGTCGATATGCGTCACCTGTGCGCCCGCACGCAAACACGCAACAGACGCACCCCCCGTGTAGGCGAAGAGGTTTAGCACCTTCACCGACGGCTTTGCGTTCATTGCGCTGCGTATTTTATCCTGCATCCAGCGCCAGTTTACCGCCTGCTCGGGGAAAAGCCCCATGTGCTTAAAACCCGTTGGGCGTATGTGAAAGCGCAAATTATCGTACCCTATTTCCCACGCTGCGGGTATGCCGCCGCGCAGCATTTCCCAATGCCCACCCCCCGATTTGCTGCGGTGGTACAGCATATCGGCGTGCCAATCCACGTCTTTACTGCGCGGCCAAATGGCTTGCGGGTCGGGCCTAATCACGGTTACGTTGCCCCAGCGTTCAAGCTTTTCGCCGTTACCCGAGTCGATAAGGGTATAATCGCGCCACCCTTGGGCGAGTTCTATTGTATGTGTCATGCGGCGTTTTTCTCGTTAAAATTTACAATTTCCAGTTCCGTAAGCGAATTGCGATGTGCGTTTACCATCGCCTCCAGTTTTTTATACACCGCGCCGTCATAGGAAACTTCTGCAGCACGTGTGCCAATATCTGTAACATGCGTGGTTACGCCATTTTCCAATGTGCCGTCACAAAAAAAACATTTCATTTATATCGCCGCCTTTCGTGTTCACATAGTTGGTTTTGTGTTAAAATACATGATTTTACTTTGACACTGGTATAATACATCGAAAAATCACAATCCGTAAATTAAATGCGCCTATTGACATATATGCAAATTATAGCAAGTAAATACTTGCTTCGTGCAATTACAGCAATTCTTTCGTAGGTCATATTGCCTTCAATATCTGCATGACCATTATTCGTAATTCGTTCAATGGTAGCTTTTACGTATTTCGCTTCTGCCACCTCATTCTTGAAATCGTAAATCTCAAGTTCACCGTTGTAATAATACCGTGAAATATCCTCTGTATTTCCCGTTAAACTATTCGCATATTCAATTATTTGCTTAGACGACGCACGAAACTTCCACGACCTCATCATTTATTGTGGTTATCTTTGCCGTCGGTCTAGCCTAGCCACCGTATGCAAGAAATCACAACTATAATTCATTCGGGTTTACGGTAAAAAATTTTCCACAAGCTATCATTGGGTCATATGGAGTAGGTTTTGAGTTTAACTTCATACTAAAGCCGAGTATTCTCTGTGTCTACATAGTAATTGAAATATTCCAAAACATTTAGCCCTGATACTTCTTGCGTTAAGTCCTTGCGATGTGGTATTAGAACTGGTCACATCTGTTACAAGTTTATCCAGTATTCGCAACCCTGGTATGCGTACAGCATCAGCTAATTCACCGTTGCCACCAAAACCGTTGATGTGACTTCTGTTGATGGCAATTTGTCGTACCCGCAACGTATGGCAGTTTTCCTTGAAAGCACTGTCATGTAAGCTCCAGTGTCAAGTATAAGGTTTAATTGCCTACCCTTGTTTGGGCTTCCCTCGTAGAAAGCCCGAACGAACATATATAAACGTCCGCCTTCGCGACGAAGCACGGCAAATGCATTTTCTTGGAAAGATATATTCACAGGTTTACTTCACGTTATATACGGAACTTATTAGGTTTGGTTGCTTCAATAAGGTGTACGAGCAAGTTTCTTCGTACTCATCCTCATCAAATTGATTGTAAATCCCATCATCCACACCATCAAAGGGAGCATCACCAGTCACAACAGGCATACCTTCAATCAGCATATCATTTGGTGTGAACTTAGCTTTTACAATATATACCCATTTGCCATTAAATTCTTGGTCTATTTCTGCTTTAGAAAATATTTTTGGAGAGCTTAGCAGTTCATACATATTGATACATCCTAACACTGAATTTGTCTGGACGTATCATACTAAAAAAATTAATCTCAACAAGGCTAGTGTTCGTTCGCTATCATTGCAAAGTAGTCAATGTAAATAGCAACCGTATTGCTTGACCTGCCATTTATACTCGTTTATTTTCTTATGTTTTTGCCACCTTGTTGTGTTGGGAGCTTATCGCTCAATTTCATAAGTTGCTCAAACATTTTAGGCTTTTCAAGCATTGATGGAAGTAATTGAGCCATAATTGCATCTTGCGTAGACATTTGAGGTTGTCTGTCTTGCAATGTTTTTATAACTGTTTCCAGCATATTGATATTATTGCTTTTTATATCATCCTGAATGTCTGAAATTGTGTCCAATATCTGGTATAGGATTGACAACATTGAAGGTGTATCACTGTCTGGAGCAGGGGTTTTAAAATCTTCAGTCATTTCATCTTGAGGCAAGTAAGAGAAAGATTTTACTGTTTTCTCTAACTTATCTTTTATCAAATCAACATTGTCCAAATCTGTTAAGTCATAATCCAGAGTTCGTATAGCTGCTATATCGAACGGCAAGTTTTCACCTTGCTTTCTCAGATGAATTATTGGCTTATTTGTTCGTTTCCTAAATCCCATTTCATAAAATATATTTGGATTATGACCTGTAATGTCCGCGATTACTAAATCTGCGCTTTCCAGTCTATCCAGGATTTTTTGAGTAATTGAATCTGCATCATTCATTTGGTCAACTCGTTCCGCTACGAAACCACAGCTCTTACAAACGGGTACAATAATATGCTTAAACAGCTGGTCTGCTTTTTTCCTTATTTCACTCTTTTCATTACCAATAGGGGAAACAACGAAGCAGGTTCTCATATTTTTTTTCTCCTCATCTGTTTGGCTTAAAGAATAAATTCCACGTTCTGTCTTTATGATTTTTCCATTTCGTTGCAGTGTGTTCATTGAGCCGGCAAATTGCCCTTCGGAATATTCATCCATACCAATTTCGGCTAAGTGTGTTTTTATATCCTGAACACTGTAGGGGTTTCCGTCGGAAAGCAGTTCTAGCACACATTCTTGTATGTCTGCGCTTTTAATCATTGCAAGAACCTCCTTTTTTCTTAGTTTATCAAATGTTATTTGCGATGTCAATGCAAGATTGAAATAATTGCTCAATTTCTTGCGAAATTCAATTTTGTATGACTGCTTGCTATGAAGCTATGACATAAAATGCAATCCTATAAAATTCTTGGAATTGACTTGACCGAAAAATATGATAGCGAGTAAGCTATAGTCGCTAAGCTGTGAAAATTGTGGAAGTCGACCAATCCGCTAGATGAGGTAGCTAGCAAGATGGTAATCACAATTTTTTCTGTAGTTTTGTGAATACCAACTTCGTTGCACACCACCGATTACAGTTTCCACAACAAATTCTATGCAAAAAAAGCCCAAAATCACTGGACTTTTCCACCCTCAACATTTAAGTCGAGGAAATTCCTTACGGAGATGAGGCAAGACCAGAAGTAACCACGACTATATCATTTATTGTAGTTATCGTTGCCGTCGGTCTAAGTCCTAATCGCCGTGTGCAAGAAACCACAAAAATAATTCATTGGGGATTATTAAAGGATATAAAATCATTCGCGGTCAACTTCTGCCTTTAACCGCTTAACGGTTTTAATGTCAAGCCCTGTGTGGCGCACAATCAAATCAAGCGGAAATTTATCCCTTAGTTGATTTTTGGCAACTTCACTCAAGCTCTCATTGACTTTTTCATCAATTTTGCCATCTACATATCTTTCAAGAACATCGCACATTCTTAGCACATCCAAGAGTTTTAATCTGTCGGTTTCGTTTAGATGTTTGCTTGCATATTTTCGTCATTTAGGCTCATTTAACCTCAAATCGCCACTTAATACTACACTCATCATAGCCAGACGCATTCAATTGCAAAGCGTCCATTTTCATGATAAGCGTATGCGGCTTAGAATTATTTAAGCGTTCAAGATTCTGGGACAATTTCCATACCATTAAGCAGATGGGGGTATATTTCAAAAAGATGTTGAATTTTTCGTATGCCTTCCTTATTTGTAATTGATACTAACATAGGCAATTCATTAAATCATTCTGCAACAATTTTTGTATTGTAGTTACTTAGAAATAGGCTTAAGAAGTACTTTTCTGAAGATGATAAATAATCCTTAACCGTTACTAGATACTCTATACTTAAACTTATTTCATTACCGATTGTTAAACATCTTTCAAAAGGCAACAAATCTGTAGAAAAAATTTCTTCCCATAAATTTTTAAGCAATTTTTCTATTTCCGCTTTAGGATGAATATTGTAAATGCCAAAATTGCCTATCGTCAATCTATGTTCATAAGGATATATAAAAGTATTTTTTTCGATAGGCCTTATTTGATAGCGAATATCTTTTTCGCTCATTTTAGAGTCACTTGTAGCGATTCTTAAGTAAAATTTACTTTTATAGCTGTAAGGTTGACAATCTCCCGCAAATCTCACTCTAATATACTCTTTTTGGCTATTTTCAATGGGAATCCTCTTAATTTCAGGGTATATCATGGGTTGCACATAGTCCTTAATGTGTTTTGAAATATCACGAATCGTACTGTTGAATATATCTTGGCCAACAATATCTCCATCATCATTAATGCCAAAAAATAAAGTGCCTTCGTTATGCTTGTTAAGAATAGCAACCATTGATTTAATTCCTTTTTTAAGAAGGCTTGTTGACTTTTTAACTTCTACTATTTCTGACTCATTGCCTAAATTCATTTCTTGCTACCTCCCCAAGAATTTCCACAGTAGATATAATGCCTGCGGTAATTATGTCATGGTATAGACAATTTCAACAGCAAATTATCTGTTTCATGAGTGTAATACCGAATAAATAACTGGAAATAACCGTGACATATTTTTAACCGTTAAAATCCGTTAAATCCCGTGATACCGCGCGCCGCGGGCGTTGCGGCTTTTTTATTTCCCGCTCTTTATGCGCCATGAAATTGACGCGCTATGTAGTAAATACACGTAATGTGCGCACTTTCTGCATGTATGTTTAAATTTTGGCAAAATCGTTTAAGGTCTTGTTTAAATAAGGATTTGTTGGCGTTTAAAAATTTACGGCAGGCATAAAATATGGAAAAATGCGGCAAATGAATGCGGAACTAAAAATAATCAAACGCGCTTCGTTTTCCGTCTAATTTCTTCCGCAATACCAATTACGCGAACAGGCAATTCGTGTATCTCTTCATTGGTATAAAAAGATGCTTCATATAATTCTGTATTAAGTGGTTGTAATACAATGCCATTCAAATTTTTATTTACTTTTTTAAATGTTGCATCGTCACCATTTATTATAACCGCACACTCGTCACCGCTATTACAATCTTCTGATTTTATGAAAATGACAATGTCACCTTCTAAATACTTCGGGTACATATTATTTCCTTTTATTTGAAGCGCAAAATATTCGCGCCCACCTCTTCCCCATTCAAGTGGGACTTCTTCATAATCAATAATTTCTTCAACTGCTTCAATTGGGACACCTGCTGGGATATGACCGAGTACAGGTATGCGTATACAGCCCGACGAAGCCTCCACATCCTCAATTCCAAGCAGTTGACCTACGCTTACTTGGAATAAATTGGACATAATGCGCAAACTCTTTTGGTCTGGTTCATGTACACCTCGCTCCCAGTATGACAGCGTACTATTTGAAATATTTAATTTCTCAGCAAGGTTAAGCTGACTTAACCCCAGTTTATTTCTTAACATTTTTATTTTATTCATATAACCACCTTCCAATTAAATTGGAATATAGCACGGGAAAAAAAATATTTCAAGAAATTTGAAATAAATTATTGACATTTCAAGTTATATCAAATAGAATGCATGGCAGTTTCAAATAACTTGAAATGCGAGGAGGCACGTTATGACTTTTAAGGAAGCTAGAGCGGGCGCTGGGTTAAGTCAAATCGTTGCTGGGGAAAGGCTGGGAATTTCAAATACAACAATTTCTATGTGGGAAACAGAAAAAAGTCTTCCGCGCGCAGACCTCTTACCCAAAATTGCCGCATTATATAACTGCACCATAGAAGAATTACTTGGCAGCGTCGATACGGACGCAGCGTAAACAAAGCGGTGGGTAGAGTCGGAAGGCAATGGGTTGTTTAGCGGGCTTTGATGCATTCACCGCTATTCATTAAAGGTATGCCCAATGCCTTTCGACTCTACCCACCACATAACCAGAAAGGAGAATGCAGTATGGCAAATAACACTGGAATTAACAAATGTCTTGGGAATACGACGTTAGTAGAAATAGCTACGGCTATGAGTGTGGCTCGTCATGAGCAACAGCGTATTCGCAATGCGGTGAGTACGTTGCAACGACATCAATTAAGCGAAGCGACCATGGCAGAACTTAAATTAAAAAACAGTGAACACCAAAAAATCGTAGCCTCATATGAAGTTATGCTTGAAGGCGTATACGGCGTTACTCATTGGGAAGCTAACGCACTATGTGACCATTTAAATTACTTATAACCCAATCACCAGAAAGGAGATTTGAATATGGCAACATTTGACCTAGTAAAGCTTGCAAGAACGCAACCCATTAACATGAACGAGCAAACACTGGAAACGGTGAGGATTTATGCAGGTGTGGTTGGTGGCGTTTCAAACGAAAAATTAGCGCTGGATTATTTGGAAGTCACGCGGTACAGCGATACCACTGCACCAAACAAACAGCCATCGTGGTTAAAACCTCTATCTGACTTAATCTTTTTCGAAGCACAACGCCGCGGCATTGTAAATGAAATTGAGGATTTACGCTAATCGCAGAGTGGCAGCCCCTTGGGGGTTGGTAATGCGGGAAGCCGGTCACAACCCCGGCTACACTAAAAGCTAGGAGGCATATGAAGATGAAAAAACTGGGAACGCACGCGTGCTTAAACATCGGTGACCACGGAAGCCGTCTAATCATCAGCAAACGGTATTGGAGCGAAAACAAACACAGAAAGCTGACATCAGACGAAAAGCGTTTTTTGCGCTCTATCGGAGCAGTTTGGAATCCGGCGCGCAAGCATTATTTTGTGGACAACCCCCATCCGGTTGTGCCAATCAAATGCGCAAGGGACATGTCTTATGAAGAGATATTTAAAAATGGCTTGAAAATTGAATAATCGCAGAGTGACAGCCCTTTGGGGCTGGTAATGCGGGAAGCCGGTCACAACCCCGGCTACGCTAAAAAATTAGGAGGAATAAAAATGCGATGCCCAACAATTGAACCATTTTATGATGAAATTAGTAAAAATCCCATCTTGAAAGCCTATTATGATGACCTTCCGCGACGAGAAGCGGAAGCCTTTGGTGTTAATTCAAAAAAAATTAAACCATGGCTCACCATTAACTTACCGATTTTAAATGTTGTCATTGAAGTTCACGCGGGTCAATCGAAAGCCGCGAAAGTAAAAGCGAAACATCAACATAGTTAAGGTTAGCAAGCCCGTTAACAAGATTCAAAGCAAACTTTGCAGGGATATATGAATGTGCTTTTAACTTTCTACCATTAAAAAGCCAAATGTGCGGAAATTTATCTAAAGGCATTTCGCTATCTGCATTAAATGAAGATTTATACCGATTAGCATCGGTCATTAAATTAGCGAAAAGATGCTCGTCCGCTACAGCGGCAACAAGTGAGAATTCAAAAATACCTGTTGTGATATATATCCGTCGAAGGTTTAGCAATGCGTTTGATTTTTTCTTTTTAGAACTTATAACCATAAATTCAAGCGCATTGCTTGCAACTTCATCAAGTGGACAAACATATTTTTCACGCAATACATCGCCCATTAAAACAGCATCGTGGTGTATATCGGGGAATTCATTCTTCAACATGGTTGTGGGAAATACTTTTACAGGTTGCATTTAAATCACTCCTACAGTGTGCTACACCAAATGTACCACATAATGAGACAAAAAACTACATACGAAAGGCGGGGGAATACTTTTATGGCAGATATTTGCTTAACGGTTAAGGAAGTGGCAGAGCTTAAAGGGTGTACGGAGCGTTTTGTACGGAAGCAAATTTCAAATTCCACTATATGTGCAGAAATGGCAGAAAATAATAAAAGTGGAAGCGTGGTTGTGTACCGCATCCCCCTAACCGCCTTGGATAAAAAGTTGCAAACCAAATACAAGCGCCAGCAGTTGGCAGCCATGCAGCAAACCATAAACACACAGGAAGAGGCTCTATCCCTGCGGTTTACCCCCGTCCCCGATTATGAAAACCTAACCGAATCCGAACGCAGGGAACTTTTCTTTTGGAAAGGCATCTTGGACGAATGGCAGAAATTCCGTACCAATGCGGAAGAGAACGGCAATAGCCTTGCGGAAGCGGATGCAACCTACGTTGCCCTTACCAATAACAAATGGGCAGCCAATCCCCCCGCTTATGCAAAAAGCCTTTCCAATAGCCAGTTACACCGCAAGCGCAAGGATTTGAAGGAAAAAGGCGAGCTAAGTCTTATAAGTAAGCGCGGCAAGCATGGCAACCACGCCCGCAAAATGACCCCGGAAATGGTAGACATCTTCGAATGTTACTACCTTGATGACCATGAACTCAGCGCAAAGCAGTGTGCCTTCTTAACCCATCGGGAGCTATTACGCCGCTACGGCGCGGAAAATGTACCCGAAATGCCCAAGGTAGATATGTTTGAACGGGTGGCGCAAAACATCCCGTTAACCGTGCGCAAGTATTTCCGTAAACGCCACACAGAGTTTGTAGGCGATTGTGCCCCGCATATCACCCGCATGTATGATATGCAACCCAATGACATTTGGGTAGCCGATAACCACAAATTTGACGTAATCGTAAGCAAGGACGGCAAGCAAACCCGTGTATACCTCACCGCGTTTATGGACGTTAAGACACGCAAATTTATGGGCTGGTGCGTAACGGAAAACCCCTGCGCAGATGCAACGTTATTAGCCCTTAAAAACGGTATTGCGAAATACGGCGCACCAAAAATGATTTACTGCGACAACGGGCGGGAATTCCTTTTCCACGACTTCGGCGGTAACGGCTTCCGTAAATCTGCCAAGTTAAAGGAAGGCGAGTTTAAGCCCCCCACTATATTAGAAGATATGGGCATTGAATTTAAAACAGCACTGCCCAAAAACGCCCGCGCGAAAGGTATCGAACGTGCCTTCCGCGGCGTAAAGGATGATTTTAGCAAATTGCATGATACCTATACAGGTGGGCATGTGCTGGAAAAGCCCGACAGCTTAGCCAAAGCGCTAAAGCAAGGAAACATACCCGCCATATTAGATTTTATCAAATTTGCGGATGCCTACATTGAAGGATGGTACAACCAACAGCCCCACCGCGGCGAAGGGATGAACGGGCGCACACCCAACGAAGCCTTTGCAGAAGAACTCTACGAGCAACGCATCGTGCCGCCAAATCTGCTAGACCTTATGTTTATGCGCTACGGCAAGGGAACGATGAATGTTAGCAAAACCTTATCCATTAAGGTTTACGGTCAACGTTTGAATTACTTTGATGAAGGCCTTTGGCGCGACTGTTGCGGCAAGGAAGTGTATGTACGGTACGACCCCGCCAAGCTGGAAAGTATTCGCGTTTTTGATACAGACGGTCGGTTCATATGCGAAGCCGCGCTGGATACCGTGCTGGGCTACGATGCAAACAGCGAAGAAATACAAACGGCGCAACGTGCCAAACGCCACGCCATTAAAACAGTGGCCAATTACAAGCGTATCGAAGAAGCAGAAGTGCAAAAGGCATCCGATGCCATGCTCGACTATTTTATAGAAGGACAAGCCAATGCCCAGGCGCATAAACCCAAGCCCAAAATGGTGGAACTGGTACGCCCAATCGCATCCGCATCGCGCAAGGCCGTAAGCGATGATTATGAACCGCTAGACCTGTATGCAAGTTCTCAACATCTATTAGACCAGCAAGAAAAACGTATGGCTGTGTAGCCAAGGCAGGAGGCAGGGAATGGCAAGAAATTTATGGATACTCTCCGACGTGGTAATCGTACTGTTGGTTATCGCAGCAGGGGTAACGCTGGTATTCGCATTGCGTGATTTATTCACCAAAAGCAAACACGAACGCAAGGCATGGTTTGAAACCAACGGCCCGTACTGGGCAATTGTAACGCTACTGCTGCTTATTTTAGCGGCGGCAATATAAAAAAAGGAGGCTACATTTATGGACAACCAAGCAATTATTAACATCACCACCGACGAGGAAGCCCGCGCCGCAATTATGGCATACCAGCAAAAAACGGGCATGTCACAAAACGCTATTGCGCGTGCAATGGGATTGGGTAACGCATCGGGGCTAAGCCAGTACATGAGTGACACTTACCCCGCACCACATAAAATGCGTGAGCATATTTCACAATTTTTATCCATGGCAGAAAAGCGCGAAGTAGCCCCGCCCCGCAAGCCTAAGTTTGTTATGACAACCAATAGCGCACAGGTAACGGGGTTAATACGCACCTGCCATGTACAAGGTGAATTTGGCGTGGCCTACGGCGACCCGGGTACGGGCAAGACCATGGCAGTGCAACAGTATGCAAAGGACAACCCCAATTCCATTGTAATCACCGTGTCCCCCACCGAAGCCACCATTACAGGCGTTAATGAATTAATTGCCGAAAAATTGAAGATTAAAGAGCGTTTAAACCGCCGTATCTTCGCAGAAATTATTGCAAAGTTAAAAGGTAGCAAGCGGGTAATCATTGTCGATGAAGCCCAGCATCTAAAAGCGCGGGTAGTAAATCACCTGCGGTGTATTGTTGACCGTACAGAGGACGAGGACACAGGCGAGCGCATCGGCATGGCGTTGGTAGGTAACGATGAAATTTTCTATGAGTTGAAGGAACGGCAAACCGCCGCATACAAGCAAGTAGATGACCGCGTTCTGCTTTGGGCGCATGTGGTGGCTACCCAAACCAAGCTAGAGGATATACGGCAAATATTTTCCGCCGCCAACTTTGATGTATCTACCTACGAACTGCTTCACAGGATAAGTACATCGGTATCCATTCGTAAGGCGGTACAGGCGTTAAATAACGCGATGGCAGAGTATAAGCACAAAACCTATGCCGAAGTAAGCGCCGCAGAATTAGCGCGGGTGGCCAAGGCAATGCGCATACGTGTCGTGTCATAAAGCAACACACTGGCGTTTTCCGCCAGTTTACATAAAAGGGGTTGATACCATGAAGCGCATCGCAATGAAAGATTATACAGACACAAGCGGCGTTGTGTATACGGTTAAGAAGTTCCATAAAAAATTCCACCAAGTGCATTATTTCAAAATATATCGCACTGGTGTGCTACATGCTTCGGGCGATTGTCCCAAGTGGGCCACCACGCAAAATATATTTCAATTTTATCAACAAGGGAAATTTCCCACCAAATAACAACCAAAAGAAAGCGAGGGCTTAGTATGGCTAAAGTGAAATTACCCAGTTTGCAAAATTGGGATGAAGTGGACGATTGTCTGCGTGAGATTTGCGAAGTCGGCATTGCCATTTCCACCATTACCGCAGATATGAATATCGCCATTAATGATGCAAAGGAAGTGGCGAAGGGGTTATCTGACCCATTAGAAAAGCGCAAAGAGCAACTTGCCGCTACGGTTAAATCTTTTGTAGAGGCCGAACGTGCCAACATGGAAGGTAAAACAAAAACACTTAACTTTGGCAAGGTTGGCTTCCGCCAATCGTCCAGCGTGTCTGTACCCACCAGCAAGTTAAATTCAATTCTTAAAAACTTGCGCGATTTTGGCATGGTTGACTGTATCGCAGTTAAAGAAACGGTAAACAAGGAAGTGTTGGAAAAATACACTGATGATGAAATCGCCAGCGTTGGCGCAACCCGCAAGGTTGAAGATAAGTATTTCATGGAAATTGATGTAACAAAGATTAAATGATAAGGGGTGAAATTATGGCCGCCAAAATGTCTGATGCACAGCGGCGTAAAATTTTTACGCCGGCGCGGGAAAAGAAGCTGGACAACGATGAAATGCACGGCTTCATTCATCATTTAACGGGAAAGGATAGCATGAAGCACCTTTCCATTCGCGAGGCCATCGTCGTTATTGACGCACTGGAAGGCAAGAAGTCTAATGCAATTGGCATGATAACCGCCAAACAGCAAAAGTATATCCAAGGTATGGCAAAGGATATTGGCTGGGTGGATGCGGCAGGGCGATTAGATACAAAACGCCTTAACCTTTGGGTTAAACATCGGTACGGTGTGGATAGCATTATTTGGCTAACGGCGAAAAAAGCATCCGACGCCATTGAAGGCATGAAGGCGATGCACACGCGGATGCGCGATGCGCAGGCCGAAGCAGTGTAAACTTTATTGAAAGAGGTGGGCGTATGGGAATCGAAAAAATTGTAAAAGTCGGGGATTTAACTGAACCGTACATTCGCCTGTTAGACTTCTTGAATTTTGGCGATATTGTAAATATTGAACAGGAGTATCGCGGGCGTCAAATGCGTTTTAAGCGTGACTGCGAAAACGTAAATGAAGAATACCCCGACTTGGTATATCGCGTAGGTGAGGTAAAAGCGTTACAAGTTATTAACGCACTGGGTGACATGTGGGTATACTTTCCTTCCATAAGAAGGAGCGCTATCGACTGTATTTACCAAACAATTAAATCCGAATTTAATGGTTACAATACCGCCGTCCTTGCAAAAAAGCATGGGTATAGTGAAAGACATATCCGCCGCATTGTTGGTGGTGGAAGGCGTTCACCACCTGTAATGGAAGGGCAACTGTCTTTGAATGACATCTTTGTGACAATGTCAATCCAATAATCTTCCAACCTAATATAAGATACCGACGTAAGAACCGCGTCGGTATCTTTTTTTGCACCCAAAATGGGTGCAGGTCGGCGGCGGGCGAGTTTTATCGCGAAGGGAGAAAACAATTATGAACTTAGAATTGCCGTTAGTTAATGACGTAAACGATATTACACCAGAAAATCATCCGGAAATGCACAAGGAATTGTGCAGCGGATGCGAGGAAGGGGAATTCAACCGTGAATAATTGGTTAGAAAAAATCACAAACAGTGCGCTCGCAATTTTAAAGAAAATATCCCCGCATCGTAATTCGCCGCGCAACCATCCGATAAGCAAAATTACGATTCACCACACGGCGGGCAATATCACCTTACGTGCGTTGTTGGAATGGTTGGTACGTTTAACCACCCGCGCCAGTTACACTTATGGCATTACATCGGCGGGGGAAACGGGTATGGCTGTAAGGGAGCGTGACCGTACTTGGGCATCGTCCAATGCGGCAAACGACCACCGCGCCGTTACCATTGGCGTAGCCAATAGCCATGGTGCGCCCGACTGGCGCGTTAGCGATTTGGCCTTCGCCGCGCTCATTGAACTTTGTGTAGATATTTGCTTGCGTAACCCCGCCATCGTGCAACAAGACGGCGTTACACGCGGGTTATGGTTTGACGGCACTTCAAACGGCAGCCTTACGCATCATGGCATGTTTGCAAATACAACTTGCCCAGGGCCGTACCTTCTTTCCCGCTTCCAAGAAATATGTATGCTGGTAAATACACGGTTGGCCGCAATTATCGACGTAGACCCATTTACATTGTCTTGTGATACGCAATCAAATGACGCCACGTTAGAGTTGCTACCCATCAATATACGGTTCGATGGTGTGCGCGGTGTTATTCATGGCTACAATTCGGGCGGTCGTTACAGTGTTACCATAAAGGAGCTGGCGCGTACATTTGGCGATGTAGTTGTACCTGTGCGTAAAACGTTGCAAGGCGCAGGGCTTACCGTAACATGGGACAGCGAAGATGGCATAGTTGATATTTCTACAAGGTAGGTGACGGTGATGGAATTTGCAAACATTTTAACCGCAATTGAAGAAAACGGACTGACCCTTGTACTTTTGGTTGTCTTTATAATTCTTTATGTTCAACAATCACGGCGGCAAGAAACCCTTTATGTCGAATTGAAAGAAAATTTTAAAGAACGTGTTGACACCATTATAGCCGATGGCGTGCGCCGTGAGGAACTTGTACGCAATGAAACTGCAAAACGTGAGGCCCTCATACGGGAAGATTCATCACGGCGCGATAGGATGTTCACCGATAGCTTAGAAAAACATGCCGCTTCCATGGATAAAATGGCGGTTTGCATGGACGAAATTAAAACCGCATTTATGCAGATGGACTTTCAAGTAAAGGGCATTGGCAAAGCCGTAGAAAGGCTGGAACAAAGTGGTTAAATTGAAAATAGCCAAGATAAAAGAATTGCGTGGCGAAATTATCCGTAAATTATACGATTGTTACGGTGCGCCTGTCGTAATTTCCAACATAAACACGATGTTAAGTTATAAAGGCTACCACCAGCGCGAAGATATTAAAAAAGCCCTTATGTACTTATCGGGCGTTAAAAAAGAATTCGTGGAAATTACGATTAATGAAAACGACTACTGGGCTTCATTTATACAGCTTACCCCTGCTGGCGTGAACTTGGCCGAAGGGGATATATCCGACATGGGGGTGTTATTACATGGCTAATATACAAGTAGCAACCAACCATGTACTGCGCGGCTTGGTGCTGAACATGGCGAATGCCGTTGCACCCGAAGGCGTTGCGAAAAAGTAATAAAAGTCATGCTTGCACAAAATGGCTACGAGGTATCGGAAACAACGGTGCTGCGTATAACTCAATACCTTGCAGATAAAGGTTTGGTTACAAATAAAATTATCAATAATACGGCGATAGGTATTAAACGCATGGTTACTTGCATTACGCCCATGGGCGTGGATGTACTGGAAGGTACAGTGCAAGTAGATGGGATAATGTTGGGGGATTAAGTATGCGTGACAGTAATAGAAGCCACAGCAAAATTAGCAAACTACCAACGATATTACGTGATGCGGTGGAAAAGCAATTGCTGGAAGGCCATACCTACGAGCAAATTGCTGAATTCCTTAATTCCAAAGGGCATGAAATTTCTCATATGAGTGTCCAACGTTACGGCAAACCTTATTTGAAAAAATTTGAGCAACTGCGTGAAGCAAGGGCATACGCCAAACAACTGGCAGAAGATAATGCAGACAGACCGTCAACTGAATTAAACGAAGTAAATAATGCATTAGCACAACAGTTGCTTATGGAAATGTATGTGAGTGAAGGCATTACCCCTGCCGAAAAAGAAAAGACCTTTCGAAACCTAGCGTTATTGCAGCAAGCACAGGCAACAACTGAACGACTTAAAATTGTAAGCCGCAAAGAAGCAGGGGTTGTAAAAACAGCAATGAACCTGCTAAAAAAACGTGTGTTTGATGAAATTCAAACAAGCCACCCGGATATTGCCGCAGTAATGTTAAATATCGCAGATGAAGTCGCCAATGAAATACAAAAAAGCTAATTAACGCAGGTGCGATTTTGCGCCACGCTAAGGCGTTTTAATTGACAGGAATATTTAACCAGCATCCGCATGATGAAATAGAATTTAAATGCTATTTAAACACATCAAGCACTTAAGAAGCCCGAAAAACATTGATTTTACAAGCATTATAATTTTATGTACTGAATAAAAACCTATTTTTTATACCTACCTTATACCTACCGAGATAAAAAGCCGCTATTTTTGCCCTATTTTTGAAAAAAATATACCTACCCTTAGTGCGCCCAAAAATATGTCTACAGGAACAGGAAGTGAAGTCATGAATCCCAGCGATTGGAAACAACGAGCAGAGGTTCTTTTTTTTGGTGACGGGAAAAAGATAACCGAAGTAAGTAACTTGCTTAGCGTGTCTGTGCGTAGCATTTCAAAACATTTTAATGGGCTACCCCACTACGAAGCAGAGGTTGCGCGGAGGAAACAAGCGGCACAAGTGCGTAGGAAGGAATGCCACCGCCTATGGAAGCAGAAAAGCCGTAATAACTGCCCACATGCCATTACTAGGGAAACCTTAAAAATAGAACACACGACTGCGGTAAGGATTTTATCAAAAGAGCGATTCTTTAATTAACACCTAACACCAGGGAGGCATAACCCTATTAAACTAAGGAGTGTCCAAGATGGATAACAACCTGCCAACAAACGAAGGCACAAAAGAACACTTTATCCGCAACGGTGTACTACTTAACGAAATGCTCTTGGGTAAAGCAGATGCGTTCTGCCAAACCATTGGGCGAAAATATGAAATCGCCCTATCACGCATTTATAAAGAGATTGAAGCATTCTTTAATCGTTATGCAACCGACGGCGAGCTGATGCTGGCCGACGCAAGGCAACGACTTTCGCAAAATGAATTGCGCAGATACAGGGCAGAGGTTGAGGAATACATGCTTGACGGAGAAAGGGTTAGATATTTCCCCGATTATGAGGATACGTTGCGCACAGCTTCAACGGCGTATTACGTTACTCGTTTGGAAGCCCTCGAATTACAGACGCGCCAGCACGTAGAAGAATTGTATATATATTATTTACGTGGGTTACAGGGTGCGATATATGACATTTACACCGAAGGGTACTACCGAAGCCTTTATGAAGCCCAGCGCACCATCAATTATGAACTCGTCTTTGCGCTGTTAATCACCAGCCAAGTAAAAGAAGCGATAGCAACGCCTTGGTCACCCGATGGCACAACCTTTTCCGAAAAAATTTGGCGTGACCGAAATGAGTTAGTTGCTTTTCTTGACAGAGAATTGACCCAAGCATTGGTTCGGGGTGATGGAGCGGAGCGGCTTATAACGGAATTGCAAAGGAAATTCGATGTAACCCGCAGTAATGCCACACGGCTTATAAGAACCGAAGCCGCGCACTTTACGACCTTGTCTAAAATTAACGCATTCAAGGAGATGGGTTATACATCCTATTTCATATCCGCCATTATGGATATGAAAACATCGGAGATATGCGCAGAGATGGACGGCAAAGAGTTTCCCATCGAAGCCTATCGGCCGGGCGTAACTGCGCCACCCCTGCACCCGAATTGCAGAAGCTCGGTGAGCGAAACCGCGCCACCACCAGCAAGTAATATTGCAAACGCAACAACCGACAATACAAACAAAGACATAACCTATATGGAATTTTTAGAAAGGTTTAGCATTACCATCACAACAGAACGCCCCGCAAACTGGAGTTCTCCATAATTTACGGGGCGAATGAACGGCTTTGGCAAGCAATGGCCAGTGGGCCCAATTGTTAAATGTTAAGCCGTTGGCGTGCTTTGCATTGGTTCAATCTTAATTATCATGGCTTACGGTTTCCCCGCGCCTATATTGCTCTATTGCTATTGAATGGGATTTAATTTCATCTAGCTTGGGGGTGGTATCGGGGTCTTGGTTACGGTCAATGATGATGGTGTACCCGTTTTTCATGCGTTCGGCGTAAGGATTTTTGCGAGGGTTCTTTAATTCGTAACAGGTTTTCATGGTTTCACCCTTTCTTCATATTTCCTACGTTCGGGCTTTTCGGCTTTCCTTGCTGATATGATTCTTATTACATCATCGTTATTGCCCCTGTAGCAATGGCAAACGATAAGCAAGCGGGAAATTTTGCTATAACCTAGAAGTATGAAGCGTTCTTCGTCCTCGGAATGCTCTTCATCATCGTATAGCTGGGCGTTTTCGTCACGAAAGGCGGTAGCCGCTTCTTCAAATGATACGCCGTGTTTTTCTTCGTTGGTTTCTGCTTTGGTTTCGTTCCAGTTGAAAACCATGTTGCCTAAAACATATTCAGCCAAAGAGTCACGCCCTTTCTAGGTTGTCGCTTCGCCCAGCAGGTCGGCAGGGGTTGCTTTAACTGTGATACCTCCATCGGCATCGCGCCTGTGGCTATCGCGCCCAACTAAATAATCTAGTGACACATCAAAGAAGTCGGCTAACTTAATAAGTGTATCGTGATGTGGAGTGGATTGACCATTTTCATATCTGCGGTATGCACGTTCTGACATGTTAAAGACAACGGCAACTTGTGCTTGCGTTTGTTTTTTATTTTGCCTGAGTAACTGTAAACGTTCGCCAAAAGTTGCCATACATGCCTCCATAAAAATAAAAAAAATATTTTTGTAAAAAGGGTTGACAGGTCAATTGATGTCCTGTATTATAGCCACAACAGGTCATCAATTGACCTGTGCGGTAAGTCAAAGGACAACTAAAGTCCTCACCGCACACTATACCACAGCCCGCCCGCCAAGGGCAAGCAAAAATAAGGAGGCAACCCAAATGACACGTTATAACAAATCCGAAATCATGAAAGCCGCATGGAACACCTTCCGCGCCAACACCACCGTAGCCAAAAGAACTCGCAAACTTAACAACATCACCACATTTGCCGCCGCGCTTCGTTGTGCATGGGCAACAGCGAAAGCCTTCGCAGCCCCCAAAGCCGACCTAACCCGCACCATTGGTTATGTAGCCGCCCGCAACCTTAACGTAGGCGATACTATCGAAGTCGGTACAGGTTTAGGTTATGGCTTCACCGCCCAAAAACAAATCACCGCCATTGAGCAAGGCGATGGTCAAGCCACCGGTTGGCTTGCAATCCGCTTCAACGATAACAAACCCGCCGCTTACCTTCCGCACAACACAGTACGCCGTGTTGCGGTAGCCGCTTAAAAAGAAAAACACTCGCCCATTCCGTCGAAAGAATGCGAGTGATTTCTATAAGCGACACCAGCCGAAGCGTGTGCGGATTCAGTATACGCCTCCTTCGGCTTGGTTGTCAAACCAAATTTAAGGAGGAAACATCATGACAACAACGCAAGCAATCCCCACCCCCAACGGCTTCGCCCTAGAGGACATTGTCAAAGCCGTAGTAGCCGTGCTACAGCCACCCCCACGGGTAGAGCGCGAAGAACCCGAGCAGTATGTACCCGAGGTAGCCGTAAAGACCTATAAAGCCTTTGAGGACTACCCCGACATTTTGCAAGCCAAGCACTGCCGTGCCATTCTTGGGCTAAGCGAAGCCAAGACTTACGAAGTGCTTAACAGCCACAAGTGCCCCTCTTTCACCGTTGGCAAGCGCATTTTAGTGCGCAAGGAAGCGTTTATCGACTTCCTGCTGGCGAACGAAGGCCAAGACCTAATAGATTAGGGGGGGGTGCGGCTGTGATTACTTTAACCAAAACGGAACTCCGCTGGATGTTTAACATGGTGGTAAAGCGTCGTGAAAACAGCAAGGGAATAATGTGCCACCCCGACCTGCAATATTTAGCGTTTCACAAACTGGAGCATGAAAATATGTCCTCTCTAGCTGAAAAGCTGGAGAGGGTCATAGGCTCCGACAGCAAGCGCATAGCGGTTAGGGGGTTTTAGGTATGAAGAAGATTAAAACCCTCAAAGGTTGGGGTGTTTTCAAGAACAACGCCAAGGAAACACAGGAACACGGTTTCAAGATAACCGTCCTACACCCTGATAACATGGAATACGCCTACCTGTGTAGCCCTCACGACACAGACATGGAACTTGAAACGCTTGAAAGTGCTGTTTCATGGATAGAAAGTCACGGCAAGGCGGTGACGGCATGAGCAGAAACATCACCAAAGCCCGCCACAGGGAACTTTCCGACTGTTTTTGGAGGGAAACCACCGACCCCGAAACACAGGGATGGCGAAACAGTTTAACCGAAGATGAATCCGTACTGGTTGGTAGTTGGGATTTCAAATACACCTTGCCGCTCAACAGTCTGTGTGAGCGGATTATAGCAGCGCAGGAAGCAAATAAGGCAAGGGCGGTGAAGCATGGATAACCGCCAACGCTACACCCGCCAGAACATTGTCACAAGCGCGTTTTATCAGCTTCCTAAGTTTCTGTTTGATGCAGAACTTGCCAACTTGTCGAATGACGCGAGGGTGCTATACGCACTCTTGCGCAATCGGCACGAGATTAAGCATCAAAAACGGCTGGTACGATGAGAAGGACGAGGTTTACCTCTACTTCAAGCGCGAGGACATGCAAGCCATCTTGGGGCTTTCTGATAAGCCTGTAACCAAAGCTATGCGGGATTTAATGGCGCATAGCCTGCTGGAAGAACAACGACAGGGGCAAAACCGCCCCAACTGTATTTACCTATTAGCATTGGCAGACACTTTACACGGGATTGGTGAAAGTGCCACAAATGCTGATAACAGGCTGATTCGGAGAAACTCCGATTCAAGACACGGAGAAACTCCGACCTAATCATAACAAAGATATATATAACAATATTATTCATAATCCAGTCATGTCTAGTCAGTCAACACCAACACAGGACGGACAGGACGCGACAGAACCGCATCGTGGGGCGTTCTCCATGCTAAGCAAGGACGAAGCCGACAAGTTGCTGGAAAGCGAATTGCGTGGCTATACCTTGCTTCTCAAGGAGAATGTCGGTTACAACGACCTAGCCCAATCAAGACCGTATGACATGCAACTGGTGGACGAGTTTATAGCCATCATGCTTGATGCAATCATGAGCGTGGGCGCGACCGTCCGCATCGGCGGCGAGGGCAAACCAAGGGCGTTGGTAAAAAGCCAACTTCTCAAACTCACCTACAGCGACGTAGAACACGCCATAGACCAATTCAAGGGGGTTACAGAGCGCATCACCAAGAAGCGGCAGTATATCCTCACCCTGCTTTACAACTGCGCACTAGAAACGGATGCGCACTACACCAATGCAGTAAACTCCGATAAATGGCAATAACCAAGCAGTAGGGGCAACGCCTCCGCTGAGTGGGTTGCTCCTCTTTCTAAAATCGAAGGAGGCGAAGTAATGGATGATGAATATATAACAATTGAGATTCCCGAATGGAAGCGCATAAAAAAGTGTCCTTTTTGCGGAACAAACGCAGCGTTTAAAGGTGTAAAGACATATTTCAAGCCTGGGGTGAAAATCGAATGCCCCAAGTGCCATGTTGGTACAAGCCGCATAATTACAGGCCGCTATATGTTTTACAAGGGGAAGAAAGACGTAACATTCACAATGGAGCAAGCTATCAACGAGGCGGCAGACATTTGGAATAACCGAGTATTGGAAGATGAGGAAGAATACGAAACTATATCAATAAAAGTGAGGGATTCTAATGGCTAAGCGTGGTCAAGGTGAAGGCTCTATTAGCAAGCGGCCCGATGGAACATGGTGGGCGCGGCTTACGATTGGTAAAGATGCCGATGGAAAGCAGAAGCGTAGGGCGTTCTACGGTAAAACCCGCAAGGAAGTGCAGGAGAAGCTAACGGCAGCGGTAAACGATGTAAATAATGACATGTTCATTGACCCGTCAAAAATGACTGTAAACCAATGGCTTGATGTTTGGATGAAAGAATATAAGAAACCAATTCTGCGCCCAACCAGTTATCAAGTTTATGAAATTGTACTGCGCTTACACATACGCCCACATGTTGGTGACGTTAAACTAAAGGACTTGCGCAACGATATGGTGCAAAAGTGCCTTAACGAAATCGCTAATAATGGTGGTAGCGTGTACATGGTAAAATACGCTTACAACGCCTTTAGTCATTCATTAGACCAAGCAGTAAAAAATTCCCTTGTTGTTAAGAATGTTGCGTTGGGGGTTGTGCGTCCAAAAGTAGAAAAGAAAGCATCTAAAGTATTGACTGTTGATGAACAAAAAAATTCATCAATGCTGCCAAAAACCATGAGGGGAGCGAAATATTTTTATTGATGCTTGCAACGGGTATGAGAATTGGCGAAGCAATTGCGCTTACGTGGAATGATGTAAATTGGCACGAAAACACCATAACCATAAATAAAACTGCTTCATTTGCCAAAGACCCTGATATGCAAGACGCAACGCGACAGTGCATAGTCGGCCCACCTAAAACAAAAACAAGTAATCGAAAAATACCACTGCTTCCAATTGCCAAGGATTTATTAGCTACGATTAAATCAATGCAAGAGGATAAAACTTACCATTTGAAAGAAATTAACATTGCTGCGATTAAAAATATCCGCAATGCAAAGGGATTATCACAAAAACAAGTGACAATGGCAGTGGGTATTCCTATTGCAAGATACAGTGCTTATGATAATGGCTTAAAAACACTTAGCAAGGATACTGCGAATAAACTTGCGAGCGTTCTTGGGTGTAACGTTGATAACATCATCACTAAAGATGGAGCATTAATATTTGAATCAGAAGTTGATTTGCGCTATGCAAGCAGTGAAAACCAGATTGTGTTCAAAAATAAAAACGGCAACATGCGCACACAGGCAGATACAGTACATGTTTTCAAGTGTATTCTTCGTGATGCGACCATAAGCGATTTAACAATTCATGGGCTACGTCATACATTTGCTACTCGTGGACTTGAACAAGGCATACCAATAAAAGTTATGCAGGAGTTATTAGGGCACAGTAAAATAAACATGACTGCTGACCTATATACCCATGTTTTGCCCGAAACAAAGCACAATGAAATCGCTAAGCTGTCCAATGCAATGACATTTTGAAAAGTAAAAAAGGTATCCAAGCGTGGGTATCTTTTTTACTTTCCAAAATTAAAACTCAAATATACCTACCCATATACCTAAGAGAAAAAATTCTGTAAAAATGATTGATATTTATGTTGTTATATGAAGAAAACGAGAAATCCATTCTAAGGCTAAAATAAAGGGCTTAGAGCGGTTTTGTGATAAACAGGGGATTTGCTACTACTCACAATTTTGGGCATTTTTTAAATGCTATTTAAATACCGTAAAAACGAAGCCGTGCGCGGCATCTTGTCCGTAGCCTTCGTACGCCCAAAAATAAGTCCACAAAAATAGGAAGTGTATCTATTGTTTTTTGGATTTGCAACAAATCCTTTATTTATAGGCTTTATGCCTTGTTATGTAATGTTTTAGGCTTCAAATTATACTTACTCACTATTTTTAAGTACCGAACGGAGGGTTTTGCGTGAACCAGAGCGATTGGAAGGAACGGGCAGAGGCTCTTTTTTTGTTGAGGGTAAAAAGATTAATGAAGTAAGTGGTTTGCTTGGCATCTCTGTTCGGAGTGTATCAAAACATTTTAATACGCTACCCAATTATAAAGCAGAAGTAGAAAAGCGTAAGCAAGCTAACAAGGCAAAGCGAAAAGAATATTGGCGTTTATGGCAACAACAACGCCGTGCTGACGACCATCTTAAAGCAACCAAGAAAACAATGAAACTGGAACATATAACGGCAGTTAAAATATTGAGCAAGGAGCGTTTTTTCCGTGATTAAAATTAATATTACACAGTCACACACATCAATAGGAAGTCCACCCGTAAAGGAGTAGATGAAATGCCCATCATTATTTATGCAATTCTCGCATTGCTCGGCGGCATAAGTGCCACGTTATGTATAAAATCCTTCATCTACGACAAGTTTGTCGCGTACAAAAAGGAATGCCAAGATGAAATACGGCACAAAGAGCAATTAGCGGTATTAAACGATATTTACAATTTATTAAACGATAGCATTCATTTTTCAAAAGGTGGTTAGCCATGAACGCAAATTGGAAACACCGCGCAGAGGTTCTTTTCTTTGGCGAAGGTAAAACTATTGTTGCCATTAGTGAAGCGGTTGGGGTTTCCGTTCGTAGCATATCCGCATATTTTAACGGCTTACCGCATTATAAAGATGAAGTGGAGCGGCGCAAGGCCGCCAATAAAAACCGTACTGCCTACTACCGTGAAAATAAGCGTAAAATCCGCGGGCTTAATTTTGCCCCCTGTGCCGAATCATTAAAACAGCGGCATATCATGGATGTACGCATACTTTCAAAGGAGCGGTTTTTCCATGAATAAAAATCTTTTTACCGAGTTTAAACAAACCACCACAGGAAAAGCCGCTGATAAATACGAAGCGGCTCGTTCTTATTTTTGGGATTTTTGCAAATTGATGAACCCCAAATTTTATAAGGATGACCGACCCCATTTGAAGGAAATCGCGGACACCTTACAAGCCTTGTACGAAGGCCGCATAAGAAAATTTAACGCAGATGAACCGTGGAAAATATATACACCCGAAGAAATAGATGCATTATTTGGTGATGATGAAGAGTATCTCATATGTAAAAATATGATGCTCAATATCCCGCCACGGCATGGGAAATCCTATACCCTCGCCATGTTTGCCCAGTGGGTGTTTGGTAAGAACCGCGAAAATAGCGTAATAACCGTTTCATATAACGATACATTGGCAACCCGGTTTTCTGCCGCTGTGCGTGATGGCATTGATGCAACCAAAATAGATAAGAACTGGGTAATATTTAATGATGTGTTTCCGTCCACCCACATCAAAGACGGTGACGGTGCAAAACAAATATGGGCATTGGAAGGTTCATATTTCAATTATCTTGGTACAGGCTTCGGCGGTACGATTACGGGCATTGGTTGTAAAATCGGCATCATAGATGACCCCGTGAAAAACGCCGAGGAAGCTTACAACGATAACGCCTTGGAAAAACAATGGCTTTGGTACACGGACACTTTCCTTTCCCGCATCGAAGAGGGCGGCATACAAATAATCAATATGACGCGGTGGTCAACCAAAGACCTGTGCGGACGCTTGCAAGATAGTGAAGATGCCGCTGATTGGTACGAATTAAAAATGAAGGCGTGTTTGGATGAAGCGAATAAAATAATGCTTTGCCCATCACTTATGAGTTTTAAAAGCTATTTAAAAAAGAAGCGCATGGCCTCACCCGACATCCACGAAGCGAACTATCAACAAGAGCCTGTGGACGTACAGGGCAAATTATATACCACCATAAAAACCTACACCGAACTGCCGAAGGATGAACGGGGCAAGCCCCTGTATACCCGTATTTTTAATTATACCGACACCGCAAACACAGGAAAAGATTTTCTGTGTTCTTTTAATGCCGTGGAATTTGACGGCGAAGCATATATCATCAATGCCCTGTACAGCGCAGAACCCATGGAAGTAACCGAACCCGAACTGGCAAAGATGCTGTATGAAGATAGTGTCAATGATGCCATTATCGAAAGTAACAATGGTGGGCGCGGTTTTGGGCGAAACGTGGAACGCATCCTGTGGGAAACCTACCGCACCAAAAGCGTTGTCATCCACCAGTTTTATCAATCGCAAAATAAACAGGCGCGGATTTTATCAAACGCCACCAATGTAATGAAAAATGTGTACTTCCCCGTAAATTGGCACAACCGTTGGCCGGAACTTTATAAAGCCATTATGAAGTACAAGGCAAAGGGTGGAAATAAATTCGATGACGTTCCCGATGCGCTGACGGGCATTGCCGAAAACATTGGCGAAGGCGCGGAACTTGAATTTCTCATGTGAGGTGAAATATGGGCATTATGGACGATATCCGCACACGTTTGGCGGACAACAACATGCAGATGGATTCCGAAACCCTGTTTGAAATGATAGCCGCGCATGATACGGCGGGCATGGCTGAGGGCATTCGTTATTATAATAACGAGAGTGACATCATCAACCGTAAAATGTTTTACTTCGATGCCCAAGGCCGCCAAATCGAAGATGATACCAAGGAAAACCACAAACTGGTTAATAACTGGCACAAATTATTGGTAGACCAAAAGGTTTCATACCTTGTGGGCAAACCCATGGTTTTTGCCGTAGATAATGCCAAAGCAGAAGCCAGCGAGGAATTTTCCAAAAAGATTGACCTTTTATTGGGTGAGGTTTGGGATGATACCGTGGCCGATGTAGCCACCAACGCCAGCAACAAAGGGTTGGAATGGTTGCATATCTACATTGATAAAAACGGCCATTATAAATATGTAATCATCCCCGCTGAAGAAGTAATCCCCGTTTATGACAGCGACCATAAACAAAGCCTTGGAGGAGTCCTTCATTATTATATCGTTAGTGTTGAAGGTAAACCTCGGTACCGTGCCGAATGGTGGACGCGGGAAACGGTGACCGTTTTCATTGAAAATAATTCGGGTGGGTTTGAATTGGACGGGGGTGAGAGTGCCAACCCTGCGCCGCATTTCGCCCAAAAGGGAACCGGGCGTGGTTGGGGTAAGATACCATTTATCGAATTTCCCAACAATTCAATGCGGGCGGGGGATTTATCCGTAACTAAAACCCTCATTGATGAATATGACCGGGGAATTTCCGATTTTGCTAATAATGTTGCGGAAATTCAAGAATTAGTAACGATTCTGCGCGGGTACGAAGGCACGAACCTCGCGGAGTTTCGGCATAATTTACGGCACTTTAAAACCATAAAGGTGCGTCCGGGTAATGATAGCGGCGTTGATAAATTGGAATTTAATATCCCCGTGGAGGCGAAGGCCGCATTACTTGACCGATTGGAAGACAATATTTTCATGTTTGGGCAGGGGGTCAATACAAAATCCGATAACTTCGGCAATTCCCCTTCGGGTATATCCTTGGAATTTTTATACACCTTGCTTGATTTGAAGGCTTCCATGATGGAGCGGAAATTCCGCAGGGCGGTAAAACGGATGATTTGGTTTACCACCCAATACATCAACATGGAATACAACCGAAGTTATGACAGCCAAACCGTTAGCGTCACCTTCCGTAAAAACATGGTGCAAAATGTAAGCGAAATTGTAAAAACCCTCAAGGATTCCCGCGATATGATTTCCGATGAAACCATTGTTGCCTTGCACCCCATGATTGAAACGCCGGGGGATGAATACACAAAATTGATTGCCCAACGCAAGGCACTGGCTGAAAGCGTGATTGATTTATCAAAGGTAAATATCCATGAGTAACCACCGTGATGAACAATTGGGTATGTTTAATGCCTTTGAAAACAGGGTTGCCCAAGCGGAACAAAATATTGTGCGTAATTACGCTGTAACCTTATTGGATTACAAACGGCACATGGGCAACCTATTTGAGCGGTACGAAACCAACGGCGTACTCACCCGTGACACCATGGCACAATATGGACGGCAGGGGCGTATGAACGATGCGCTGCGCGGCATAAATGTTAGCCTTTACAAAGAAAATACCCGCGTCATCGCCAACGCCGTAAACATGGCATATACAAGCGGCTTCACGGGTACCAGTGAAATTGTCACCCGCGCATGGGGGCAAAATGCCCTGCACGGCATCATTCGCCAAGAGGAACTTGACCGTGCTTTAACCAACGATATATCGGGGTTGGCATGGACTGAGCGGATGAACATGCACCGCGACACCGCAGTTTTAAAAATCCGTGAAACCATTAACCAAGGATTGCGCGAAGATGAAAGTTACTCGCAAATGGCACAACGGTTAAATGAATCGTTGGGTCGTGACACGGTAAACGCCATCCGCATTGTACGCACCGAATGCTACCGTGTTTTTGCTGAAGCCCGAAAAGACCGCCTAGACCGCGTGACGGGCATAAACATGGTAAAAACATGGATAACCAGTATAGACGAACGGGTGCGTAAAACCCACGTTGCCATGCACAATGTTAGCGTACCTTATAATAATAATTTTTTATTACCAAGCGGTGCAAGCGGTTTCGGCCCTGCCATGATAGGGGTAGCGGCAGAAGATATTAACTGCCGATGCTTTTTTGTGGTAGACTTAGCAAACGAAACAAGCGGGGGTGACAATATGGATATACCCGATATAACGGGTGATGCAGACGGTGCGGATGGGGAGGTATTTTCCCTAGATGATACGCTGGCCGCCATGCGTGAAGACGCGGCACATTTACCCGAACATATACGGGCGCATTATGAACCGCATTTACATGAAGGCACTTTTGTTATTGATAATGAAATGCGGAGTGCGTTGAATTTTCAAGGCGAAAATGGTACTATATTCATCAATCCAAGCCACCCTGCGTTTGGCGAGTATGACCCCTTAGAATCAATTGCACATGAAATCGGTCACAAAATAGACCGTGAAGTCATACAAAGCCATGCAAACCGCCAATTTATTGACTCATTGAATGATGCACAGGGCTTGTTTAACCAAGACCGAACGCGATTTGAAGGTATGTTGGACGATGATGATGTATATTACAACATGTCTGTTAGTGACTTGTTTAGCGCATTATCAAGGGGTGAATTATCCGGGGCGTTTCACCATGATGCAAATTATTGGAGTGAACCCGGAAAGGTGGAGGCAGAAGTGTTTGCCGATGTGTTCGCGGCTGTAACAAGGAACGCCGCCGCATATAAATTGATAGCAGAGGAATTTCCTTCATTATTAAATTCCGTTCATAACATGCTGGGAGGTTGATTGTATGTTACCCGATTATACGCACAGAGAAGTAGCGAAACTTCTTAAAAATCCCGATGCCAAGGGTATTGTAGAAGAATACCGCAATGAGGTTGGGGCATATCCACCATATATGCACTGGTCAACCAATGATGAAGCTGTATCGCGCATTAAATGGTTGTTAGGGCAAGAGCGACAAAAACGAAAAGACGGTGCAAGTACCCTCGCCCCCGCGTAAACATTAAATGCAAATATTTAATCATAAAGATTGCGTATCCGCGCAGTCTTTTTTGATTGCAAAAAAGGAGGATAGCATGGGTAAAAAAACATCCAAACCCATAAATAACGTAAAAATCGGTCTCAAAAATTATGACATCAAACGGCAAGAAGAAATTGCGGGTGCAAATGCCGAATTGTATGGGAACATTGATTTTGACGGCGAAGTGATTAAAATAGCCAACCGATTTCCCCAACACAATATAAACGAAACATTTATACGTGAAATGTTGCATGGGATTTGTTGCCGTTTTGATTTACGAGATTTAAATAGTGACGAACACAGCATTTCCTTATTATCCACGGGCATTTATGAAGCCATAATCGACAACCCGCACATTTTCACCATGGCAGACATTTAACACGGCAGTATCACAATTAAATATGAAACCAACAAGAAAGGAAGAAACCCATGTTAAAAGAAGAATTGTTAAAACACGGCTTAACCGAGGAACAGGCCGACAACGTGCTGACCCTGCACACAACCGCGTTGGAAGGGTATGTCCCCAAGGCGAAATTGGCCGAATCCGAAATGGAACGGGTACAGCTAACCGACACGGTGAAACAACGGGATGAGCAGCTCAAAGGGTTGCAAAAAATTACGGGCGATTCTGCGGGCTTGCAAGAAAAATTAGACGCGGCCATTACCGAAAACAAAACCCTTGCCGCTAAATCCGCCGCCGACCTTGCCGCATTTAAGCTGGAAAGTGCAGTGGTGTTGACTCTCGCAAAAGACGGGGCAAGAAACCCAAAAGCGGTAATGGATCTGTTGAATATGAGCGAAATCCGCATGGAAGGTGATGCCGTATCAGGACTGGCGGCACAAGTGGAGGTGTTGAAAAAATCGGACGCTTATTTATTCGCCCCCAACCTTGAAGGCCGCGAACCCTACGGCGGGTCGAAATCCAACCCCGATGAGTACAAGGATAATCCTTTTAAAAAGGAAACCTTTAACTTAACCAAGCAAGGGCAGTTATTACGGGACAACCCCGAACTGTATCACAAATTAAAGGCCGCCGCAGGCCAATAAGAAGGGATGATTTGAATGGGTATTACAACATTGCAACATGTAATCCAGCCCGAAATATTTACGCCTTATGTAATTCGACGTACCATGGAACTTTCTGCAGTAGTCCAATCGGGCATCGTGGTGAACAATTCCGAATTTGACATGTTGGCAAGCGGCCCCAACACTCTCGCCAACATGCCGTTTTGGGAAGATTTACAGGGTGAAGAAGAAACTGTAAAACAGGGTGGTTTCTACGACCCCAAAAACATCAACGCCAACAAAGACGTAGCCCGCAAGCAAATGTTCGGTAACATGTGGGGTGCAGATGCATTAACCGCGTTACTTTCCGGGGCAGACCCCATGGCGGCAATTGGTGATTTGGTGTCAACCTACTGGCAACGCATCATACAGGCGCGTTTGCTTGCCGTCTTAGACGGCATTTTTGCCGCAACCACCATGGCAGACAAAGTGCATGATATTTCTGCATTGCTCGGTGATGATGGACTTCTTACGGGCGAATCATTTATTGATGCAGGGCAAAAAATGGGAGATGCTAAAAACTTACTCACAGCGGTGTTGATGCACTCCGCAGTAGAAGCGTATCTTGCCAAACGCAAATTAATTGAATATGTGCAGGAATATGAACAAAGCCCCCGTGTGCCTTATTTCATGGGTAAGCGTGTCGTTGTAGATGATGCCATGTATTACGACACGACAACCAAAACAGGTGCGATGCACATTTTCGGTTCGGGAGCGATTGCAATGGGCAACGGTTCTCATCCGCGCATTTTGGAAACCGAATTGGATAGGGACTCCACTTCCCATGCGGGTGAAGATTATTTGGTTAATCGCCGCATAATTATTTTGCATCCCCGTGGTGTGAAGTTTACGGAAAATTCCGTGGAAGATGAATTTTCCACCCGCGCTGAATTAAAAGATGGCACGAATTGGGAACGCGTCTATGAACCCAAGGCCATCCGCATTGTTAAATTTATTTTCCGCATCGGCTCTGAAAACCTCAGTAATGCCGAATCGCGGGTATAAGAAGGGAGTAACATTATGAGTTTATCGACACACCAACGCATACGGCGTAGGCTTGCCGAAGAAAAAGCAAAGGCCGAGGCCGTTAAAACCGAAGCCGAAAAAGCAGAAACCACTGTCACCGCAGACGATATTGCAAAAATGAAATCGGCTAATTTAAAAAATTATGCCAAAGAAAACGGCATCGACTTTGCGGGGTTGAAAAACGCGGACGAATACCGCGCCAAAATCCTTGAACACATGGCCGCCGCCGAAGATGACGTGCCGAATGATTCGTCTTCCGATGATGAAAATGCCAACGAAAATACGGGCGGCGATGAAAATGGAAACCCTGCCGGTGATGGTAATGTAACCCCCGAAGGTGGTGGCAACGATGCCCCCGAAGGAAACAACGGGAATGAATCTAACTCCGGATGAAATTAAGCAAGGGTACTACGAGGCAATAAAAGCGTTTACGAGTAACTTTCAAGATGTGGAGTTAGAAGACGCGCCTCTGCCCATCCGCATGGCCGTAGATAAAATGCTGACCTGCAGCACCCGCGATTCAACGATTAAAAGCAAAAGCATTTCCGACCTTAGCATCACTTATCACGACATCGAAGGTTTGCCCAATGACATAAAAACGCTGATATATCCTTGGTGCAAAGTGAGGTTCTAACATGTCTTTTAAAGTTGTACGCGACAACAACCGACTGCCCGATTTGGTGGGAATCATTGAAGAATTAAATCGGACGGAAATTCACATTGGCGTATTCGGCAGTGATGATTCCCACTTGCTGATGATAGCCAACGTGAATGAGTTTGGTGCAAATATTCGCCCCCGTAATGCAAAGCGGCTGGCCGTCCCCCTTAACAAACGGGCGCGGGGTAAATCCCCCCGACAATTTAATGACCTTTTTCCCTTGCGTTCCCAAGAAGGTACATTGTTTCTTGTACGCAACAAAGGTGCAAATCAGCTTGAATTTATGTATTGGTTGGCAACCGAGGTGAATATCCCCGAACGGGCATTTATTCGCGGTAGTTTTGATTCCAACAAAGAAGCCTATGCCCAACGCGCAGCGCGTGGATTAAAAAGTGTCCTTAAAGGCGGCATGACGTTGGATAGCTTCTTTATTTTTATGGGTGAATACATGGTGGATGGGGTGCGGCCGTACATGACTACGTTAAGTGACCCGCCAAACAGTTTTGCCACCAAAGGGGCGAAGGGTAGCAGTAACCCACTTATTGACAGCGGACGGTTACGGCAAGCAATCACATACAGGGTGGTGAAAGTGTAATGGAATTTGATTTCCGCGAATTAGTAGGCGAACTGGCCAAACCCATGCAAGTCATTGAAGAAACGGGTGGATTCTATGACCATGATAATGGCGGCGAGTGGAAACCCACTACCCAAGAACGCACGGTCAACGCCGCCGCGTTTAATATTACGCGCCGCGACATTAGCGGGTACGGTTTGAATTACGGCGAAGGCGGCACATACACCACCGAGGATATTAAAATTTATATCCACGAAGCACTGGCGATGGGTGCATCCGCCATATGGAAGGGCAACCCCTACACGGTATCAAGCCAAATTGACCACTCCGACTATGCACATGGCTTGCGTACCTATTTGGCACGAAGGGCGGGGAAAATTCAAAATGCGCCAACAAAAGAATGACATCGTCAAGGGACTCAATGCCCACATGGGCATTCCTGTTGTACCCACCGACACCGCTGGCCGCAAGCCAAACTATCCCTATTTATCGTACAAAATAATCACCCCACAAGAAAACACGAGGCACAGCCTCGTAGATGTACCCATTCCATCAACAAATCCGAATTTCACAGAAGATGTAATGGTGGTACGCAAAGAACAACAGCACTTCACTTTGTCTGTAAATGCCTACAGCATGGACGAAGACGAATCCCGCGATAAAGCCATTGATGCCGCAGACTGGTTTCGGCATGTTGGGTATCACTACTTGGCAGGGAAAAATATTATCCCTATCAATGTAGGTAATATTACTGACCGTACAACGCAAATCGTAGATGATTACGAGCGGCGGTACGGTTTTGATGTGCGTATTCGTGCGGCGCGTAGCGTTGCCAAACGCATAGAAGGGGTGGAAAGTTACACCCTCACAGGCAACGCAACCACTAATTAACCGCAGAAAGGAGCAGATAAAATGATGATTCCCCCTTTTATCGTCAACATTTCCAAGTTGACACGGGCAATCACCCAACGCGGCTTCGGCCTTCCGTTAATTTTGGGAACAACCAAAGACGCGCCGTATACCAAATTTAACAGCATTTCCGAAGTGGCGAGTGAGTTTAATATCGGCACAAAGGAATACCAAATGGCATTGCGTATCTTTGGGCAAAACCCCGCACCCCCGCAAATTGCCATATTTTCAATTTTACCCGAAGATGGGGACGATGTACCCGCATTGTTGCAAGCCGTAATCAATGAAGTGGTGGAGGTAAACAACGACTGGTACTACCTCACATGCACCGAAAACAGCAACGCCGTTGTGCGGGCATTGGCAGGGTGGGCGGAGGCAAAAATAAAAACCTATTGGGTAACCACCCAAGATTTAACCCTCGTCAACACCCTGCAATTTGAAAATACCATTTGCATGTACCACGAAGACCCCGAAGCATTGGTGGCCGAAGGCTTAATCGCAACAGCCGCAACCAACAACCCCGGTAGCCTAACCTTCAAGTTTAAAGGTGTACGCGGTGTAAACGCTTCCGAAATCCGCGCAACCGACCTTGCCGCACTACATGCAAACGGCGGCTTCACCTATATTGAAAATATGGGGGTTTTACAAACCAGTGAAGGCACCGTCACCACAGGCGAGTACATTGACATTGTCATGGCGGGGCATTGGATGAAGGTGCGGATGGAAGAAGAAGCCGCGTTCTTAGCCGTAAACACGAAGAAAATCCCCTATGACGGTCGTGGTATTGCCATGCTTATCTCGGTGGTGCAAAAGGTAATTAAACGTGCGGGAAAAAATGGCATCGTGAAAGTGGACGATGACGGTAACTTTGTGTACAACATCGAAGCCCTGCGGCGTGATGAAGTGTCTGTTAATGACGTAGCCAACCGCGTGTACAATGGGCTCTCATGGACGGTAACCCTTGCTGGTGCCATTCATACGGGTACTGTCAGCGGTATTTTTCAATACTAGGAAGGGAGTGGCATAAATGGAACATGCACCCATTAGAACGTATGACCCCGGAGCGGTTAATCTTGTGGTTGGCGGCCAAGTCATTACAGGCGTTGCCGATGGCACATGGATAACCGTAGAACGCGCCGAAGACAGCTTCACCGAATATATAGGGTCAAAAGGCGAAGTTGCAATGGCTGAATCAAACAATCGGTCGGGTACGGTAACTGTGACCCTTGAAAATACCTCGCCTTCGGTAGCGTATCTTTATCGGCTGGCAAAACGGCGCGGGCGTAATGCTATTATTGATGTATCCGTTGTGGATGCCAACGAAGAAGGCGGTATGCGTTGGGCGGCATCCGAAGGCAGAGTACGCAGACCGCCAAACTACGAGGCAGGTAAAGAAATCACCGAACGCGAATTTCAAATCTTCGTAGCCGACTTGGATTTTGAAATTTAACCCAAATTTAACCCAAATTTAAAACCCTATTTAAAGGGTCTTTTTTTATTTCATTAAAAACTGGAGGAATTAAAAATGGAAAACACATTAAAACAAAAAACCGTAGAAGTTGGCGGCGTGACCTACACGTTGCAAAAAATCCCCTTTAAATTTTACCTTGAAATCAATGACCGCCACACCAACAAAAGCGGTGTGTTGATGCGTACTCCGTATATTGCGGAACTTTTCAAGCATTGCGTTGTTTCGCCCAAAGTCACATTAGACACCTTCGATGATGACATGAGTGCGGGTATGGAGTTGGTGGGCGAGGTGGAGTCATTTCTCGTCACCAAGTCTGAACCAACGACAAATCAAGAAACGAGCAACGGATAATTTTGCTTTTTGGCGGCTGGTATATGACGGCGGCATCCCCCCATCGGAAGTTTTCGCAATGGACGAAGAAACTTTCATGGAAGCGGATGCCGCCTTGGATTTATACCGCGAAAAAGTAAAAAAGGCGATGAAGCCAACGAAAGGCGGCGGTAAGCGTGTCTGACGCAGTAAGAGACCTATTTATGCAGATAGGCTTCGATGGTGCATCCGCCGCTAGAGGGTTGGCAGACCTTGACCGAAAAGCAGATGATACCAAACGAAGTATAGCGGCCATTGGGCAAACCGCAGGGCAGATGGGTGCATCATTTGAAACCCAAATGTCCGGGCTTGATAAAAGTTTCACCCTATGGGAGCGAAATTCCGATTCATTTACCACTTCGATGGAACGTAAACAACGCCGTATTGATTTGGTAACAAACAAAACTGCCCTTCTTGAACGGGAAATTACATCTACCCAAAGTGCCTTGGCTGAAGCTCGGCAACAATTTGGTGAAAATTCCGAAGCGGCGCGGCGGCTTGAAAATCAATTGATGGATTTACAAATCCAACAAGCCGACCTCAACCGTGAAATGAAAAGCCTCACCACCTTTGATTGGAGTGCCCTTGACCGCATTGGCGATAAATTTAAGAATTTAGGCCAAACCATGACGCTGGGTGTTACCTTGCCATTGGCGGGTATCGGCGCGTTGGGTGTACGAAACTTTGTACAGCTTGAAGATGCGTGGGCGGGTGTTGAAAAAGTAACCAGCGGCACATCTGAGGAATTGGAAAATCTGCGTTCCCAAATGCACGAATTGGTTACCACAGGGGGTGTACCCCTCAGCGTAACCGAAATGTACGGCATTGCACAGGCCGCAGGGCGGCTTGGCATTGAAATGGATAATGTCAAAGGCTTTTCTGAAACCGTAGCGATGCTTGGTACCGTAACCAACATGACAGCGGAACAGGCCGCCACCGACCTTGCCCAATTTGCTACGGTTATGCAGATGCCCCAAGAAATGTTCGACCAATTGGGTGCAACCTTGGTGGGGTTGGGCAACAATATGGCCGCCACCGAATCCGACATCATGCGGATGGGGGCGCGGCTTACGGGTGCGGGTAATACAATCGGCCTTGCTGAACATGAGGTATTGGGCTTTGCGGCGGCATTTTCCGCATTGGGCATTAATGCCGAGGCGGGTGGTACTGCCTTCACCAATGTAATGCTAACCATGCAGGATTCCATTTTTAATATGGATGACCGCTTAGACACCTTTGCATCCGTTGCGGGTAAAAGCGTTGACGAATTTGCTTCACTTTTCAAAGATGACGCGGCTTCGGCCATTGTCTATTTCATTGAAGGGTTGGGCGGCCTAACCGAAGCCGGGTATAACACCAACGAGATTTTTTCCGAGTTGGGCTTCAACGGTGTAAACGTAACCGACCTTTTACGGCGCGGTGCGGGTGCGGGTGATACCCTACGCAATGCCCTTGACCTTGCCAGTGTATCATGGGAAGAAAATACCGCCTTGGTAGAAGCGGCTGGAAAACGATACAACACAACTGCTGCGCAAATACAAACCTTTAGAAATCGCCTCACCCTATTAGGAAATCAAGTGGGCGGTGAATTGGTGGGTCGCTTCGGCGGCCTGTTAGATGTTGGCTTCCGCATGATGGATTGGTTAAGTCAATTAAACCCCGAAACCCGAAGCATGATAGTTACCATCGGCTTAGTAGTAGCAGCCATCGGTCCCGCGTTACTAGCTATCGGTCATGCCATCAGAATGATAAATAAAATGCGTGCTACATTAAAAACCCTCAAGGTCGGTATATTGTTAATCAATAAAGCAATGAAGGCCAACCCTATCGGCTTAGTTATTGTGGCTATTGGTGCGTTGATTGCCATTGGCGTTTTGCTTTGGCGAAATTGGGACACGGTGCGAGAAAAAGCACAGGGTTTATGGGAAGGCATGAAAAATATATTCGGCAACATCCGCGATTTTGTAGTGGGTGTGGTTAGCACCATAACCGACTTTTTGTCGGAGCGTTTCCCTGCGGCCTTCGGGCTTATCACGAGTCACCTTGGTATTTTAAAAGATACCTTCATGAGTATATTTGAAGGTGTAAAACAAATATTCCGTGGGTTGATTGATTTTGTGGCAGGGATTTTCACAGGTGACTGGGGCCGTGCGTGGCAGGGTGTCCGTGATGTATTTGAGGGCATCTTCAGCACGTTGGGTTCGATATTAAAAGCACCCATCAACATGATTATTAATTTAATTAATTCCGTCATTAGCGGCATCAACGGAATTAACATCAGTGTACCCAATTGGGTACCTGGCATCGGCGGCAGGGAATTGGGCTTTAATATCCCCCAAATCCCCATGCTGGCGAAAGGAACGGACTCCCATGTGGGCGGCCCCGCTATTGTTGGCGAAAAGGGGCCGGAGTTGGTTATGTTGCCGAAAGGTACATCCGTAACCCCTGCCGATGAAACGAAAAAAATACTCAATGGCTTAGGCATGTTAAAACCCGCGCCTACGCCGGATATAGGCGGCATCAAAAGTACATTAAAGGGTATGCACAACGTAAAGGGCAGTTCATTGACGAAGCCCCAACCTTATAAACCTGGTGTACTGGAAAAAGCCTTTAAAACCATCGGCCACCGCAACCGTGAATCCAAACCCGACAGCTACGATTTCCGCAAATCTAATGATACATCCGGCGGAACGGCAAGCAAAATTCCCCCGTCCATCGAAAACAAAGTGGAGGTTATCATCCAAAACTTAACCCTTGGCGGTGACGGCGGCGAAATTTTAACCACCAAGAAAGACGAATTACAAAAAATGTTCAAAGAAATATTCCAAGATGCATGGGAAGAAGCATGGTATGCGCTGTGCTTGAAATACCCCAATGTGACCGTGGCATAACAAACGGAGGTGACTTTATGGCAATTCGGCCCGTGGCGGTATTGGGCGGCGTTCTGCTTGACGCAGTGGAAGCGGATAAACCCACACACCAATTTGACGTAACCGACAAGGCCGTGGAAAGCGGCGCAAGCATAGCCGACCATATGCAAGCCCGTCCCGCCGAATTGTCAATCTCGGGCGTGGTGGTAGGCGGGGATGCATCTTCCCGCCTATCCCGCATCCGTCAAATGCAAAGAAACCGCCAGCTTGTACCCTATGTAAACCGCGTGATTTTTACGCAAATGGCCATCGTGAACATAAGCACCGAACACGATGCCACCGTGGGTAACGGTTTTAAGTTTAATATCCAATTACGACAAGTGCGAACGGCCACCGCAGGGACTGTAAGCGTGGCCGCACCCGCACCTGTGGCATCCAAGGCCGCACCACCGCAAAACGCGGGTACACAACAAGTGCGACAAACCAACAAACAAGCCAATAACAAAGAAGCTGACCGCCGCATTGCTTCAGCTGTTAGCAGTGGGGGCGGCGGCGGTCTTGCGGGTGGTGAAATGGCAATGCTTATGGCCATGTAGGAGGCATATATGTCGGATTACAGCTATATCCCTATTCAAAAGGAATTAATCCCCTACCAATTTGACATAACCCTCGAAGGCCGTACCTTTACCTTTTTTATGCGGTACAACGCCAAGCATGATTTTTTCACCATAGATTTATTCCGTGGTGATGAATTAATTGTGGCAGGGGAAAAAATTGTATATGGACGGCTTTTATTTCTTAATCAACGGCATCTTGATGTGCCGCGAATAAACATCATCCCCTACGACCTAGCATTAAATGAAAACCGTGTAACATGGGATAACCTTAATGATACCGTGTTTTTATGGATTCCGAACGGGGGCATGGAGGATGTCTAACTTTTGGATTCGGCAAGCCAATATTATTGCCGGGGGGCTTCGGTTTAACAGTGATGATTTGGATATTTCGTTTGACGTAACCTTTGACAATGACGAAGAACCCGACATCGCCTCGGCCTCTATTTACAACCTATCCGATAATAGCATCAACGCCATTAAAAAAAGCAAGCATGTAATTATTAACGCCGGGTACCGTGGGGACATCGGCACGATATTTGCGGGGTCATTACAAAATGTAAACACCCGCTGGCACGGCGTTGATAAAGTAACATCATTTACCGTGGGTGACGGCGCGAACGAATGGCTGACCACCCATGTAAGCGAAACCTACGCCGAAGGCATACGCGCCTCAGCCATATTGGAAGATTTGACGGATAAATTCGGGCTTGAACTTGGCAAATTGGAATTGGTGAATGATTTGACCTACCCCAAGGGGCGTTGCATCGATGCAATGCTCAAGGATGCCATTATCCAAATTGTGCGAGAGTGTAACACCACCTTTAAAATTTCCAAAGGCCGCATCTTCATCATGCCCGAAGAAGAAGGCTATCAAACGGGGTTTGTTTTAAATGACCGCACAGGGCTGATTGGAAGCCCGGAAGTATTTGAGCGTGAAGACAACGGCGAAACAAAAGAAGGGTACAAGGTGAAAATGCTGTTAAACCACCGCATCACGGTTGACAGCATCCTTAGCATCGAAAGCCGCACGGCCAACGGTATGTTTAAAGTATTAACTGGCCGCCATCGAAGCGGCGGTGAATTTGTAACCGAAGTGGAGAGAAGCAAAAAGCGAAAAACAAAACATGTTCGATGCAAGGCGCAATGCAAAAATCTAATAAATACGGCACAAAGGAATAAATGTTCGAAAATTAATAAATATAAAACTGCCGTAGTCAACTTTAGTCATTTAGTCAAATTTAGTCTAATAAAAAAGAGTTCAATTTACTTGCAGCAACCAACTTATTTTTACTGTCAAGGTGCGTATAAATATCCATGGTCATGCTAATGCTACTATGACCAAGGATATTCTGTGCCGATTTAATATCGACCCCAGCATTATAAAGTATGGTAGCAAAGTTGTGACGAAAAATATGCGCCGTGATATCATTAGAACCCATGGCATTAACAAATTTTGAAAACATTCGCCTATACGCCGTATGCGTAAACGTATCACCGTTAAGTGTAGCAAAAAGTAATTCAGTGTCTAACTGCGAAACATATTCTAGCAAAACATTATGCAAAGGCG